>Ga0194125_10003165_pt1 | contig 26841 bp, 24 predicted proteins | sample TA2KigC250mmetaG_FD_148626 | JGI IMG/M metagenome (GOLD analysis project Ga0194125, IMG submission 148626) | Freshwater microbial communities from Lake Tanganyika, Tanzania - TA2015034 Kigoma Deep Cast 250m | ecosystem: Environmental > Aquatic > Freshwater > Lake | place: Tanzania: Lake... | reverse complement strand
CCGAGCCCCGCCTGGACTGGAGCCACGGCATGGTGGTGGTGGCGCTCACCTGGCTCGTGGTGCCGGCGCTGGGGTCGCTGCCCCTGGCCCTGAGCGGCCACTTCGCCGACCCCCTCGACGCCTACTTCGACGCGATGAGCGGCCTCACTTCGACCGGGGCGACCTTGATCGGCGACCTCGACCACCTGGCTCCCTCGGTGAACTTCTGGCGGCACCTCCTCCACTTCATGGGCGGCCAGGGGATCGTGCTGGCCGCCGTCTCGGTCTTCGCCGGGGGGGTGGGCCTGAGCCTCTTCTACGGGGAGGGCCGGGAGGAGCGCTTCCTGCCCTCGGTGCGGGCCACCGGCCGCTTCATCTGGTGGGCCGCTGTGGTCCACCTGCTGTTCGGGGTGGCGCTGCTGGGGTCGGTGGCCTACTTCACCCTGGGCTTCACCCCGGCCCGCTCGCTGTTCCACGGTCTGCTGATCTTCTTCTCCAGTTTCGACACCGGGGGGTTCACCCCCCAGAGCACCAGCGTCGGCTACTACCACTCCGCCCTCTTCGAGGCGGCGACCATGGTCTTCATGCTGGCCGGGGCGATGAGCTTCGGCCTGCACTACGCCCTGTGGAGGGGCCGGCGCCGCCTGCAGTCGCTGCGCGACCTGGAGACGCGCAGCCTGGCCGTCACGCTGGCCCTCACCATGGGCCTGCTGATGGTGGGACTGGTCTCCCTGGGCCTGTACCGCAGCACCGGGTCGCTGGCCCGCCAGGGCCTGTTCCACGCCGTCTCCGCCCACACCAGCAGCGGCTTCACCACGGTTCCCTCAACCGAGATGCGGGAGTGGGGGGGTCTGGCCTTTGCCGGGGTCGCCCTGGCCATGTTCATCGGCGGCATGGCCTCCTCCACCGCCGGCGGGCTGAAGGCGATTCGCGTGGGCCTCGTGGCCCGGGTGCTGAAGGATCAGGTCAAGAGGGTGCTGCTCCCCGAGCGCGCCGTGATCTCACACGTCTACCAGCAGGGCGGACGGCAGCGGCTCACTCCGCAGGCCGCCCAGGCGGCCTTGCTGGTGGCCCTGCTCTTCGTTGCTCTGTGCCTTCTGGGCACCGTGGTGGCTCTCGGCTACGGCTACCCGCTCCAGGAGGCGCTCTTCGAATCGGTGAGCGCCTCCGCCAACGGCGGCCTGTCGGTGGGCATCTACAGCCCCGACATGCCGGTGCTGCTGCAGGTGACCTACATCCTGCAGATGTGGCTGGGGCGCCTCGAGTTCGTGGCCGTCTTCGCCCTGATCGGCTTCATCGTCACGGCGGTGCGGGGCCGATGAGGCGACGGACCCTGGCGCTCATCGCTTTGCTCGCCCCGGCGCTGCTGGTGGCGGCTCCCGCCGGGGCCGAGGCCGGCGCGCCCCGCCCGTATTCGTCGTCGGTCTCGGTGCCGGATCTGCTCGCCGACCCGAGCGCCTACTCCGGCGCCACCGTGGTGGTGCGCGGGGAACTGGTGGGGGACTTCGGGAGACGGCCCGACGGGACGGTCTGGACTCAGTTGAACGGCGACTCCTACGCCGAGGCGCCGCTGCTGGCCGGGGGCCGCCTCACCGGACCCAATCGGGGGATCGGGGTGCGGTTCGCCGCGGACCTGTGGCCCGGTTTCGATCGCCCCGGGGGCTACCGGTTGCGCGGTCCGCTGGTCGAGGTCACCGGAATCTGGCGCTACCACGACGCGGCCCGGACTGGGGAGTCGTACCTGGACGCCACCGGGGTCAGGCTCTTGGCGGAGCCCGTGGTCCTGGAGGAGCCGATGCGTTCGACGCCGCTCGTCCTCGGCCTGGGGCTGCTGGGGGCGGCTGCGGCCGTCGGGCTGGCGACGCGACGGCGGCGCGACACCTGATCCGCCGGGGCCGGCGGCGAGTCAGTCGGGGCCCAGGCGGCGGCGCCGTTCCTCCTGTTCTCGCCGCCGGCGAGCGGAGTACTGCTCCTGGGCGCGCCGGCGAGTGCGGCGCACCAGCCACCAGAGCCCGGTGATGACCGCGGCGAAGGCCAGCCACAGGGCCCACTCGGCGGGGCTGGAGGGGAGCCGGAAGCCGCCGTCGGCGGCCTGGGCCATTAGGTGGAGCGGGGCCACGGCAGGGTTAGCCTAGGCGGCCGCATGCCCGAGACTCAGATCTGGCTCGTCCGTCACGGGGAGACCACGGCCAACGCCGCCGGCGTCTGGCAGGGTCACGGCCCCGCCGGGTTGACCGACGCGGGCCGGCAGCAGGCCGTCTGGCTGGGGAAGCGCCTCGCCCGGGTTCCTTTCGACGTGGTGCTCGCCTCCGATCTGGTTCGTGCCCGGGACACTGCGGCCGCGGCCGGGCTGGAGGCCGACCCGGACCCCGCCTGGCGCGAGATGGACATCGGCTGCTGGGAGGGCCTCACCCGGGAGGAGGTCCTGGAGCGTCACGGCGATGAGTTGCGAGCCCTGGTGGCGGGGGCGAACCTTCCCATGGGCGGAGGGGAGACCTGGGCGGGCTTCTGCACCCGGGTCGATGGCGCCCTCGAGGCGCTGCGCCGGCGCTTGGATCCGGGGCGGCGGGCCCTGGTGGTCACCCACGGCGGCACGATCCACTCCCTGGTCGCCGGGCTGCTGCGGTTCCGCTCCCGGGGCCGGCCCTGGCCGGTGGAGCACGGCCGCAACACCGCAGTGACGGTGCTGGTCGACGAGGGCTCCGGGCTGCGGGTGCGGGCACTGAACGACGCCGGCCACCTGGGGACGGCACCGGCGCCCGATGCGAACGGCACGGTGGTAGGCCTGGCGCGCCACGGCGAGAGCACGGCCAACGCCAGGGGCATCTGGCACGGGATCACCGACGGCCCCCTGAGTCCACGCGGCCTGGAGCAAGGCGAGGAACTGTCGAGCCGCTACGACGCCGTGGACCACCTGTACAGCAGCCACCTGCAGCGGGCCCGCCTCACCGCCGCCGCTTTCGGGTCCGGCCGGGGCCTCGAGCCCACGGTGCGTCCCGACCTCCACGAGATGTCCTACGGCCGCTGGGAGGGCCTGACCTCCGAGGAGATCCGGGAGTCGTTCCCCGACGAGTGGGCGGCCAACTACGAGCGCGGTGGCGACCTGCCCCGGGGGTGGACCGGGGAGACGGCCGCGGGGGCGGGCGGCCGCATGCGGCGGGCGGTGGAGGAGATGGCCGCCGCCCACCCCGGGAGCCGGGTGCTGGCCTTCAGCCACGGCGGAGCCATCCGCGCCTGCGTCGGGGGGATCCTGGGCCTGGGGGCCGCCGCCCGTGACCTCCTGGAGAGCCCGGACAACGCCTCGGTCACCCACCTGCGGGCGGGCTCCGGCGGCATCGTCGTTGCCGACTACAACACCGGCGTAGTCTGAGATCACCGTGCGGGTGCTCCTCGTCACCAACGACTATCCCCCCAAGCCGGGGGGGATCCAGCAGTACCTGGCGAACGTCGTGGCCGCCTTTCCCGGAGAGGTGCGGGTGCTGGCCCCCGCCGACTCGGGTGACGACCCGCGCGTGGTCCGCCATCGCCGCCCGTTCATGTGGCCCACCCGCGCCGTGCGGCGCTGGGTGGAGGCTCAAGCGACCGAGTTCCGCCCCGACGTGCTCCTCTTCGGGGCTCCCCATCCGCTGGCGCTGCTGGGTCCGGGCTTGCGGCGCTCCCTTGGTATCCCCTACGGGTTGATCTGTTACGGCGCCGAGGTCACGGTGCGCGCCGCTCTCCCGGGAGCCCGGGGGATCCTTCGCCGCTCCTTGCGGAGGGCCGACGCCGTCTTCGGGTTGAGTCGCTACACCTGTCGGCGGGTCGAACGGCTCATCGGCCGCCCGGTGCCCTACCTGGGGGCGGGCGTGGAGCCCGCCTTCGCTCCGGGCGATCCCCCGGAGCGGCCGGTGGTGGGGTGCGTCAGCCGCTTCGTCCCGCGCAAGGGACAACGCCGGGTACTGCGCGCGGTGGCCCGTCTGCGCGCCGACGGGCGCGACCTGGAGGTGCTCCTCGTCGGCGCCGGGCCCGACGAGGCCGCCTTGCGTCGCCTCGCCGCCCGGCTGGGTGTGCCCACCCGCTTCGCGGTGGCGGTGCCCTGGGCGGCACTGCCCGGCCTGTACCGCCAGATGACGGTGTTCGCCATGCCCTGCCGTTCCCGCTGGCTCGGCCTGGAGGTCGAGGGTCTGGGGTTGGTCTTCCTGGAGGCGGCGGCCTCGGGGCTGCCGGTGCTCGCCGGCGATTCCGGAGGGGCCCCGGAGACGGTGGTGCCGGGGCTCACCGGGTACATCGTGGCCGACGACGCCGCCCTGGAGGAGGGGCTGCGCTTGCTGCTCGACGACCCGGGGCGGGCCCGGGAGATGGGCCGGGCGGGGCGGGAGAAGGTTCTGGCGGAGTACACCTGGGAGCAGGTGGCGGAGCGCCTCGTCGCCGGCTTGGAAGAGGCGGTGGGCGCGGGGCCCGGCGGCGGGGGCGGCGAGCGGCCGTCTTGACATCGCCCCCTCCTTTGGTTCATGCTCGCGGCGTTCCCTCGCTCCCCGGGTGGCTCGCCGCCGCCGAATGAGGCCGACATGCCCGACAAACTGGTCATCGTCGAATCCCCCGCCAAGGCCCGGACCATCGCCGGGTTCCTCGGCAGCGGGTTCGTGGTGGAGTCCTCGCTGGGGCACGTGCGCGACCTGCCCGAGGACGCCGCCGACATCCCCGAGGAAGTCAAGGGGGAGGACTGGGCGCGCCTGGGAGTAGACGTGCATCACGGCTTCAAGCCGCTGTACGTCGTGGTCAAGTCACGCCGGGCGCAGATCGCCAAGCTGCGGCGCGCCCTGAAGGAGGCCGAGGAGCTGTACCTGGCGACCGACGAGGACCGCGAGGGGGAGTCCATCGCCTGGCATCTCGTTGAGGTCCTCAAGCCGCGCGTCCCGGTGCGGCGGCTGGTCTTCCACGAGATAACCCCGGGCGCCATTCGCGCCGCCTTGGCGGCGCCGCGCGACATCGATCGTCGGCTGATCGACGCTCAGGAGACCCGGCGCATCCTCGACCGCCTGTTCGGCTACGAGGTCTCGCCGGTGCTGTGGAAGATCGTGGGGCGGGGGCTGTCGGCGGGCCGGGTGCAGAGCCCGGCGGTGCGCATCGTGGTGGAGCGGGAGCGGGAGCGAATGGCCTTCCGCCGCGCCGAGTACTGGGATCTGGAGGGCGCCTTCGCCACCCGGGCCGCCCCCCCCGGTCGCTTCGGCGCGACGCTGGTGGCGTTGGGCGGCAAGCGCGTGGCTGCGGGAAGGGACTTCGACTCCTCCGGCCGGGTGCGCTCGACAGAGGTGGTGGTGCTCGACCGGGGGACGGCCGAGGAGGTGGTGGCCGACCTGGCCGGGGCCGCCTTCACGGTGCGCTCCGTGGAGCGCAAGCCCTACCGGCGCTCGCCCTATGCCCCGTTCCGCACCGCCACCCTGCAACAGGAGGCGGGGAGGCAGTTGCGCTTCTCCACCGACCGAACCATGCGAACCGCGCAGAGCCTGTACGAGGGCGGCTACATCACCTATATGCGCACCGACTCCACCGCCCTCTCCGAGACGGCGGTGGCCGCCGCCCGGGCCCTGATCTCGGGTCGCTACGGGCCGGAGTACCTGCCGTCCCACCCGCGGGTCTACCGCAGCAAGGTGAAGAACGCTCAGGAAGCGCACGAGGCCATCCGGCCGGCCGGTGAGGCCTTCCGCGACCCCGAAGAGGTGGCGGCCGCCGTCCCTCCCGACGAGGCCCGGCTGTATGAGCTCATCTGGAAGCGAACCGTCGCCTCGCAGATGTCCGACGCGGTGGGGGAGAGCGTGCAGGTGCGCCTCGGAGCCGCGGGCGCCTCGGGGCGCGACGCCGAGTTCGGCACCTCGGGGAAGGTCATCTCCTTCCCCGGCTTCCTGCGGGCCTACGTCGAGGGCTCCGACGACCCCGACGCCGAGGCGGACGACCAGGAGCGGCGCCTCCCCGCCCTGGCCGAGGGGGATCCCGTCGACGTGGAAGCGCTCGAGGCCAAGGGGCACGAAACCAAGCCGCCGGCCCGCTACACCGAGGCGTCGCTGGTGCGGCGGCTCGAGGAATTGGGCATCGGCCGTCCGTCCACCTACGCCTCGATCATCTCCACCATCCAGAAGCGAGGCTACGTGTGGAAGAGGGGGCCCGCCCTGGTGCCCTCTTTCACCGCCTTCGCCACCGTGCAGTTGCTCGAACGGCACTTCGCCGACCTGGTCGACTACCAGTTCACCGCCCGCATGGAAGACGACCTCGACCGCATCTCCACCGGGGAGCAGGACCCGGTCCCCTACCTCACCGACTTCTACTTCGGCGACGGGCATCGGGGGCTCACCGACCTGGTGGGGCGCAGCCTCGAGGAGGCCGACCCGCGACAGGTCAACGCCGTCCCCCTGGGGGAGGAGGAAGGCTCTCCGATGGTGCGTGTAGGGCGTTTCGGCCCGTACCTGGAGTTGGGGGAGAAGCGGGTCGGCCTTCCCGACGACCTGGCCCCCGACGAGTTGACCCCCGAGAAGGCAGCGGCCCTGGCCGAGGAGCCCAACGGAGAGCGCGTTCTGGGGATGGATCCCGGCAGCGGGCTAGAGGTACTGGTGCGCCAGGGCCGCTTCGGTCCCTACGTGCAGTTGGGCCGCCCGGGAAGCGGGGCCGAGAAGCCGCGCCGCTCCTCCCTGTTCCCCGGCATGACGCCCGAATCGTTGACTCTCGAGGAGGGCCTGCGCCTGCTGTCCCTGCCGCGCTTGGTGGGGGTGGACCCCGGCACCGGCGAGGAGGTCCTGGCGCGCTACGGCAAGTACGGCCCCTACCTGGAGCGGGGCGCGGTGACCCGCAGCCTGGACTCCCCAGAACAGATCTTCACCGTGACCCCGGCGGAGGCCCTCGCCCTGCTGGCCGCCCCCAAGCCGCGGCGGGGCGCCCGCGGCGCGGCGACGACGCCGCTTCGGTCGCTGGGCATCGACCCAGAAACCGGCTGCCACCTGGAGGTGCGCGACGGGAGGTTCGGCCCTTACGTCACCGACGGCGCGGTGAACGCCTCGCTTCGCCGGGAAGACTCGGTCGAGGGTCTCACTCTGGAGCGGGCCCGGGCCCTGCTGGCAGCCCGCCGCCGGCGCCTGGAGACCGAGGGCAAGGAGGCCAAGCCCTGCCCGCCCCCTCCGGGGGCGAACCCTGCTGCGGGAGCCTGATCGCGTCCGGCTCGGGAAGTCCGCTCGGCACACCCTGATACCCTCTCGCCCGTGACCGAGGCCCCCCCGCGCCGCGCCTGGGCCCTGATGAAGTCGGGGCCCTTCTCCCGTCTGTGGAAGGCGGGACTCATCAGCAGCACCGGCGACTGGGTGGCCATCCTCGCCACCCTCTCCCTGGCCGACGAGTTGGCCGGGAGCAGCGGGATCGTGTTGGCCATGGTCTCGCGCATCCTCCCCGGGCTCTTCTTCGCCGCCGTCGGCGGGGTGGTGGCCGACCGGGTGAACCGCAAGTACGCCATGGTCATCGTCGAGGTGGGCCGAGCGGCGCTGGTGTTCAGCCTGGTGTTCGCCACCAGCATCCAATACCTGGTGCTGGTGAACCTGGCCATGGAGGGGCTCACCCTCGTCTTCCAGCCGGCACGCGAGTCGAGTGTTCCCAACCTGGTGCAGCGGAACGAACTGGTGCAAGCCAACAGCCTCTCCCTGAGCGCCGCCTACGGCACCTTCCCCCTCGGCGCCCTGATCTTCATGGTTCTGGCCCCTCTCAGCCCCCGGGTCACCGACACCGGCGAGGGCCTGGCCTTCATGGCCGATGCCGGTACCTTCCTGGTCTCGGCGGCCATCATCTGGACCATCCCGCTGGCGGGACGTGACCTGCCCGAAAAGCGCCGGCGCACCGGGCGCCTGAACCTGATGGCCCCGCTGCGCGACCTGCGCGACGGGGTGGTCTTCGTGGCCACCCATCCCCGGATCCGCCTGGTGGTGGCGGCCATGGGAGTGGCTCTGGCCGGCGGCGGGATCATCATCGTGCTGGGCAAGCCCTTCGCCACGGGCGTTCTGATGGCGGGTACCGCCGGCTTCCCCGCGTTGCTGACCTCTTTCGGCTTGGGGACGGCGGCCGGCATCGTGCTGGTGACCATCTTCGGGGCGCGGGTCGTGCACAAGGATGTGTTCTTCTCGCTGGCTCTGCTGGTCACCGGTATCGGTCTCGCCTCCGGAGGTCTGGTGCAGACCCTTCTCGGCGGGGTGGGATGGATCGCGGTCATGGGGGTGGGGACCGGGGCCGCCTATGTGCTGGGCTTCTCCCACCTCCACGAGCAGGTGGTCGACGAACTGCGCGGCCGCACCTTCGCCGCCCTGTTCAGCCTGATGCGCATCGGCCTGCTTCTGTCGATGACGGTGGCCCTGCCCCTCTCCGGCCTTTTCGACGGGGTCTTCCCCGGCTTCCTCTCCGAAGGCAAGCGGGTAATGCTCATCCTGGGGGGCGCCACCATCTTCTTCGGGGGCCTGGCCACCCTGTGGCGGGTGCGGGCCATCCTGGTGGCTCTGGGTCACGCCGACCGCCGGCCGGTCTTCGAGGCGGTGACCCAGGCCTTTCGCAGCTACCGCCGCTCGACGGCCGGGGAGCCTCTCACCGGGGAGATGAACGGCCTGCCCGCCGAGCCCGTCGTCTCCGATCAGCCTTCTCTGCCGCCCGGGCCGCAGGGGGAGCTATGACTCGCCGGTACGTCGCCTTCGAAGGGGTCGACGGAGCGGGGAAGACGTCGGTAGCCGCCGGGGTGGCGCAGCGCCTGGCCGCCCGGGGCTTCGATGTGCTCACGGTACGCGAGCCGGGAGGCACCGCTACGGGCGAGGCCATCCGCGACATTCTGCTGGGGTTGGGAGGGGTGGTGGCCGACTGGGCGGAAGCCCTGCTCTTCGCTGCGGCGCGCTCGCAGCTGGCGTCGGAGGTGGTCGGCCCGGCCCTGGCGGCGGGACGGGCCGTGGTCAGCGACCGCAGCGTGTACTCGTCGCTGGCCTACCAGGGCGGGGCGCGTGGGCTGGGGATCGAGGCGGTGCGCCGGGTGAACGAGGCCGGCCTGGGCGGCGTCTGGCCGGAACTGGTGATCCTGCTCCGGCTCGACCCGGCGGCCGGCCTGGCCCGTGAGGACGGTGCCGACCGCATCAGCACTGCCGGGATCCCGCTGCAGTCGCGGGTGGCGGAGGCCTACGACCTCCTCGCCGCCGCCGAGCCGGAGCGCCTCGTGGTCGTCGACGCCTCGGCGGGATTCGAGGCCGTCGTGGCCGCTTCCGAGGCCGAGGTGCTGCGGCGATGGTGAGCCCGTTCTCCGGGGTGGTGGGGCACCGTCCGCTGCTGGCCTTGCTCGAGGCCGAGGTGGCCTCCCCGGCACAGGCCTACCTCTTCTGCGGCCCGGCCAGCGTGGGCAAGGCCACCATCGCCCGCCGCTTCGCCGGCCGGCTGCTCTGCCCGGGGGGCGAGGCCGGCTGCCTGCGACGAGTGCTGGCCGGCACCCACCCCGACCTCACCCTGGTGGAGCCCGATGGGAAGACCTCCCTGACCGTCGATCAGGCCCGGGCCACCGTGGCGCGAGCGGTGCTGGCGCCCATCGAGGGCGAGCGCAAGGTGGTGCTCTTCGAGGAGGCCGGGGTGATGACCGATGAGGCGGCCAGCGCCCTCCTCAAGACCCTGGAGGAGCCCGGCCCCAGCACGGTGTTCATCCTGGTGGCCGAGGCCGAGGATGACCTGCCGCCCACCATCGCCAGCCGCTGTCGGGTGATGCGCTTCGGCCGGGTCACTGACGAAGAGACGGTGGCCGCCCTCGAGGAGCGGGGGGTCGACGCCGAGCAGGCGCAACGGGCCGCCGCCGCCTCCGGGGGCCGCCCGGGCCTGGCCCTGATGCTGGCCACCCAGCCCGAGGTGGCCGCCTTCCGGCGGGCCTGGCTGTCGGTGCCGGGCCGGGTCGGCGCCCAGCCGGGCCACGCCTTCCGCCTGGCCGAAGAACTGGTGGCCGCCGCCGATCCCTTGCTGGATGCCATCGATCAGGGGCATCGCTTCGAGCGGGAGCAGGCCGACGCCGACGGCGCCGCCGGCCGGGCGCTGAAGGAGCGCCACGAGCGGGAGCGGCGGCGGGCCGCGACGGCGCTGCACACCACCGGCCTGGAGATCCTCGCCTCCTGGTACCGGGACGCCGCCGCCGCCCAGTGGGGAGCCCCGGTGCGCAATCGCGACCTTCCCGCCGCCGGGTTCACCGCGCTCACCCCGGCGGCGGCGGTGGCCGCCGCCGGCCGGGTGATCGAGACGGTGGCCGCACTGGAATCCAACCAGCGCCCGGAGTTGGCCTTCGCCTCCCTCTTCGCCGACCTTGGAACCGCGGCTTAGCCCCGGCTTCCCCTGGGGGGCGCACACCGCGGCGCGGGCGGTGGTCGGCGCGGGTCGAATGCTGCTGGGCCGCTACTTCCCTCTGGTCTGCACGGGAAGAGAGCGGGTGCCGCCGGGCCCGCTGGTGGTGGCGGCCAACCACTTCTCCCATCTGGACCCGGTGGTCGTAGCCGTGGCCGTGGGCCGGCCCATCCGGTACCTGGCGGTGGACGAGCTGTTCGGCCGGTCGGCGTTCTTCGATTGGCTTACCCTGTGGCTGGGGGCCATCCCGCTGCCCCGTTCCCGGCTTCCCCTCGAGGCGCTGCGCCTGGCCCTGGCGGAACTCGATGCCGGGGGCACGGTGGGGGTGTACCCGGAGGGGATGCGGGTCTGGGTCTGGGACGAGGTGGAACCCAAGCGGGGGGCCGCCTGGCTGGCCCGCCGCGCCGGGGTCCCGCTGCTCCCGGTGGCGGTGGCCGGGTCGGAGGAGGCCCTGGGCCGTGGCACCACCAGCGCGGCGCGACGGCCCATCGGCGCCACCGTCTGTGAGCCCATCTTCCCCGGCGACTTCGCCGCCTCGCCCGACCCGGTGGGTGAGATGACGGCGGAGTGGCGGCGCCGGGTGGGGGAGGCCCTGCGGCGGGCCTACGCCGCTCTCGACCTCTAGCCTCAGTGTGACGAGGAGGTCGGGATGCGCATCGTGGTGGCGGGTTCCAGCGGGCTGATCGGGTCGGCTCTGGTGCCGGCGCTCGAGGCGGCCGGCCACCGGGTGGAGCGGCTGGTGCGGCCCGGCAGTCCCCGGCCCGGGATCGCCTGGGACCCGGCCGCCGGCACCATCGACGCGGCGGCTCTCGAAGGAGCGGACGCCGTGGTGAACCTGGCGGGCCGGTCCATAGGGGAGAGGCGGTGGGACGATGAGGAGCGGCGGCTCATCTGGGAGAGCCGGGTGGGGGCCACCGCCCTCCTGGCCGGAGCCCTGGCCGGGCTGCGGCGCCCCCCGGCGGTGCTACTGAACGCGTCGGGCGTGGGCTTCTACGGCAACCGGCCCGGTGAGAGGCTCACCGAGGTCAGCGCCCCGGGCGTAGGGTTCTTCGCCGAGTTGTGCGGCGCTTGGGAGGCGGCGACGGCTCCGGCGGCGGCGGCGGGGGTGAGGGTGGTGTCGCTCCGTAACGGGGTGGTGCTCTCGGCCCGGGGGGGAGCCCTGGCTCGCCTGCTCGCTCCCCTGGGCCCGTCCTGGCTCAGCCCCTACCGGTGGGGCCTGGGCGGGTGGCTGGGCGACGGCCGGCAGGTGTGGTCCTGGGTCTCTCTGGAGGACCAGGTTCGGGCGATGCTCCACCTGCTGGGGTCGAGCCTGTCGGGCCCGGTGAACCTGACCTCGCCGGACCCGGCCGACAACAAGAGGTTCGTGAAGGCGGTAGGCAAGGCCCTCGGAAGGCCGGTCTGGCTCCGCATTCCCCGCTTCGTCCCCCGTGCCGTGCTGGGTCGGGGCCTGGCCGACACCTTGCTCTTCGACGGCGCCGCGGTGTACCCGGAGCGGCTGGAGGCCGACGGCTTCCACTTCCATCACCTGCGGCTGGAGGAGGCGCTGGCGCGGGCCCTGGGTCGCTGAGGCGGGCGGCGCGGGGCGGGGCCTGCGGCTTTGCGCGATTGGTGAACCAGGTTTAATATCAACGAGGTTGCGAGTGAACGCCGAGCGCCGTCGGGCGGGTGACCCGTGGTAGGACGTGCTGAGGCCTTGGAAGCCATCAACGATCTCCTCGCCAGCGCCACCATCTTCACCAGTGCCTCCTCCGACTTGCTCGCCGCCGAACTGGAACGGGTGGCGGGCGATCGGTTGACCTTCACCCAACTGCGCCTGCTGCGACTGGTCGACCGGCAGTTCCATCTCGCCATCGGCGACGTGGCCGCCTACCTCGGGGTTAGCAGCGCCGCCGCCAGCAAGGCGGTGGACCGCCTGGTGCGGAGCGGCCTGTTGGCCCGGGCCGAGTCTCCCGGTGACCGGCGGGCCACCGAGGTCTCGGTGACCTCCGAAGGGCAGGCGCTGCTGGCCGAGTTCGAGGCGCGTAGCAGCGCCACTCTGCTGCGGCTTCTCTCGGGCGTGGGCGCTCCGCAACTCCGGGACATCTCGGGCCGCCTCGATCGTCTCTCCGTCTCCCTTGCCGCGGGAAGGAGCGGGGAGGAGAGCCTGTGTTTTCGTTGCGGTCTCCACTTCCGCGAGGACTGCCTGCTGCGGGCCGCCGGCGACGAGCGGTGCTACCTGCACCTGGGGTCGGGGCGGCGCGGCGGGGCCCCGATCGCGGCCAGCCGGCCGGGCGCTGCCGACCGGGCAAGAGCGACTACAGGAGGAATCGGCCGATGACCCAGGCGATCGTGCTGGATGTGCCCGACCTCACGCTCGACGGCCTGCTGGACACCCCGGCGGGCCGAGCGCTGTTGAGCTGCATTCAATGCGGCACCTGCGCCGGCACTTGCCCCTACGGCGAGGTGCTGCGTTACACCCCGCGGCGGCTCATCGGCATGCTGCGGGAGGGCTTCATCGAGGAGGCTCTGGCGGGAGACGACCTCCTCAGCTGCGTCACCTGCTACGACTGCTGGGCCAAGTGCCCGCGCGGCTTGCGGCTCACCGACGTGCTGCTGCCCGTGGTGAAGGAGCAGGTGTTGCTCCGCCTGCCCCAGGTCCCGCCGGAACTGCAGGATGCCCTGGCCAACACCATGCGCTACGGGAACCCCATGGGCGAGTCGCCGCGCAAGCGGGCCGCCTGGGTGGAGAGCGCCGGGGTGCCGGTCCCCCTGCTGCGCGACCTGGGCCGGCCGGTGGACGTGCTCTGGATCGTGGAGTGCTACGCCGCCTACTACCCCCGCGGCCAGGACAACGCCCGGGCCACCGCCCGCATCCTCAATGCCCTGGGGGTCGATTTCGCCATCCTGGGCAGTGAGGAGAAGTGCGCCGGCGAATGCGCCCGGCTGGTCGGGGAGAAGGGTCTCTTCGACACCCTGCGCGAGCAGAACCTGGCCGTCTTCGGCAAGTACGAGTTCGGCGCCCTGCTGACCTCCGACCCGCATGCCTTCGACGCCTTTGCCTACGTGTACCCCGCCCTGGGGCTGGACCGGCCGGTGGATCACACCACGCCTTTCGTGGCGGCGCGCCTCGACGCCCTCAAGCCCCGCCTCACCCAGGAGCTCGGCTACAAGATCACCTACCACGACTCCTGCGTCCTGGGCCGGCACAACCACGTGCACGACGAGCCGCGGCGCCTGCTCGAGGCGCTGCCCGGGGTGAGCCTGGTGGAGATGACCCACAACCGGGACAGCACCATCTGCTGCGGCGGCGGTGGTGGCGGGATGTGGCTCGACACCTTCTACAAGGCCAAGGGCCACCCCCGCCTTTCCGATCGAAGGGTGGAAGAGGCCCTGGCCACCGGGGCCGATGTGCTCGCCGTCTCCTGCCCCTACGAGGTCCCCAGGTTCGAGGACTCGCTGAAGGTGCTGGGCGGCGACGACCGCATGGTCGTGCGCGACGTGATGGAACTGGTAGCCGAGGCCCTGGCGGATTGATGGGCCGAGTGGCGGAGGGAGCGGCGAGCGAGGAGGACGGCAAGGCGCCATGAAGATCCTGGTACTGATGAAGATGGTGCCCGACATCGTGGAGGAACTGGAGGTGGCCTCCGACGGCCGTTCCCTCGACCAGGAGTACCTCCGTTTCATCGTCAACGAGCGCGACGAGTACGCCCTGGAGCAGGCGCTGCTCCTGAAGGACGGCCTCGGGGCGACGGTCACGGTGGTGGCTCCCGATGCCCCCGAGGTGGACGATGTTCTCTACACGGCGCGGGCCAAGGGCGCCGACCGCCTCATCAAGGTGACCGGCCTGCCCGCCGGGTCCGGGGCGCGGGCCACCGCCGCGGCCCTGGCCGTCACTCTGCCCGCAATAGAGGGCGCTCTCCCCGCCGACCTGGTGCTGAGCGGGTGCCAGGCCATCGACGACCTCGACGGCTTCGTGGCCCCCCTTCTGGCCGGGGCGCTGGGCGTCCCCTACCTGGGCCTGGTGAGCCGGGTGAGCGTGGATGCGGCCGCCGGGAAGGCGCAGGTCATGAAGGAGTTCGCCGGCGGGGTCATGGGGCGCTTCGAGGTCTCCCTGCCCGCCCTGTTGGGCATCCAGGGCTGCGAGAAGCCGCCGCGTTACGTTCCCGTGGCCAAGGTGAGGGCGGCGATCGGCGCCGGAGGCATCGAGGCGGTGGAGGCGTCGGCGGGGACGGCGGTCGCCCCCGTCGAGGTGGCCGCCCTGGCCAAGCCCGAGGCGGCGGGGCACGCCGAGATGCTGGAGGGATCGGCACAGGACGTGGCGGAGAAGGTGGCCGACATCCTCGCCGCCCGTGGACTGCTCTGAGGAGAGGCCAATGGCAGGCAACGTCTGGATCGTGGCGGAGTCCTGGAAGGGGTCCATCTCGGATGCCACCTACGAGGCCCTGGCCCTGGGGCGCGAACTCGCCGACGGCCTGGGGGTGCGCCTGGAGGCGGTCCTCCTCGGCCATGGCGCCCGCGCCGCGGCGGCCTCGCTGGGTCGCGCCGACGGCGTGCTCTACGTGGACCATCCGGCGCTGGCCGACGGCGTCGGGGAGGAGACCAGCCGCGCTCTCGCCGCGCTGGCTGCGGCCCGGGGGCCGGGCCTGATCCTGGTGCCTACCACCAACGTCAGTTGGGATTTGCTCGGGCTGCTGCCGGCGCGTCTCGAGGCTCCCCTGGTCAACTTCTGCCGCGAAGCGGTGGTCTCGGGCGGCGGCGTTGAGTTCACCAGCCTCCTGTACGGCGGGAAGATGGCGGCGACGGTCGGCGCCGGCGCCGGGCCGGTGGTGGTGGCGGTGCTGCCGGGCGTCCGCCCCGCCGAGGCGGGCAAGGGAGGTGCCGCCCCCGCGGTGGAGGAGGTCGTCGCCGACTTCGTCGTGGGCGGCGGGGTGCGCTGGTTGGAGTACGAGGAGCCCGAGGCGGGCGACGTCGACATCACCCAGCAGGACTTCCTCGTCGCCGTGGGCCGGGGGATCAGCAACGAGGCCAACGTGGAAGTGGCCGAGGAACTGGCGGCGGCGCTGGGCGGGGCGGTCTGCGGGTCGCGTCCGGTCATCGACCAGGGCTGGCTGCCGCTGGTGCGGCAGGTGGGCAAGTCGGGAGCCACCGTCAAGCCCCGCTTCTACGTGGCGGCCGGGATCAGCGGCGCTCCCGAGCACACCGAGGGGATGAAGGACGCCGAACTGATCGTGGCGGTCAACATGGATCCCAGCGCCCCCATCTTCTCGGTGGCGCATTACGGCATCGTCGAGGACGCCACCGATGTGCTGGAGGCCCTGGCCGAGGCCGTGCGGAAGCGGAAGGGATAGGAGCCATGGCCGACCCCACCACTTCGAGCCTGCTGGGCATCCCCGGGTACGCCTTCCTGTGGGTGCTCACCCTGGCGGCGCTTGCCCTGTTCGGCCTGCGCGCCTACCGGCTGGCTGCGGCCTTGGGCCGGGGCCGGCGCGAGCCGCGCTGGGATCACCTGCCGCGTCGGCTGTGGATGACGGTGACCAACGTGGCCGGGCAGCGCCGCATGTTCGACAATCCCGGGATCGGCCTGGCCCACCTGGTCATCTTCTGGACCTTCCTGTTCTACGCCTTCAGCTTCGCCTGGAACCTGCTCCGCGGTCTTCTGCCCTTCCTGCCCCTCCCCTACGCCGACGAGGTCGCCTGGGTCTCCTTCCCCATGGAGTGGCTCACCGTGGCGGCCGTGGTGGCGTTGGCCGGGGCGGCGGTGCGCCGCTACTTCTTCACCCCGGAGCGCCTGGAGCGGTCGCGCGACGCCACCATCATCCTGCTGCTCATCTCCCTGCTGTTGGTCACCTTCCTCGTGGGCCAGGGAGCCAAAGTGGCCGCCGAGGAGGGCCCGGCGTCGTGGAGCCCGGTGGGGGGCCTCATCGGCGGCTGGCTCGACGGCCTGGGCCGGGCGGGGGCCGAGCACCTGTTCGTGGCGATGTGGTGGGTGCACATGGCGGCCGTCCTGGGCTTCCTCGCCTACCTCCTCTACTCCAAGCACCTCCATCTGCTGGCCTCCCCCTTCAGCGTCTTCGCCGCCTCGCTGGAGCCGGGTGGCATGCCTCTGCCGTCGGAGGGCGCCGCCCGCTTGGAGGAGTTCACCTGGCGCGAGCTGTACAACGGCCTGGCCTGCGCCGAGTGCGGGCGCTGCGACCGGGCCTGCCCAGCTTTTACCTCCGGGGGTGTCCTCTCCCCCAAGGACCTGATCCACGAGGTCAAGCTGCTGGTCCTCGATGCCGCTCGCGGCGACGGCCACCGGGATCTCATCGCCACGGTGGGGGCGGAGGCCATCTGGGCCTGCACCACCTGCGGGGCCTGCATGGAGCGCTGCCCGGTCTTCAACGAGCACATCCCCCTGATCGTCCAGATGCGCCGCCAACTGATGGTCCGCGGCGAGGTGGGCACCGGGGTGCAGGACATGCTCACCGGCCTCACCCGGTACGGGAACTCCTTCGGCCAGTCCCCCCGCAACCGGGCCAAATGGGCCCGCGACCTGGAGTTCGAGGTCAAAGACGCCCGCAAGGATCCGGCGGAGTACCTGTGGTTCGTCGGCGACTACGCCTCGTTCGACCCCCGGGTCCAGGAGGTCACCCGCTCGGTGGCCCGGGTGTTCCATCGGGCCGGCCTCGATTTCGGGATCCTGGCGGAGGGTGAGCAGAATGCGGGGAACGACGTTCGCCGCCTGGGCGAGGAGGGCCTTTTCGAGATGCTGCGGGACAAGAACCTCGCGGCCCTGGAGTCGTCCTCGCATCGGGCCATCGTCACCACCGATCCCCATACCTACCACGCCCTCAAGCACGAGTACGGCCTGAACGGGCGGGTGCGGCACTACACCGAGGTCTTGGACGATCTGGTCTCCTCGGGACGGCTCCCGGTGGCTCCCAGCGGCGGGGGCCGCGTCACCTACCACGACCCCTGCTACCTGGGACGCTACGGGGGCATCTACGACCCGCCCCGGCGGCTCCTGCGGTCGCTCGGCCTGAAGGTGAGCGAGATGCCGCGCAACCGTTCGGCGGCCTACTGCTGCGGTGCCGGCGGCGGCCGGATCTGGATGGAGGACGCTCCTGGGGGCGGGGAGCGCCCGGCGGAGAGTCGGGTGCGGGAGGCTGCCGGCCTCGACGGGGTGGGCACCATGGTGGTGGCCTGTCCGAAGGACCTGGTGATGTTCCGCGACGCCCTCAAGACCACCGGGTTGGAGGGGGCGCTCGCCGTGCGGGATATCGTTGAACTGGTGGAAGACGCCATCGGCGCGACACAGAGGAGCGAGGCATGAGTGCCGAAACCAACGGCCAGCCGAAGATAGGGGTGTACGTCTGCCACTGCGGCACCAACATCGCCGCGACAGTGGACGTCGAGGCGGTCCAGGAGTTCGCCGCGGGACTGCCCGGGGTCACGGTGTCGCGGGCCTACAAGTACATGTGCTCCGACCCGGGCCAGGAGATGATCAAGGAGGACATCCGGGCCAACGGCCTGGAACGGGTGGTGGTGGCCTCCTGCTCTCCCAGCCTCCACGAGGCCACCTTCCGGCGGGCCACCGCCGAAGGAGGGATCAACCCCTACTACTTCCAGATGGTGAACATCCGCGAGCACGACTCCTGGGTGCACACCGACATCGCCGAGGCGACCGCCAAGGCCAAGGACCTCTTGCGAGCCGCGGTGCATCGGGTTCGCTTCCACAAGCCGCTGGAGCGCTCCCGGGTGGACGTCAACCCGGCGGTCATGGTGGTGGGGGGCGGCATCGCCGGCATCCACGCCGCGCTCACGCTGGCCAACGCCGACAAGAAGGTCTACCTGGTGGAGCGGGAGCCTTCGATCGGCGGGCACATGGCCCAATTCGACAAGACCTTCCCCACCCTCGACTGCGCCGCCTGCATCCTCACTCCGAAGATGACCGAGGTGCGGGGCCACCCCAACATCACCCTGTGGACCATGGCCGAAGTCGACAAGGTCGACGGGTACGTGGGCAACTACAAGGTGACGGTGCGCCACAAGCCCCGCTTCATCATCGAGGAAGCCTGTGTCGGGTGCCTGGAGTGCATCGAAGTCTGCGTGTTCCGCCGGGGCAAGACCCCCGACGAGTTCAACCTGGGCCTCAGCATGCGCAAGCCGGTGTACATCCCCTTCCCTCAGGCGGTGCCCCCGGTGGTGGTCATCGATCAGGACGCCTGCATCGAGTTCCGCACCGGCCGCTGCAAGAAGACCTGCGTCGAGATCTGCGCCGACCGCAACGCCATCGACTTCACCCAGACCGAGACCTTCGACGAGGTCGAGGTGGGGGCGGTCATCCTGGCCACCGGCTTCAAGGCCTTCGACCCCAAGCGCACCCCGTCGTACGGGCACGGGGTCTACCCCAACGTCTACACCGCCATGGAGTTGGAGCGCCTGGTGAACTCTTCGGGACCCACCGAAGGGCACGTCACCCTGCGCGACGGGCGCACTCCCGAGGTGGTGGGGATCGTCCACTGCGTCGGCAGCCGCGACGTGAACACCAACGAGCACTGCTCGCGGGTCTGCTGCATGTACTCCCTGAAACTGGCCCACCTCATCAAGGAGAAGACCGGGGCGGAGATCTACAACTTCTACATCGACATCCGGGCCCCCGGCAAGGGCATGGAGGAGTTCTACAACCGGGTGGCCGAGGAGGGGGTCCACTTCATCAGGGGCAAGGTGGCCGACGTCTACCCGGAGGCGGGCAACACCGGGAGGGTGATCCTGCAGGCCGAGGACACCCTGCTCGGCCGGGTGCGCAAGATCCCGGTGGACATGGTGGTGCTGGCCACCGGCCTCGAGGCCCAGGCCGATGCCGAGGCGGTGCGGCGCACCTTCAACATCACCTGCGGAGGCGGCGGCTTCTTCATGGAGCGCCACCCCAAGCTGGCGCCGGTGAGCACCTTCACCGACGGCATCTTCCTGGCGGGCGCTTGCCAGGGGCCCAAGGACATCCCCGACACCGTGGCCCAGGCCGGGGCGGCAGCCGCCGAGGCCCTGGCCCTGGTGGACAGAGGGTTCGTGGAGATGGAGCCCAACACCGCCTACGTGGTGACCGAGGAGTGCTCGGGGTGCAAGACCTGCATCCCGCTCTGCCCCTACACCGCCATCACCCGGGTTGACGGCAAGGCTCAGATCAACCCGGTGCTCTGCAAGGGCTGCGGCACCTGCGTGGCCGCCTGCCCGTCGGGTTCGATCCGGCAGAACCTGTTCGAGGACGAGCAAATCTACGAGGAGATCCTGGGGGTGCTGGCCGATGCCTGAACCTACCGAGAACCTGCAGGAGAGCACGGCCAACGGCTGGGAGCCGAAGATCGTTGCTTTCTTCTGCAACTGGTGCACCTACCTGGCGGCCGACCTGGCCGGCACCTCCCGCATGAAGTACGCGCCGAACGCGCGGGTCATCCGGGTGATGTGCTCCGGCCGCGTCGACCCCCAGTTCGTCATGGAGGCCTTAGCCAGGGGCGCCGACGGGGTGCTCGTCGGGGGCTGCCACTTCGGCGACTGCCACTACCAGGCGGGCAACCACAAGGCGCTGCGGCGCTTCCGCTTGCTGCAACGGGTGCTGATGGGCTTGGGCATCGAAGAAGAGCGGATCCGCCTGGAGTGGATCTCGGCGGCCGAGGCCGACAAGTTGCGCGACGTCATGAACGAGATGGTGGCCCAGATCAAGGCCCTGGGTCCGCTGGACCTGGAAGTGCCGGCCGAGGGGTTCCCCGAGCTGGCCGATGTGGAGGAGGTGACGGCATGAGCGAGAAGCCCAAGGTCGCCTTCTACTGGTGCTCCTCCTGCGGCGGATGCGAGGAGGCGGTGGTCGATCTGGCCGAAGGCATCCTCGACGTGGTGGCCGCGGCGGACATCGTCTTCTGGCCGGTGGCCATGGACTTCAAGAAGGCCGACGTCGAGGCCATGGAGGACGGGTCCATCCTGGCCGCCTTCGTCAACGGGGCCATCCGCACCACCGAGCAGGAGGAGATGGCCCACCTCCTGCGGCGCAAGGCCAAGGTGCTGGTGGCCTTCGGCTCCTGCGCCCACCAGGGAGGCATCCCCGGCCTGGCCAACCTCTGGGATCGGCAGGCCATCTTCGAGTCCTCCTATCTGACCGGCCCATCAACGGTCAACCCGGAGGGCACACTGCCGGCCACCGCTCTGCCGCACAACGGGGACGTGGTGACCCTGCCCGGGTTCTACGACACGGTGCGGGCCCTCGACCAGGTCACCAGCGTGGACTACTACATCCCCGGCTGCGCTCCCACCCCGAACATCATCGCCGGGGCGGTGCAGACGCTGTTGTCGGGGGACCTCCCGCCGGCCGGAACGGTGCTGGCGCCGGACAAGGCGCTCTGCGAAGACTGCCCGCGTATCGACACCAAGCCGCAGGACCTGTCGATCGAGAGGTTCTACCGGCCCTACGAGATCCTCGCCGATGAGAGCACCTGCCTGCTGGCCCAGGGCTTGCTGTGCATGGGATCCGGCACCCGGTCGGGGTGCAGCCACCTGTGCATCAACGGCAACATGCCGTGTTCCGGGTGCTTCGGGCCGACCAGCAAGGTGCGCGACCACGGCGGCAAGTACCTGTCGGCGATCGCTTCGCTCATGTCGGCGATGGACGAGGAGGCCATTCAGAAGGCCCTCGACACCATCCCCGACCCCATCGGCACCTTCTACCGTTACGGCCTGGCCGGCTCGCTGCTGCGCCGGCGCAAGATGACCCCCGTCGCCTGAGGAGCCCACATGTCAGAAGAGATGACCACCCAGGAGGCGTGGCGCCAGGGCTCCGCCGGGGCCCAGGCGGCCTACGCCCGCCGTCGCATCACCGTCGACCCCATCACCCGCCTGGAAGGGCACGGGAAGATCGACATCTTCCTCGATGAGGCGGGCGACGTGGAGCGCGCCTACTTCCAGGTCCCCGAGCTGCGCGGCTTCGAGAAGTTCGCCGAGGGACGACCCGTCGAGGACATGCCCCAGATCACCTCCCGCATTTGCGGGGTGTGCCCCACGGCGCACCACATGGCGGGCACCAAGGCGGTCGACGCCGTCTTCCGGGTCGACCCGCCCCCGGCGGCCAAGAAGATCCGGGAGTTGGTCTACTCGGCCTTCATGGCCGAGGACCACGCCCTGCACTTCTACTTCCTCGGCGGCCCCGACTTCGTGGTGGGGCCCGAGGCTCCGGCGGCGCAGCGCAACATCCTGGGCGTGATCGGCGTGGTCGGGGCGGAGGTGGGCAAGCGGGTCATCACCATGCGCCGCCGCCTTCGGGAGGTCATCACCTCGGTGGGCGGCCGGGTGATCCACCCGGTGCTGGGCCTCCCCGGCGGGGTGGCGAAGCGGGTCACCCCCGAGATGCAGGCGGAGATCAAGGCCACCGCCGACGATGCGGTGGACTTCGCCCGCTTCACCCTGGACACCTTCCGCGGCGTGGTGCTGAAGAACCAGGCCTACGTCGACCTGATCCTCTCGGACGCCTTCACCCACCGCACCTACTACATGGGCCTCATGGATGACCGGAACCGGCCCAACTTCTACGACGGACTGATCCGCGTGGTCGCCCCGGAGGGTGGGGAGTGGGCCAAGTTCCCCGCCGCGGGCTATCTGGAGCACGTGGCCGAGCACGTCGAGCCGTGGTCCTATGTGAAGTTCTGCTACCTGAAGCAGGTCGGCTGGAACGGCTTCAAGGACGGGGCCGACAGCGGCATCTACTCGGTGGCTCCGCTGGCCCGGCTGAACGCCGCCGACGGCATGGCCACCCCGCTGGCGCAGGAGGCCTACGAGGAGATGTACTCCACCCTCGGGGGCAAGCCGGTGCATCACACCCTGGCCAACCACTGGGCCCGTGTGGTCGAGCTGCTCTACGCCGCCGAGCGCCTGCAGGAGCTGGCCGGCGACCCCGAGCTGGTCGACCCCAACGTGCGCACCATCCCCACCGAGACGCCTTCCGAAGGCGTCGGGGTGGTGGAGGCGCCCCGGGGCACCCTGCTGCACCACTACAAGACGGATGCCCGCGGCGTCGTCACCCAGGCCAACCTGATCGTGGCCACCCAGAACAACTCGGCCCGCATGGCGATGAGCGTGGAGAAGGCGGCCAAGGGCCTGATTTCCAAGGGTGTGGTCTCAGACGGGATCCTGAACAAGGTGGAGATGGCCTTCCGGGCCTACGACCCCTGCCACGCCTGCGCCACCCACTCCCTGCCGGGGAGCATGCCGCTGGTGGTGGAGGTGCGGGGGGCGGGCGGCGAGACCCTGTCGCGGCTGCGCCGCGACTCCGATGGCAGCCTGCACCGCGAGTAGCGCGGCGGCGGCAGCGGCAGAGGCGGGGTTTCCGACGCGGGTGCTCTGCCTGGGCAACGACCTCATCGCCGACGACGCCCTCGGCCCCATGGCGGCGCGTCACCTTTGCCTCCGCCTCGCCGAGTTCGGTGCGCCGCGGCCGGAGGGTCCGGCCTTCGACCCAGCGGCCACGGTGCGGGCGTTCGACCATCCCCGGGCCGGGACGGTGGAGGTGGTGGAGACCGCGCTCACCGGCATGTACCTGCTGGAGGCGGTAGTGGGCGCCTGCCGGCTCATCGTGGTGGACACGGTGGTGACCGGGTCCGCGCCGCCGGGCACCGTGGAGGTGATGGACGAGAAGGACTTCGCCGGTGTCCCGGCCGGGGGATCACCCCACTATGTGGGGATCTTCGAAGCAATCGGCGCGGCCCGGGCGCTGGGGCTGGATGTTCCGGCCGAAGTGGTCATCGTGGCGGTGGAGGCGGGGGACTACTTCACCGTCGGGGGGAGCATGACCGCCCCGGTGCGGGCGGCGGTGCCGGAGGTGGTGGATCGGGTGCTGGCGCTGCTCGGGGGGTCGCCGGCGGTATGAAGGCGTTCGCGGGGGACCGCCCGGCGGAGTGAGGAGAAGGCGAAAACGCGCGACGGTAAAGGCCGCGCCGCGGCGCTCGGCCCCCTACAATCACACCGTTGTGATTCCCGCTGAGGCGGGGGAGGATGCCTTTGGAGTCGGAGCCTAGGTCGCGGCGGGCCTGGCGCCGCGAGGTGGCCGCCTACCTGGTGAACCGGGTCGACGCCGCCGGTCACGCTCGCTTCGTCGGCCACACCCTGGAGGCGCGCCGCGAGATGCTCAAGGTGGCCCGCCTTCTTCCCCCCGACGTGGTTGCCGAGATCTACGCCGATCCCCGGCATCCCACCCGGACCTACCTGGAGGTCTTCCTGACCCCGGCTCCGGTCGAGTTCGACCCCGGCTTCCGGGTGGTGTACCCCGACCGCGCCACCGGGTAGGCCGCGCCTACCGCAGACGGCGCAATTATCGTGGCGCCCGCAGGTGAGCAGGAGGCAGGGGTGGGCGGCGGCGCAGCAGAGGCGGGGGCGGCACCGGCCTCCGGCCGCCGGTCGGCTCGCCGGCGGATCCTGATCCCGGTGCTCATCGCCGGCACATCGGTGCTGGGGGCGGTGGGCGCCTGGCGGGCCTCGACCGCCTCCGGGGCCGCCGCCGGGGCGGAGCGCCGGGCCTTCGCCGACACCGTCGCCGCCGAGCAGCAGCGGGCCGGCATCGAGACGGTGGTGGGTTCCATCGAGTTCGCCTACGCCCGCCGCCTGGCCTTGCGGGAGTCCGCCGCCGCCCTGCGCTCCGCCGCCGAGGAGGCCGGCGCCGCTGAGTCCGCCCGTCTGCGGGCGCTGGCGGCGGCGCAGGAGGCGGCCGCCGACGCCTACGTCATAGATGCCGACGCCCTCCGTCCCGACGGCGCGCTCGATCTCGAGGCGAAGCGGCAGGTGGAGTGGGCCCTCGCCGCCGGCGTGCAGGACCTGGACCCCGCCCCGGAGATGGCCCGGGCCGCCGACCTGCGATCCAAGTCGCAGCGCCTGGTGGGCCTGACCGCCTTCCTCATCGCCGCCGCCCTCTTTCTCACCCTGGCCGAGGTGACCCGAAACCCCCGGGTGGAGACGCTCTACTGGTACGGAGGGGTGGCGGTGCTTTCGGTGGCGGGCATCCTGCTGATCGTGGTGGACGCGCTGTGATCGATCCCGACGAGGACTACTCGCCGCGCCTGGAGGCGCCCGCCGATCCTCCGGAGCCGCCGGGGGAGCGCCGCCAGCGGCAGGTGGCGGTGCTGATCATGGCGGTCACCCTGGTAGGAGCCGTCTTCGCCTTCCTGCAGACCTCGGCGTCCAACCGAACGGCACGGGCAACGCGCTGGGCCGACACCGCGGCGGTGGAGGCTATGTCCCTGCTGGCCACGGCCGGGAACCTGATCTCGGCGGAGAACCGCATCTGGTCGCTGGCGTACGAGGACGGGGTCATGGCGGTCTCCTTGACCGCGGCGGGCGGCGAGGCGGCGGCCCTGGGCCGGGCCTACTTCGCCTCCCGCGAGGCGCTGCTTCCCTACACCGACCTGGGCCGGCCCGAGTACCAGTTGCCCGGCGGGGGGGCCGCCTGGTCGCAGTTCGTGGAGGACACGCTGGCTCCCTCCTATCGGGCCGCCGAGTGGGCCAAGGCCTACGCCGCCGAGCGCGGCGGCTGGGGGGCGAAGGGGGGCAACTACGTAGTCATCATCACCGTGCTGGCGGTGGCCCTGTTCCTTCTGGGCCTGAGCCGAACGCCGGTGGCCGCCGCCTCGGGCGGGCTGCTGGTGGGGGCGGGCATCGCCCTGGCCGGCGTCGCCGCCGTCTGGGGTTTGGTAGTTGCCGCCCGGCCGGTGCCGTCGCCGTCGGCGGCGGCCATCGACGCCTTCGTCGCCGGCCGGGTGGCCTTCAACTCCGTGGTCTGGGAGAGCGACCCGGGCCGGGTGCGGGAGTCGCTGACCGGGGCCGAGGCGGCTCTCGACCGGGCGGTGGAGGCCAATGCGGCGTACTTCGACGCCTACCTGCTGCGGGGGACGGCCCGCTTTCGCCTCGACCTGCTGCGGCCGGGAGGGCCGGCGGGGTCGGAGGGCGCCCGCGACGACTTCGCCCGGGCGGCAGACCTGAACCCCCTGGACGCGGTGGCCTGGGGGAACCTGGGGGCGGCCCGCTTCTGGCTCGACGACCTGCCGGGAGCCGGGGCGGCGATGCGGCGCGCCCTGGCGCTCGATCCCGACGACCTCACCTTCAACTTGAACCTGGGACTGTTCCTGGCTCTGGAGGACGACGGCGCCGCTTTCGAGTCGCAGTGGGAGCGGATCGCCGCCGTCGCCGCCGGCGAGGACATCCCCACCTGGCTGCGCACCTACAACTTCGGCCAGGCCGAGCACGTGCTCTATCTGGCCGCCGTCCGGTTCCCCGAGTTCGCCGCCGACCTGGCCTCGGTCGGCGAGCGGGCGCGTCGCCTGGATCACCAGATCGCGGTGTCCAAGAGGTTCTTCGGCACCACCACTCCGACCCCAGTATCGGCGGCCGCCTCCCCGCCCGCCTTCGCCCTCTCGGAGGACGAGACCCGTCTGGTGGCCACTTTCGCCGTCACCGGGGTGGCCGAGGGGCAGCGCTGGCTGTGGCGCACGTACCGGGGCGGGATCGACGACCCGGTCCTCTCTTCCGAGCCGCAGGTGTGGGCCTTCGGCGTCCCCGACGAACCCGAACTGCACATCACTCTCGACCTCCCCGGAGGCTTCCCGACCGGCGTGCCGGTCCGCGTCGAAGTCTTCTTCGAGGGCAACCTGATCCAGGCGGGGGAGTTCACCCCCTGAGCCGCGATGTCCGCGGCGTCACCCGAGGTAGGGGCGCGCCAGGAAGCGTTGCAGCACGCCGGGGTCGCCGAAGGTCTCCAGGGCTTCCGGGCCGAGGCGCCGGTAGAGGACCAGCAGCAGGTCGGAGGCCGGCCCCCGCATGGCGGCATCGCCCTTGGCATGCTCCCGGGTCACCACCAGGCCCCCGGCTTCGTCCTCACCCACCGTCCACTCCCCGGGGGCATCCGTGGGGTGGAAATGGACCGTGCCTTCAATGGGCAGGGCGCCTTCTCGCCGGAAGGCGGCGGTGTGCTCCAGGAACTCGTCGACGGCGTCGGCGGCCAGGTCGGGGTCGATGGCGAAAGCCCGCCCCGCCGCCTGCTCGGCATCCCAGCGGTGCACTGCCGTTTCCTGCGCCTGGTGGCGGATTACGAACCCGGCGTCCTTCTGCCGGGCCCAGGTCCAGACCGGAGCGTCCGGGTCGGCGGCGGCCAGCACTTCGGCCAGGTGCTCCGCCCCGGAGCGGCACCGGGCCAGCAGGGCCGGGAAGCCGTCGGGAAGGACCGGGGACGGGACCTGCCCCGGGTCGAGCAAGCCGCGGGCCACGATCTCCGCCCAGAAGTAGTGCACCCAGGTGATGTGGCGCACGAGTCCGGTCACATCCCAGCCGGGGCAGCCGAAGACCGGCGCGTGGGGCCCGGCGGCCTCGGCCGCCTCGGCCAAGCCGATTCCGTCGCGACGCACGGCGGCGGGATAGTCGAGGTGATGGGACATGGGCGGCCTCCCTGACGGGCCTACCTCAGCCCGCGCTTCGCCAGGAACTCTCCAAGGATACCTTCGAGGTTCGGGGCGCCGATCTCCTCGA
>Ga0194125_10003161_pt1 | contig 26879 bp, 30 predicted proteins | sample TA2KigC250mmetaG_FD_148626 | JGI IMG/M metagenome (GOLD analysis project Ga0194125, IMG submission 148626) | Freshwater microbial communities from Lake Tanganyika, Tanzania - TA2015034 Kigoma Deep Cast 250m | ecosystem: Environmental > Aquatic > Freshwater > Lake | place: Tanzania: Lake... | reverse complement strand
CTGTTCGGGTTCAACTTCGGCTTCGGTTTCTAGTTCTTGTATCAGGCTGTGAATCAGATCCCGCTTGCCGGACCGACGGTAAGCGGGATTTCTATTTGCTTCTGGGGGGCCTTTTCAATATCTTTGTTGCGATTTCAGTCTGAAAATCTGAAATGTCCCGACCGTTGCAGACTGAAAGCAACGATCTGTCCGTAGACTTCCCGGTTGCGACTTGGAGAGGTGGCCGAGTGGCTGAAGGCGGCGGTTTGCTAAACCGTTATAGGGGTAACACTCTATCGGGGGTTCGAATCCCCCCCTCTCCGCAAGACTACGTCCCGTGACATGCTTCGATCCCGACAGAAGTCGGGACTCAGCATGGTGGGACTTCGTCTTGTTGGTGGGTGTGTCGTATCGGGACTAAACCGCCATCCCGCTTGTAGCGGGATCGAGAGTTCTCCCGACGTATTCGGGATCCCTCTCCGCGAAGGATTGCGGCGAATGTCAAATCGGGACTAAACCGTTATAGGGGTAACACTCTATCGGGGGTTCTCCCGACATAGTCGGGACCCCCTCTCCGCAAAGAAATCCTGCCAAGGAAGGCGGGATTTTCTGTTTTGTGACCATCCCCCTTGACAGATCTTCGACCAAATCCGGAATCAATGACCAATCGTTTGTGTTACAAGTGAATCACACGAGAAAGGAGACCACGATGGGCAACATGTTCAAGCCGGTGAAAGCCAAAACCGTAGCGGCCTACATGAAATCAGTCCCTGCGGAGCGCAAAGAATCGATTCAGTTCCTCCACGACTTCATCCGGAAGACTGTGCCGCGGCTCAAATCCCACTTCGCATATAACATGCTCGGATACGGACAATTTGATTACATCAATGCGAAGGGTGAAGAGATCAAGTGGCCCGTCGTCGCGCTCGCGAGTCAGAAGAATTACATCTCGGTGTACGTTTGCGCGGTGAAGGATGGAGAATACGTTGCGGAGAAGTACAAGGATCGGCTCGGAAAGGTCAGCGTGGGGAGGAGCTGCATCCGATTCAAAAAACTCGAGGCAGTGGATCTCAAGGTTCTCGGAACGGTCCTCCGGGAGGCCGCAAGATCGCCCGGACTGGTCGGCGCCGGTGAACATCGCAAAAAGAAATAGTTCGGTCACCCTCTATGGAAACGTGACGGTAAGAACAGAAGAATCCCCGTGAATCTCCCGGTGAAAGATCTCCGGAAGTCGGTGGAGTCTTCAGAGGGATTCGGCTTCCGCATCAATCCGAAATTCACGGACGTGTCAGCCGCTTGCATTGTGATCAGCGACGACATCTCTGTGATGGCCTTAACCCGCGCGGAGTTCAAAGAGTTCACGAAGAAGGCCATCGCCGAGAGTGCACAGTCGGCTGAGGTTCTTGAGGCCATCACCGCAGAGAGCCGAGCCCGCGTCGATGCGTTCGTGCAAAAAACATTCTCACTGGGAGGGAAGATCCATCGCGAGCCCGGAGATCACGGCTGGATGTACGGACAGAGCGCAGAAGACTTGAAGGTCCCATCACTGAGCTCTTCTGCATCGATGAGGAGCAGGTGCGCTGACGGCAGGAGATCCCCCTTGATCGATGCAGGTCGGATTTCCCTGTTCTTTCCCCATCTTCGCTATTATGGGAATGCTTTGGTATATTGTCCCTGTCGCAAACCAATCGTTGTGAATCCCCTTACGACATTCCAGCATCATATCCATGGATCATTCTGACAATTCCGTGCAGGATCCCGAGTCGAAGCTCATCGACCTTGCGAAACAAGGGGACGGGAAGGCATTCGGCGAGCTGGTGAAGCAGTTCGAAGACACGGTCTATAGCTTCGCCTTCAAGGTGTGTCGGGATCATGAGAAAGCAGTCGAAACTGCTCAGGACACGTTTGTCAACGTGTACCTCAAGTTAAACCAGTTCGACGGCAAATCGAAGTTCAGCACATGGCTCTACAGCATCGTTGCGAACAATTGCCTCATGAAGCGGAGAAAGACGAAGTTGGAGGAGTCGTCGGTCTCGATTGACGAATCATCCGACATCAGAGTGGACGATTTGGTATCATACATTGTGCCGTGGGACCCCGATCCGGCTGAAACATTGCTCACCAACGAGCTGAAGAATGTGTTAGATGAGGCGATCAAGAAACTTCCAATGGAGTATCGAGTCGTGTTTGTGATGAGAGACGTTGAGCAAATGGCCGGAGAGGAAGTGGCGGAGGTCCTGGGACTCTCACTTCCCGCGATGAAGTCTCGTCTTCGGCGTGCCCGTCTCTTCCTTCGCAACGAGTTGAGGCCGTACATGGAGGTGAAGCCATGAACGAACATGCCAATGCCGCTCTGCATTGTGTGGATGTGTTGAAACATGTGTGCGGGGACAATGATATTTACAACGATACGCCGCTCTGCAGGGAAATCCGAAAACATCTCGACCACTGCCCCGGCTGTACGAATTTTCTTCAGTCAATGAACAAAACGATCGAACTCTATCAGCACTATCATCCGAATGTCCCGGCCGATCTCCACGCAAAGGTCGTGGAAGCGCTCAGACATCGGACGCAAGACAAGTAACGTCGATTGTTGATACCCAATCCGGAGGAGGCGCAGAACATGCCGATTTTTGATTACGTGTGTGGAGAATGCGGAACGACCTACGACATCTATCACAAGGTTCGTGAAGTCGCCGAGGATATTCTCTGTCCATCGTGCGGTTCGACCCGCTACAAGAAACTCATCTCGGCGCCGGCCGTCTCGATTGGCGGCAAATCAACCTCTCCCTCCTCGTCGAGCTGCTCCACCGATTTTGGCGGATGCTGCGGCGGCGGATCGTGCGGCATATAAGCATATGAAGATCAGACGAAGCACAGGCATCGCTATCCTCGCATTCGCCGCACTCGTCGGTGTGACGACGCTCCTGTGTCAGCAGGATCCTCAGTCCATCAAAACGACAAGCCCGGGAGAGGTGTATCAGTGGATCCAGAGTGACAGCTCCCTTGTCCTGCTGGACGTTCGAACGGCTCAGGAATTCGACGGCGAGCTTGGTCACGTTGCCCATGCGATACTTCTGCCGGTTCAGGAACTGGACTCGCACATGAAAGACCTGGACAGTCTGAAAGCAAAGACGGTCGTCACGATTTGCCGCTCTGGAAATCGAAGTGCAAGAGCGGCAACCATGCTGCAGGAGCACGGCTTCCGAGTCTACAACATGAGCGGTGGAATGCTGAAGTGGAATGCGGAGGGTTTGCCCGTCGTTCGTGGAGAGCGAGAATGACCATCGACCAAATCGCTTTCTACGGGACAGTCGTGACAATTATGCTCTGGTTTATTTACCGGACGATTCGGGTTCGTTCGTTGCCGCATTACACGCCAAGTCAGTTGAACGAATCCCTCCGAACGCGCACCGACATCGTACTTCTGGATGTGCGAACCGACAACGAGCGGAAGCATGGCGCGATCAAAGGATCCTTTCACATTCCGCTGCATCAAATCAACAGAAGGATTGACGAACTCAAGAAGTACGCGGGGAAGGAGATCGTCTGCTATTGCCAGAGCGGAAATCGGAGTGTCAGCGCCGCGTTGAAGCTGAAGAAACACGGCTTCCAGAGCGCAAATCTGACGGGCGGAATCGGAGCGTGGAATTTCGAGATGGGACGGTAGAGCGAGATGAGAATCGAAATCGTTCAATATGGGAAAAAGATACTCCCAGTCGTCGTCGGTGCCGTGGCCGGCTATGCCTACTACTACTACATCGGCTGTCTCGGAGCATCGTGTCCGATCACGGGGAATCCGTGGTCGAGCACTGTCTATGGCGCGATGATCGGAGCGCTCATCGTTCCCTGGAAGAAGCGACGTGTCGCTGAAGGCGCGCGGGATACCGAGCAGACGTCGAACGCGCCGAGCGAATGAGAGATTGCTGTCACGAGGAGGATTGAAATGAGCTACGGATTTTCAAGAACGACCGACCTGTCATATGACCGGGCCGTCGAAAAGGTTATCGAGGAATTGAACAAAGAGGGATTCGGCATCCTCACAACGATCGATGTGAAAGATACGTTGAAGAAGAAACTGGACGTCGATTTCAAGAGATACGTCATCCTGGGTGCATGCAATCCCCCCTTCGCGCATAAAGTGCTGGAGGCCGAGGAGCAGATTGGATTGCTTCTCCCGTGCAACGTGATCGTGTATGAGAAGGAAGGAAAGAGCGTCGTCGCAGCGTTTGATCCGATGATGATGACAAAAGTCCTTGATAATCCCAAGATTCAGCCGATTGCCGATGAAGTGCAGCAGCGGCTGAGGCGCGTAATCGACCGAGTGTAATTCACAACAACCAAGTAATGGAGAAGGAGAGAGGAATGGCAGAGAATTTGACCAAACAGACTTTTCTCGAAAGAGTTTTCAACTATGAAACGAACAAGGAGTGGAAGTACGAAGGCAATTTGCCGGCTGTCGTCGATTTCTGGGCACCCTGGTGCGGTCCGTGCCGAATGGTAGGCCCGATTGTGGAGGAACTTTCCCGGGAGTATAAGGGGAAGGTGAACTTCTTCAAGGTGAACACCGATGAAGAGCAGGATGTCGCCGGTGCCTTCGGCATTCGGAGCATTCCGTCGCTCCTCTTCGTCCCGATGGAGGGACAGCCGAAGATGGCTGTCGGCGCTCTGCCGAAGGAAGCGTTCAAAGAGGCGATCGAGAAGGAGCTTCTCACTCCCGCGAGCTGATCGTCGCGGAAACCTACGAAACGCCGATTCACAAAAGTGGATCGGCGTTTCTTTTTCTGCTGAAACCTTCCGAAGGTTTCTCAGCCGTCGAGGTGCTGTCGGGATGCTGTCGGGAATTCCTTCCCGACCTCACATGCAGAGGCGGTGTGGCCAGGAGGAAACTCCCGACCTCACAACAACGCTATTTCTCTTTCCCCCTTTGCTCAATCTTTGCCCACGTATCCTTCAACGTGACAATCCGGTTGAAGACTGGCGCTCCTGGCTTCGAATCTTTGGTATCAGCGCAGAAGTATCCCATCCGCTCAAATTGAAACCGGTCGCCGGGATTCGCGTTGCCCAGCATCGGCTCCAACTTGCAGTCCGGCAAGACCTCGAGGGAATTCGGATTGAGGTTGGACAGAAAATCCTTCCCTTCATCCACATCGTCGGGATCTTCCTTGAGGAACAGCCGATCGTACAGCCGCACCTGCGCGCTGACCGCATCCGGTGCGGAAACCCAGTGAATGGTCGACTTGACCTTTCGACCGGCAGTCGATGAGCCGCTCTTGGTCCCTGGATCGTAGGTGCAATGCAGTTCGGTGATATTCCCCGCTGAATCCTTGATCACCTTCTCACACGTGATGATGTATGCGTAGCGGAGTCGGACTTCCGTTCCCGGAGAGAGTCTGAAATACTTCGGGGGCGGAATCTCCCGAAAATCGTCCTGTTCGATGTACAGCTCACGGCCGAATGGAATTGCACGCGTTCCCGCGTTCTCATCCTCCGGATTGTTGACCGCTTGTAGCTGTTCGGTCTTGCCCTCGGGGTAGTTCGTGAGAATGACTTTGAGGGGTTTCAACACCGCCATCGCACGTTGTGCACGCTTGTTCAAATCGTCTCTGATGCTCCATTCCAGCATCGAGACATCAATGATGCTCTCCTTCTTCGAAACCCCGATCTTGTCGCAGAAGACCTGAATCGATTCGGGTGTGTATCCGCGCCGGCGATACCCGACGACCGTCGGCATCCTGGGATCGTCCCAGCCCGAAACATGCTTTCCCTCGACAAGCTGGAGCAGCTTCCGCTTGCTCAGTACCGTATAGCCGAGATTGAGCCGGGCGAATTCGATTTGCTGCGGATGATAGACGCCGAGAGCGTCGAGGTACCAATCGTAGAGCGGACGGTGGTTCTCAAACTCGAGTGTACAAATGGAGTGGGTGATACCTTCGATCGAATCTTCCAGTCCGTGGGCCCAGTCGTACGTCGGATAGATCGGCCAGTTGTCGCCTTGACGGTGATGATGTGCGTGGACGATCCGGTACATGACAGGATCGCGCAGATTGATGTTGCGGGAAGCCATATCGATTTTTGCACGGAGGGTGCGGGAACCGTTGGGAAATTCCCCTTTGCGCATCCGTTGAAAGAGATCGAGGTTTTCTTCAATTGTGCGATTGCGGAACGGGCTCTCTTTTCCCGGCTCCGTGAGGGTTCCGCGTGATTCGCGGATCTGATCGGCGTTGAGGTCGCAGACGAACGCCTTTCCCTTCTTGATCAGATCGAGGGCCCATTGATACATCTGCTCGAAGTAGTCTGATCCGAAGAAGAGCCGATCCTCGAAATCTCCCCCCAGCCATTTCACATCGTTGATAATAGAATCGACGTATTCCTGCTCCTCGGTTTCCGGATTCGTATCATCAAAGCGCAGATTGAATTTTCCGCCGTATGCCTTCGCAATTCCGTAGTTCAGGCAGATCGACTTGGCATGGCCGATGTGAAGATACCCGTTCGGTTCAGGTGGGAACCGCGTATGCACGCGCCCCTTGTACTTGCTGGTCTTCTGATCCTCGTTGATGATCTCGCGGATGAAATCAATTCTTGTGTCGGTCGACATCGCTCATCATACCCGAAAATGGTGGATCAAAAAATACAGAAATCTGTCTGATTATCCAACCGATCGATCGATTGATTTTCCCCACACTTTTTGCTTAATTCAAATCAAGATGATGTCGCCTGCTTCCTTCCTTTCGAAGAACTGCCCCGCAGATATGACATCATGAGGTGCTGCGCGTCCTCCGGATCCAGGACGCTTTTTTTTGACTCTCTACTGTCCGCCCCATGAACCAAACCGTACGCGTTCGTTTCGCTCCCAGTCCCACGGGATATCTCCATGTTGGCGGACTTCGAACCGCGCTCTACAATTACCTTTTCGCCCGCAAACACGGGGGGAAATTCGTTCTCCGCATCGAAGACACAGATCAGTCAAGGAAAGTCGAAGGAGCGGTCGAGAATCTCATCGACACATTGACATGGATCGGTCTTGACTACGACGAAGGTCCGGTCAAAGACGGGCCGTTCGGTCCATACTTCCAATCCGAACGATTATCCCTCTATCGCACGCATGTGCAGGAGCTCCTCCTCAATGGAGAGGCCTACAGGTGTTTCTGTACCGCAGAACGGCTGGAAGAGGCGCGCAGGAACCAGCTGGCAGTGAAAGAATCGGGAGCGTACGATCGGACATGTCGCGACATCCCTCCGGCAGAGTCCGACCGCCGTGCCGGCGAGGGCGAACAGCATGTGGTGAGAATGAAGGTCCCGCTCGATGGGGAAATCGAATTCGAGGATGTTATTCGCGGAACAGTCATCATCCCGACGAATGTTCTCGACGATCAGGTGCTCATCAAGTCGGACGGCTTCCCGACGTACCATCTCGCCGTTGTGGTGGACGACTATCGCATGGGAATCACGCATGTTATTCGAGGCGAGGAATGGCTTCCCAGTACTCCCAAGCATCTCCTCCTCTACAAATACTTCGGTTGGCGACTGCCGGTGTTTGCACACCTTCCGCTTCTCCTGAATCCAGACCGATCAAAGCTCAGTAAGCGCCAGGGAGATGTCGCTGTTGAAGATTTCCGGCGGAAGGGCTACCTGAAGGAAGCGATGGTCAATTTTGCGGCGTTTCTTGGTTGGAACCCGGGGGATGAACGCGAAGTGTTCACGATGGAACAACTCATTCGGGAGTTCTCTCTCGAACGAGTCGGAAAATCCGGGGCGATCTTCAACATTGAGAAGCTGAATTGGTACAACCAGCAGCATCTGAAAACCAAATCCGCCGATGAGCTTGTCGATCTTGTGCGACCGCTCTTTGAAGCCGCCGGATTCCAAGCTATCGACCGTTCCTACCTGGGCAAGATTGTCGGACTCCTCAAAGAGCGCGTGACGACGTTGCCGGAATTCGTCTCCGCAAGTGGTTACTTCTTTCACGATCCCGACACGGTGGATGAAAAAGGAAAGAGGAAGTATTTGACCGACGACGTGATTGGTCATCTCGACACGTTCGCGAGTCGTCTCGAAGCAGCGCCGGACTTTACTCCACACTCCATCGAAAATGCTCTTCGATCGCTCTCCGAGGAATTGCACATTTCCGCGGGAAGACTCATCCATCCCACGCGACTTGCCGTCACAGGTACGACGGCGGGACCCGGCCTCTTTGAGTTGATGGAGGCGCTCGGCAAGGAGACGGTCGTTCGTCGGATGAAAAGCGTGAAGCAGTTCGTATGATCCCGATTCTGTGCGCGTTGCGTTTTGGGGGATGGTTCTCTATATTTTGCCGCACTACAACCATCATCACCACCGTATGCCCCGTAAACCCAAAACGCACGATGTAATCCGTCTGCACAACGCCGTCTTCTATGCCTACCACGGGGTGTTGACGGATGAACAGAACCTGGGTGGCAAGTTCGAAGTTGACGTCGACCTCTACTGTGATCTTTCGAGAGGAGCCAAGACCGATCACCTCAAACAGACGATTGACTATGAGGCGGTCTACGATTGCATTCGAAGTCTGATTCTGGAACGGAAGTACTTCCTGATCGAGGCGGTCGCGAACACGATTGCCGAGGGACTCCTTGCGAGGTTTCGAAAGCTGAGGAAGGTGACGGTGCGAGTGCGGAAGCCGGGGGCTCCCGTCAAAGGAGTGATTGATTTCGTTGAAGTCGAAATTTCGCGGGGGCGATGAGCGGTGGAGCCGATCTATCTTGGCTTGGGATCGAACAGGGGGGATCGCGCACGGTATCTGTCTCGGGCTCTTGAGGAGATCTCTTCATTGCCGGGAACAGAGCTCGTTTGTGTCTCGTCGGTCTACGAAACGGAGCCGGTTGGAAATAAAGATCAATCCGTGTTTCTCAACGCGGCGGCCCGTATCCGATCCGAGTGTCCGCCGGACCAGCTGGTCACCGAGCTCCGGAAGCTGGAGACCCGCCTGGGCAGAACGATGTCTGAACGGTGGGGGCCAAGGGAGATTGACATCGATGTGATTTACTACGGGTCGTCCGTCATTGCCGGGGAGGGAGTTGTCGTTCCCCATCCGGAGCGCGCAAAGAGGCTCTTTGTCCTTGTTCCGCTGGCGGAGTTGGACCCCACGTTCGTAGATCCCGAGCATCACTGCACCATCCGTGAACTTGTGGATCGATGTCCGGAACAACAGGGGATCGTGAAGACAGCGATCGATCTTTTCTTACCATCATTGGAGTTGTGATTGCATACGGCGCGGAGCGAAGTACGACACATTGCCATTGAAGGAGTGATTGGAGCGGGGAAGACAACGCTTGCGAGAATGATCGCGGAACGATTGGGAGCACGTCTCGTGCTGGAAAGATTTGAGGAGAATCCCTTCCTTCCCAAGTTCTATGAGGATCCCGAACGGTACGCCTTTCAGACTCAAATGTTCTTCCTCCTGAGTCGGTTTCGCCAGCAGCAGGAGTTCTTCCAGGCCGATCTCTTTCACAATCACGTGGTTTCTGATTATATCTTCGAGAAGGACAAGATCTTTGCCTACCTCACCCTGCAGGATGATGAGTTGAAGCTGTACGAAAGCGTTCTCAGCGCTGTCGAAAAGAAGATCCCGACTCCCGATCTCGTCGTCTATTTGCAGTCGAGTGCCGAGCGGCTGATGACGAATATCCGGAAGCGAGCCCGATCGTACGAAACGAACATGTCTGAAGATTACATCCGCGAATTGAACGAAGCATATAACTACTTCTTCTTTCGATACAAATCATCTCCTCTCCTCATCGTCAAGGCCACGGATATCGATTTCGTCGAGAACACCGGTGACTTTGAAGATATGCTGGAGCAGATTCTCCGTCCGAATCGGTCAGCCGTCGAGTACTACAATCCGATGAAAAAAGGAACATAGCTCGTGAGCTTTCTGCGGCTCCTTCTGATCATCTTGCTGGCCATCATCGTTATGCGCTTCCTCAGGCGCCTCGTCATTGGATTGGCATCGGCGTTGCGCGGCGGATCACCACAGAACACGTCGAGATCGTCTCCGCCCCAACGGTACAGGGATGTGAAGGATGCCGAGTTCGAAGATCTCGAGGACAAAACGAAACAGTAGACCCTCCGACGATCAGCGCGTTCCGCCGTCAGCTCCCTCCTCAGCTTTCCAACTTCTGCGACTGCTCATCAATCCTGCTCAGCCGCTCATTTTGTTTGACGATAACCCGATTGTTTGGTATATTGCTCCGACTTTTTCGAACAGAGACAGGGATTTGAGCTGATGAAATGGGTTTACGTATCCGATCTCTCACACCACGTCGGGGAAGCCGTTGAACTCCGGGGATGGGTCTATAACGCCCGGTCGAGCGGCAAGATCCGTTTCGTTCTTCTCCGCGACGGGACGGGGGTTGTCCAATGCGTGGTCGCCAAAGGGCAGGTGAGCGAGGACGTGTTCGAAAAAACGATAACGCTGACTCAGGAATCGTCGATCATCGTTCATGGTACCGTACGGAAAGAAGACCGCGCACCCGGTGGATATGAACTCGACTGCAAAGACGTCAAGGTTCTCCAGGTTGCGCACGAATATCCGATCACGCCGAAGGAACACGGTGTCGAATTTTTGGCGGATCGCCGCCACCTTTGGTTGCGCTCAAGCCGCCAGGTCGCGATCCTGAGGATCCGCCATCGCATCGTGAAAGCAATCAGAGACTTCTTCGATGGACGCGGGTTTACGCTCGTCGATTCGCCGATTCTCACTCCCGCCGCGTGCGAAGGAACATCGACGCTCTTCGAAACCGAATATTTCGATCTTGGGAAAGCGTACCTCACGCAATCGGGACAGCTGTATGCGGAAGCGGGCGCATTGGCTCTTGGAAAAGTGTACTGTTTTGGGCCAACCTTTCGAGCAGAAAAATCGAAAACCCGCCGCCATCTCTCCGAATTCTGGATGGTGGAGCCGGAAGTCGCCTTCTACGACCTGAACGACAACATGGAACTCGCCGAAGAGTTCCTCGAGTATATTGTGCAGACGGTGCTCAAGAGTTCTGCGCAGGAATTGAAGGTGCTCGAGCGAGACACGAGATTTCTGGAGAATGTGCAAAAACCACTCCCGAGAATCACGTATGACGAAGCCGTCGAGATCCTGAAGAAGAAAGGGATTGATTTCGAATGGGGGAACGACTTCGGAGGGACCGACGAAACCGTGATCTCCGAGCAGTTCGATCGGCCGGTCATGGTGCACCATTATCCCGCCAAGGTGAAGGCGTTCTACATGAAGCGCGACCCGCAGAACGACAATCTTGCACTCGCCCTTGACGTTCTGGCCCCCGAGGGATATGGCGAGATCATCGGCGGAAGCCAGCGTGAGGACAGTCTCGACGCGCTGCTCCATCGAATCCGTGAGCACAACCTTCCCCAGGAGGCGTTCGAATGGTACCTCGATCTCCGGCGATTCGGCAGTGTGCCGCATGCGGGTTTCGGACTGGGACTCGAACGCACCGTTTCGTGGATCTGCGGCCTTGATCATGTCCGTGAAACCGTGCCCTTCCCGCGAATGATCTATCGGATAACACCGTAGCCGGCAATGCTCAACGTCTCAAACCTCCGAAAAGAGTTCGATACCATTGTCGCTGTCGACGGCGTGTCGCTCACGGTGAATCGGGGCGAGGTGTTCGGATTGCTGGGACCGAACGGTGCGGGCAAGACCACCACGATCCGGACGATCCTCAATATCATCAAGCCGGACGAAGGGACGATCACGTTTGATGGATTGCCGTTCAATGAGCGGACGTGGAATGCGATCGGTTATCTTCCGGAAGAGCGCGGGTTGTACAGAAAGAGCAAAGTCCTCAATACGATCGTCTACTTCGCGACGCTGAAAGGAGTGGAGCCGAAGGAAGCAAGGCGCCGCGGCCACGGCTGGCTCGAACGATTCGAGATTCTTGATCGCGCTCAGGCAAAAGTGGAGGAACTCTCGAAAGGGAATCAACAGAAGATCCAGTTGATTATTTCGCTCCTTCATCAGCCACAACTCCTCGTGCTCGACGAGCCTTTTTCGGGCTTTGATCCCGTCAATCAGATCCTTCTCAAAGATATTCTCCTCGATATCCGAAAGCAGAACACGGCGATCATCTTTTCGACCCATCAGATGGAACAGGTCGAGAAGATGTGCGACAACATCTGTTTGATCAACAAAGGCCGCCCCGTCCTGAGCGGTTCACTGCGGCAGATCAAACAGCAATACGGCAAAAACTCCGTCCACATCGATTTCGAAGGAGAGGGGGGTTTTCTCAAAGATCTCCCGATGGTCAAGAAGGCCGACGTGTACCAGAACTACTGTGAACTTGAGTTGCACGACATCCGTCAATCGGGCGAGCTGCTCGCAAAACTCAACGGCCATCTGCTCATCCGTCGGTATGAGATCGTCGAACCGTCCCTCAATTCCATATTCCTGGATGTCGTGGGACATCAAACGTCGCCCGTCGCCCCATGAAGAAGAAACTCGACATCGCGAAATGGGAATTCCTGGAGAAAGTGCGCTCCAAGGCGTTTCTCATTTCCCTCATCCTGATGCCGGTGTTGATGGTTGGATTTGCCATCCTTCCCGGCCTCCTGGCGTCGAAGCCCGATACAAGGATCTATACGCTAGGGGTCATCGATGAGACACGTGAACTTCTGCCGACTTTTTCGAAGAAGCTCGAGGAGAAGTATCGCATAGAGAACGACCTCCCGAACTACGTGATTCGAAATCTCTGGATCGGCGGAGACCTCAACGCGGTTAGGCAGGAAGCCGTTCAGCTGGTCGCCAAGGGGGAAATTTACGGGTTCCTGTACATCCCCTCCGATGTCATGCTCAACGGGAAGGTCGAGTATCGTGCTGAAAACGTCTCGAATTTCCGGATTGCCGAACGGCTCTCCCGGACGCTTGAAGAGACCCTGACCGAAAAGAAGCTCATTGCGGCCGGTTTCGATGCGTCGCTCATCAAAGAACTCAGAACACGAATCGATCTGAGATCGTTGAAGATCACCGAAGGGGGGGAAGAGAAGGAATCGGGTTTTCTGCAGACGTTTTTCGGCGCGTACATCTTCATTATGATGCTCCTCTTCATGGTGCTCTCGTCCGGCCAGCTTCTCATCCGGAGCGTCGTGGAGGAGAAAACGAACCGTGTGATGGAGGTTCTTCTTTCTTCGTGTTCTGCAAACGATCTGATGGTCGGGAAGATACTCGGCCTCAGCGCCCTCGGTTTGTTCCAGGTTGCCATTTGGTCGCTGATCGGCATAGCTCTTTCGCTCCAGCTCGGAACAAACATCGTGGCGGTTGAATACCTGTGGCTGTTGGCGGTCTATTTCGTTCTTGGATATCTGCTCTACGCCGCGATCTTTGTCGGTGCCGGCGCTCCGGTGACGACGGAACAGGAGGCTCAGCAAATCACGACATACGTGAGCATGACTCTTGTCTTTCCGATCGTGCTTGCGGTGCCGGCGACGCAGAACCCCGATTCGATTCTGATCAAAGTGCTCTCCTTCATCCCGTTCATGACACCATCGTTCATGCTGCTGCGTATATCGGTGCAGCTCCCGCCGGTTTGGGAGATCGTTGGAACGCTGGTTCTCCTTGCGGTGTCGGTCGTTGTGGCTATGTGGGGCGCCGGCAAGATCTTTCGCGTAGCCATTTTGTCATACGGGAAACGCCCGACCATTCCAGAAATGGTTCGGATGCTACGAACACGGTGAATCACCACGTACGCTAGACCACGACTTGGCGAAAACCCATTCACATCCGGGACTCTGACGTGACTCTTCAGGCCGTTCTGTTCTATTTGCTTGCTGCGGTCTCGATTGCATCGGCGATCATGGTGATCACCCGTCGCAATCCCGTGACCTCTGCGCTCTTCCTCGTCCTCAATTTCTTCTCCCTTGGCGGACTCTACCTGACCCTCCATGCGCAGTTCATCGCCGTCATCCAGATCCTTGTCTATGCCGGTGCGATCATGGTGCTGTTCCTCTTCGTGATCATGCTGCTGAATCTGGGAGACTCGCAGAGTCTGCGTGAAGTGATCTCGTTGCGCAAGCTTGCCGGCGTCGGTTTGAGCACAGCGTTTCTTCTGGAAATCATCTACATCCTCGGCTTCAGGGTGAGCGACTTTCCAGCGGGCGAAGTTACCCGGGGGCTCGAGATCGGCACCGTGGAGTACATCGGGCAAAAACTCTTTACCGACTATCTGTTTCCTTTCGAAATAACATCGATCCTCCTGCTCGCGGCAATCGTCGGAGCGGTCGTGATGGCCAAACGAAAGCTCGATTAGACTATGATCAGCGTCGAACAATACCTCGCTCTGTCAGCAGTTATGTTTGTGATCGGCGTCGTTGGTGTCCTTGTTCGCCGCAACGCCATCATCGTCTTCATGTCGATTGAACTCATGCTGAATTCGGTCAATCTGACGCTTGTCGCGTTTTCGGCGTACCTCGGAGATGTGACGGGTCAAATGCTGGTCTTTTTTGTGATGACCGTCGCCGCGGCGGAAGCCGCGGTCGGACTCGCGATCATCATCGCGCTGTACCGGATCCGGCAGACCGTCAATATCGACGACATCAACATCCTGAAGTGGTAAGGTGATTCCCAGCGAGGCAGTGAGCGGGACTCACACGATGTGCGATCAATTTCTATCTCTTACTCAATGACACTTCGATGACAATGATCTCTCTCATCCCAATCGTTGTGGCGCTCCCCCTCGCAGGATTTCTCATCCTCGGCCTGTTCGGTTCGCGTATGAGAAGCGAAACGGTGATTGGGACGCTCGGAAGCGCAACGGTCGGGATCTCCTTCGCGGTCGCTTCCGCAATCTTCGTCGAGATGCTGGGAATGGATCCGATCGACCGCAAACAGATCGTCCAGTTGTTCACGTGGATATCGACGACCACCGATACGCCTTCCTCGTTTTCCGTCCCCGTTGCGTATCAGGTCGATCAGCTGTCGATCCTGATGACGTTGATTGTCACCGGGGTCGGTTTCCTCATTCATGTGTATTCGATCGGCTACATGCACGGCGACAAGGGATTCTGGCGATACTTTGCATACCTCAATCTGTTTATCTTTGCGATGTTGAACCTTGTGCTGAGCGACAACTTCCTGCTGATGTTTCTTGGATGGGAGGGGGTGGGCCTCTGTTCCTATTTGTTGATCGGATTTTGGTATGAGAAGAAATTTACGGGGGACGCGGCGAAGAAAGCGTTTGTCGTGAACCGCATCGGCGACTTTGGATTCCTGCTCGGCATGCTCCTCATCTTCGACCGGTTCGGCTCATTGAGCTTCGATACAGTCTTTGGAAGCGCGTCGGTTCTGAGTGTCGGCACGCCGGTGCTCATGTGGATCACGTTGCTGCTCTTTGTCGGGGCGGTGGGGAAATCTGCGCAGATTCCTCTCTACATCTGGCTGCCGGATGCGATGGCGGGACCCACGCCGGTGAGCGCGCTTATCCATGCCGCAACGATGGTGACGGCCGGCGTCTATATGGTGGCACGATGTTCGATTCTGTTCGCCCTGGCTCCCACGACGCTGGAAATCGTTGCCATCATCGGCGGATTGACGGCGATCTTCGCGGCATCGATCGGTCTCGTGCAGAATGACATCAAAAAGGTGCTGGCCTATTCAACCGTGAGTCAGCTCGGATATATGTTCCTCGCGATGGGGGTGGCGGCGTTTGGCGCCGGGATATTCCATCTGATGACGCACGCATTCTTCAAAGCACTGCTGTTTCTTGGATCGGGAGCCGTCATCCATGCGATGCACGCGGAGCAGGACATTCAGAAGATGGGGGGATTGAAAAAGTACTTGCCGGTAACGTATTGGACCTTCCTCCTGGCCGCCATTGCAATTTCCGGTATTCCGCCGTTCTCCGGGTTCTTCAGCAAGGACGAAATCCTCTGGAAGACGTTCAGCAGTCCATACGGCTCGGTTGTCCTGTGGGGAGTAGCCGTGCTGGGGGCTGCGTTGACCGCCTTCTACATGTTCCGCCTTGTCAGCCTGACCTTTGGGGGAGACGAGCGGTTCGGGAAGCATCATCATCCTCACGAGGCGCCGAAGACCATGACGATCCCGCTGATGGTGCTCGCGGCTCTTTCCGTTATCGGAGGCTTCGTTGGGATTCCGCCAAGTCTCCTGGGGGGTAATGCGATCGAACACTGGCTCGACCCGGTCTTCGCGAGCGCAAACGCGAAACTGGGACTGGGAGGGCACGAAATCCATGCCATCGAATATGTCCTGATGGCGCTGTCGGTAGGGATTGCGGCTGCGGCGATCTATGCGTCGCGTACAGTCTATCTGAAGCGACATGAAATCGCGGAACAGTTGAAGAATCGGTACGCACGGTTCTATAACGTGCTCTGGAACAAGTACTATGTCGACGAAGGCATCGACAAAGCGATCGTCAATCCGACCGTCCTGGCATCCGAGAGTCTTCTGTGGAAAGGGTTCGATGTCGGGATCATCGACGGCGTGGTGAACGGAAGTGCCAAGCTCATGGCCGTTGCCGCCGGATGGATTCGTCGCATGCAGACGGGAGTTGTCCAGCAGTATGCGGTCTTCTTTGTGGGCGGCATCATCGCCATTATTTTCTGGCTGGTTTTGAACTAGGACTTTTTGCGGAACTCGATTGATGCTTACAGAAAACATCCTCACCCTGACAATCTTCTTCCCGCTTCTGGGATTCGCTGTGCTGTTGTTCGTCAGTCGGGAGCGCGCGTCGATGATCAAATTGATCGGTCTGATCACGACCCTGATCACCTTTGGACTCTCGCTCGTCCTCTACTTCGGATTCGATGATCAAGCGGCAGGATTTCAGTTTCAGCATCAGCAGGTGTGGATCGCGGGTCTGAACATCAGCTACTTCGTCGGCATTGACGGCATGGCATTGCTTCTGATCGTTCTCACCACGTTTCTCACTCCACTCGCGTTGCTTGGAACGTGGGAATCGATCACGCACCGGATCAAAGAGTACACCTTGATGATTCTTCTTCTCGAAGTTGGGATGATCGGGGTCTTTGCTGCCCTCGATCTGTTCCTCTTCTACGTCTTCTGGGAGCTGATTCTCATTCCGATGTACTTTATCATCGGGGTCTGGGGGGGGAAAGACCGTATCTATGCGGCAGTCAAATTCTTTCTCTTCACGCTCTTCGGCAGTCTGCTGATGCTGGTTGCGATCCTGGCCTTGGGCTATTTGGCGTCTCAGTATCCGGGCGGTCAGTTCACGATGAATCTGCTCGAATTGTACGGGATCGGACCTCGGCTGCCGGCCGTTCTGCAGGGATGGCTCTTCGCGGCGTTCGCCCTGAGTTTCGCAATCAAAGTTCCGCTCTTCCCGTTCCATACGTGGCTCCCCGATGCCCACGTCCAGGCACCGACGGCAGGAAGCGTGATCCTTGCGGGCGTGCTGCTGAAGATGGGAACGTACGGATTCATCCGATTCTGTCTCCCCTTGTTCCCAACGGCCTCCGTCTCGTTCATGCCGTCCATCAGTGTTCTTGCGATCATCGGGATTCTCTACGGCGCGTTGGTGGCGATGGTGCAGACTGATATCAAGAAGCTCGTTGCGTACTCTTCGGTTTCACATCTGGGGTTTGTTGTCCTCGGCATCTTCTCGATGACGGAAGAGGGGATGCAGGGCGCGATCATCCAGATGGTCAACCATGGACTCTCCACCGGCGCGCTCTTCTTGATCGTGGGGATGATCTATGACAGGGCACACACACGCATGATCACCGATTTCGGCGGCGTCGCGAAAGTCATGCCGGTGTTCGCGACCATATTCATGATCGTGTCGTTTTCGTCGATCGGTCTCCCCGGATTGAACGGATTTGTCGGAGAGTTTCTCATTCTCCTCGGAGCGTTCAAATCGAAATTTCTGAACAGCTATAGTTATGCCGCGTTTTCCGCTCTCGGGGTCATTCTCGCGGCGGTCTATATGCTGTGGTCCTATCAGCGCGTGATGCTTGGACCGGTTCGGGAGGGGGGATTGTACGGCGGACACACGCTCAGTGATCTTTCGGTTCGAGAGATCGTCACGTACGTGCCGATCATCCTGTTCATCGTCTGGATCGGCGTGTATCCTTCGACATTCCTGAGCAAATCTGCCCAAACGACGAAGCAGGTTGTTCGGATCATGGAAGATACCCAGCGGGGTTCGAAGACCGGCACGGCGGAAGTCATTGAACGACAAACAGTTCGCAGTTCTAATCAACTTATTCCTGAACAATAGTTCGAAGAAGTCGTCTGAGAGGGGTCGTACCGTATGTGGCGAAGATTCGCGTTCTTTCTCGCGGCAATTGGCATCCTGGTCCTCTTTTCAAGCTCCGCATCTCCGACGCGAGATGATGGATCGCACGACCCGGCGGCGGGCCATGCGGATCCGGTAGCAAATGTGCTCCTGGCGATGACAGTCATTCTTGCCGGCGCCAAGATCGCCGGCGCGTTGTTTGAACGATTCAAACAGCCGGCGGTGCTGGGTGAGCTTGTCATCGGCGTCATCCTTGGAAACCTTGTGCTGTTCAATCCGGCGTGGGATTTCTTCGGCCCGTTACGCGCCGAGGACATTACCGTCAATTGGGCGGTGGTCGTCGACAACCTGTCCAGAATTGGCGTGATCCTTCTTCTCTTCGAAGTAGGTCTGGAATCCAACATCGCCGAAATGCGCAAAGTCGGGATCTCTTCGTTTCTGGTTGCGGCCGTAGGTGTCATTGCCCCCTTTGTTCTCGGTTTCTTCGTCAGCTCGGCAATGATCACCGAGGTGCCGCCCCAGATCCTGGCAATGAGACCGGACTTTGACATCAACAATATCCACCTGTTCATCGGCGCGACGCTTTGTGCCACGAGCGTCGGAATTACGGCTCGTGTCTTCAAAGATCTCGGCAAGCTTCAAACGAAAGAGGCCAAAATCGTCCTCGGCGCAGCAGTGATCGATGATGTCCTCGGTCTTGTGATCCTGGCGATCGTGGCCGGAATCATCGTGGCAGCGGAAACAGGGCGGTCGGTCGACATCGCATCGCTCTTCCAGATTGCAGCCATCGCCGTCGGATTTCTCATCGGTGCAATCGTCCTTGGTATTGCGTTTGTTCCGCGAATGATGAAATACATCGCCAAACTTCAAACGCACGGAATGGTGTTGACCGCGGCCCTCTTGTTCTGTTTTGTCCTCTCATACCTGGCGAATGCAGCCGGTTTGGCCGCCATCGTCGGGGCGTTTGCCGCGGGATTGATTCTGGACGAAGTACACTTCAAGGAGTTTAATGAGAAAAAGACGCTCCACGACCTGCTCTTGCCGGTCACCACGTTCCTCGTTCCAATCTTCTTTGTGGTTATGGGCATTCAGGTTCGCCTTGAAACCTTCCTGCACATGGAAGTTCTGGGATTGGCCGTCGGTCTCACAGTGGCTGCATTTGTCGGAAAGCAAGTGTGCGGACTCGCGGTCGCGGAGCGAAAACTCGATCGACTTTCCATCGGATTGGGAATGGTGCCGCGTGGTGAGGTTGGTTTGATTTTCGCGAGCATCGGGAAGATGCTGGGCGTCGTGAACGATGCAATCTTCTCAGCCGTCGTGATCATGGTGATTGTGACGACGTTGATCACGCCTCCGTTCTTAAAGATGTCACTCGCGCGGTACGAAAAGAAGGTCGGTCCGCAGGCATCATAGGGACCGATCCTTGGATTGATTTCATTGTAAGGGCTTGTCGCAATGGAAAACAATTACCTTGCTGATCTCTGGAACAGTTCGCCGATCGTTTGCGTGGTCCTGACCGGTCTCGTTCTGCTCCTGGTTGAGTCGGTTCGAAGAGGAAGCGGACGACTATCGTACGCGGTAAGCCTCGTCGGACTCGCGTCTGCCGGGGTGCTCATCGTGGCGGTCGGGGACGTGGCGCAGCCCGCGTTCAACAATATGATTGTCCAGGGCCCTTACGCGCAGTTCTTCACGGTGATCTTCCTCGTCACGGGCATCTTGACCATCCTCCTCTCGCGCGGGTATCTCGATCGGCAGGGGATTCATCGAAGCGAGTACTATCTCCTTGTTGTGTTTGCCATTTCCGGCATGATGCTGCTTGCCTACGCCATGGATCTGATCGTCGTCTTCCTCGGTATCGAACTGATGTCGATCTGTCTCTACATCCTTGCGGGGTTCATGCGAACACGAGGAACCTCGATGGAAGCGGCACTGAAATACTTTCTCCTGGGAGCATTCGCGACGGGATTCCTTCTGTACGGTATTGCGTTGATCTACGGCTCGACAGGAACGACGAACCTGGAACAGATCGCCAAATCGTTCGCCGAACATTCGGCGAGCCCGATGTTCTTGGTCGGCGTCAGTTTTCTGCTCGTGGCCTTTGCCTTCAAGGTTGCGGCAGTTCCGTTCCACATGTGGGCGCCCGATGTCTATGAGGGGGCTCCGACGATGGTGACGGCGTTCATGTCCACAGGTGTGAAAGCGGCGGGATTTGCCGCGTTTGTCGCGGTATTCATGCGATCCTTTCAGTATGCCGGGTCGCCCGTGAACGACGTCCTGGCCGCAATTGCTGCCGCGTCGATGATCATCGGCAACGTCACAGCTCTCGCTCAGGTGAATCTCAAACGTATGCTGGCGTATTCGAGCGTCGCCCATGCCGGGTACATTCTGGTCGGTCTGGCCGCCGGCAACGCTGATGGGTTCATGGGGATTCTCTTTTACCTTGTGGCGTACGTCGTTGTCAATGTGGGAGCGTTCGGCATTCTTTCGCTCGTTGAAGATTCGAACGGACAGAAGCTGAGCTATGACGATTACGCGGGCTTCAGCGCGCAACGTCCCTTCCTTGCCGCCCTGATGTCCATCTTCATGTTCTCCCTGGCAGGGATTCCACCCTTCGCTGGCTTCTTTGGGAAATACTACGTCTTCCTTGCGGCTGTCAAGGCCGATATGATATGGCTGGCGGTCCTTGGCGTGCTCACCAGTCTGGTCTCGGTCTACTACTATCTTCGGCTTGTCATTCTGATGTATTTCCGCGAGGGGAGTGGAGATGTCGCAGTGCGGCCCACATGGGCGGCAATGCTCTCCATTGGTTTTGCAGCATATCTCGTCATTCAGTTCGGGATATTTCCGTCGATTGTTGTTGATGCGGCCTTGAAGGTCTTCTAGCATCAACGCGGAGTGGCCATGCAACATGTGGTTTCAGCGGAAGAGATGAGGCGGTGTGACGAGGCGGCAATTCGCTCCTTCGGGATCCCGAGTCTCTTCCTGATGGAAAGCGCCGGCGCCGGCGTGGCCGGAGTTGTCCAATCTCGTTACGGACCGGTGAGTGGGAAACGAGTCCTCATCGTCTGTGGCAGGGGGAACAACGGCGGCGATGGTTTCGTCGTTGCACGTCACTTGAGCAACAAAGGCGCACGGGTCGATCTCCTCTTGCTCGCCGCTCCCCGGTCGCTCACCGGAGATGCCAAGCGGAACTACGAGATTCTCAAAGCCATTTCCCGACGCTGTCCGGGATTTATCACTCTCCATCCCTTTTCGTCCCGCGTCTTTCAGAAGATCTCTCCACCCGCTCTCATTGTTGACGCCATATTTGGCACCGGATTCTCCGGGAAGGTGAAATCCCCGGTGAGCAAGGTGATCGAGTGGATCAACCGTCAGCAAGTGCCGGTCATTTCGATCGACATCCCGTCAGGCGTCCAGGGAACCACCGGCACCGTCGAAGGTCCCGCGATCAAGGCGACCGTAACGCCGACAATGGGTGCACTCAAGACGGGACTTCTGTGCAATCAGGGAAGAGATTTGTCGGGAGAAGTCGTTGTCGTCGATATTGGAATCCCACCGGCGGTATTCAACGACCCGCGACTGAAGACTCAGCTCGTCGACCGTGAGGATGTTCGGGCAATGCTGCCGACAAGATCGCCTCGTGCCCACAAATATTCCGTGGGAAAGGTCTTCGTTCTCGCGGGGTCAAGAGACTTCACGGGGGCCGCGGCACTCTGTGCAAACGCCTGCTTGAAATCGGGTGCAGGAGCTGTTGTGCTCGGGGTCCCGGAGTCGGTATTTCCGATCGTCGCAAAGAAAGTCGCTGAGCCAATCGTTGTTCCTTTGGCGGCTACCAAGGATGGCACACTGGGGCGTGGGGCGGTGACGAAGATCCATGAACGGTTGGCATGGGCGGATGTGGTCGTGATCGGCCCAGGTCTCTCGCAGAACGAGGAGACTGCCTACGTCGTTTTGCAGGTGCTGAGATCTGGCTTTGAACGAATCGTGCTTGATGCCGACGGGTTGAACATTGTGGCGACCCGCGGTCTGGGTTTCTTCCGCCGAAGCCAATCGCGATTCATTCTGACTCCGCACGCGGGGGAACTCTCACGAATCACAAAAATTCCATCATCCATGATCGAACAGAACCGGATCGAGATCGCCCGATCGACTGCGAAGAAGACGGGGGCTACCGTCGTCCTCAAAGGTGCTCCGAGCGTCACTGCCGGTCGCGATGGTCTCGTCTACATCAATTCCACAGGAAACCCTGGAATGGCCACGGTGGGTTCAGGGGACGTTTTGGCAGGTCTCATCGGCGGCCTGTGGGCACAGGGGGCGGAAGAGGTGTCTGCGGCTGTTGCCGGAGTTTACGTTCACGGCCTGGCAGGTGATCTGGCTTCAGCGAAACTCGGCGAGCGAAGCATCGTCGCGGGTGATCTCGTCGCGCTGACGCCGCATGCGTTCAGCCAGGTGGGGGGCAAGTGTTGAGGATGAAGAAATTCCTCACCTTCCAATTCCCCTTCATTCTGTGGATGATCTGCATTCTTGGACTCTCTTCGATCCCGAGTTTTCCCACGTTCAAAGCACTTCTTTCGCTGGACAAGGTCGGCCATATCGTGATGTTTCTGATTCTGACTTGGCTTGCGTGGCGGGCGTTCCATTTTCAGGATCGAGTTGAATGGCTGCGCAGGCATGCCCTGCTCTCCGGTTTTCTGTTCGCCGGATTCTATGGCGGCGCCACTGAGATCTATCAAATGGCCCTTCCGAATCGCACGGCCGATATCTATGATGTTGTCGCAAACATCGTAGGGGCCGGGATATTCTTCGTGTGGCGTGTGTATCGTCGCCGTTCGGCTGGCCAGGCGTCTGGGTCGTAGCTCACGAAGAATGCGTTTGACAACTGTGCATTTTCTCCATATATTTTACGCAGACAAGTAAGCAAAGCTGGAGATTCCTTCAATGGTTCGCAAAAACCCAAAAGTCGACCTCAAATTCAAGTATCAAAAGACATTTGAGGTTTCATTGATGATCGCCCTGGCGCTGATGATCGTGGCCTTCAAGTTTTTCCCGGATGTTGAGAAGCCGAAGGGAATTCTCGCCGCCCAGCAGGAGATCGTCGACGTCGAGGATATCGAGATCACGAAGCAGGAGAATCGTCCACCTCCGCCCCCGCGTCCACCCATCCCGATTGAGGCGCCGACAGACGATGCGCTTGATGACATCGAGATCAGGGATACGGAAATAAACGTTCGCGAAGAAGTAGCTCCGCCGCCGCCGAAGCAGGAGGAAGAGGAAGAAGTGTACTTCGTGGCAGTGGAAGATTTGCCCGAACCGATCGGCGGAATTGCCGCAATTCAACGGGCCGTGGTCTACCCCGAGATTGCGAAGCGGGCGGGAGTCGAGGGCACGGTCTTCATCGAGGCGTTCGTTGATGAATCAGGAAGTGTCACCAGGACGCTCGTCGTCAAGGGTATTGGCGCCGGTTGTGACGAAGCGGCTCAGGAAGCCGTGATGAAGACGAAATTCAAGCCCGGCAAACAGCGCGGGAAGCCGGTGAAGGTGCGGATGTCCATCCCCATTCGGTTCAGACTGCAGAAGTAGCCGAACGCGCCACATCGTGGTTTGTCAATCCGCCGTGGGAAGAAAACCGCGGCGGATTTTTCTTGATATGATCATTCGGGATAATTCCAGAGCGTGAGATTCACACTTCTCCAGACTGACGGGAGAGCGAGAGCGGGGCGAATCGAAACCGATCACGGTGCCGTCGAAACTCCGGTGTTCATGGCCGTGGGAACTCAAGGGGCCGTGAAGGCGATTCAACAGCGAGAGCTCGAGGAAGTGGGCGCGCAAATCATCCTCGGCAATACGTACCACCTCTACTTGCGCCCGGGAGAGTCGCTGATCGAAAAGGCCGGAGGACTCCATCGGTTCATCAACTGGAGACGCCCCATCCTCACCGACAGCGGCGGCTACCAGATATTCAGCCTGTCCGATCTCAGAACGATCGAGGAGTCCGGCGTGAGCTTTCGATCGCATCTCGATGGAGGGCTCCACCGGTTCACTCCCGAATCCGTCGTGACGATTCAGCGACAGCTTGGATCGGACATCATGATGGTTCTTGACGAATGCGCTCCCTACCCTTGCGAGCGGGAGTATGCAGAGGCGTCGAATGAGTTGACACTCCGCTGGGCGGAACGGTGCAAAATGCAGTTCGAACGGGAGGCGCCGCGATACGGGCACAGCCAGGCCCTGTTTGGGATCGTTCAGGGAAGCGTGTACCCCGATCTCAGAGAGCAGAGTGCGCGTTCGCTGGTGACGATGGAGTTTGATGGTTACGCTCTAGGGGGATTGGCGGTGGGCGAACCCGCAGAAACAATGTACGAGATGATCAGCATCACGGAACCGCACTTGCCGGATCACAAACCACGCTACCTGATGGGAGTGGGAACTCCGGCAAATCTGCTGGAGGCAGTCGAACGAGGGATCGATATGTTCGACTGCGTGATGCCGACCCGAAACGGACGAAACGGAATGATGTTCACGCGCAGTGGAACCATCAACCTGAGAAATGCGGTACACAAGGAAGATCTTTCACCGGCCGATGAGGATTGTTCGTGCTATACCTGTCGGTCGTTCTCGAGGGCATATTTGCGACACATTTTCGTGTCGCGGGAAATCCTCGCCCTCCAGCTCGCCACTATCCACAATCTTGCCTTCTATAACTGGCTGATGTCGTCCGCGCGTACGGCAATTCTCGAATCACGCTACGCGCAATGGAAAGATGCAACATTGAGAAACATGCAACACCCCGAAACCATGCAGACACACTGACAAATCACCATCACGTTTGACGGAGGACTCCTTGATCACCGATTATGTCATCCTCATGGCACAACCCCAGGGCGAAGGGGGAAGCGGTTTGACGAGCACGCTCATCATGTTCGCGCTCATCTTTCTCATCTTCTATTTCATGATTATCCGCCCACAGCAGAAGAGACAGAAAGAACGTCAGAAGATGCTCGACGCCGTCAAGAAAGGGGACAAGGTGGTAACGTCCGGCGGGATTCACGGCACCGTCGTCGGACTGGAAGAAAAAACATTGTTGGTTCAGATTGCCGACAACGTGAAAGTGAAAATTGAACGCGGTTCGGTTACGGCGATCACGCGTGAGTCGGAGGGTTCCTAAACGATTCCTGATGTGTCATCCGGATCGTCTGACACGGAGACCACCATGACAGAAAAGATGACTTCTCACTTCAATACCATCGACCAGGCCATCGAAGAAATTCGTTCCGGGAAGGTCGTCATTGTTGTGGACGACGAGGATCGTGAGAATGAGGGCGATTTTGTCGTGGCGGGATCGGAGGTGACTCCCGAGGTCGTCAATTTTATGGTGAAAGAGGGGCGAGGAGTCCTCTGTGCCCCCCTTTCGTCAAAACGCGCCAAAGAGCTCGCGCTCGCGCCGATGGTGGAATCGAACACCTCCCTTCATGAAACCCCGTTCACAGTCTCGATCGACTATATCCACGGAACGACGACGGGAGTGTCGGCCGCTGATCGGGCCGCGACAATCAAAGCCTTGATCGACCGTAACGCGAAGCCGAGCGACTTCGCTCGCCCCGGGCACGTCTTCCCGCTGCGCGCATCCGACGGAGGCGTGCTCCGCCGGGCGGGTCATACGGAAGCCGTCGTGGACCTCTGCCGGCTCGCGGGTCTTCCGCCCGTTGGCGTTCTGTGCGAGATCCTGAACGAAGATGGATCCATGGCACGTGTTCCAGATCTCACGAAGATCGCCAAACAGTTTGACCTCAAAATCGTTACCGTCCGAAACCTGATCGAATACCGGATGGAACGAGAGAAACTCGTTCACAGAATCGTTTCCACCCACCTCCCATCCAAGATCGGCTCGTTTGAGCTGCATCTCTATCGGAGTGATACGGACGAAAAGGAGCACCTTGCCCTCGTGAAGGGGGAGATCTCTCCTGATCATCCGACGTTGGTCCGCGTCCACAGCGAATGTCTTACCGGAGACGTCTTTGGATCGCTTCGCTGTGATTGCAGCGACCAGCTGTCTGCGGCTTTGAGTATGGTCGAACGGGAAGGCCGGGGCGTGGTGCTCTATATGAGGCAGGAGGGACGGGGCATCGGTCTGCAAAACAAGCTTCGCGCGTACAAGCTCCAGGATGAAGGGTGGGATACCGTCGAAGCCAATGAGAAGCTCGGCTTTCGACCGGATCTGCGCGACTACGGTATCGGGGCGCAAATCCTGAAGGACCTTGGGGTCGGCAAGATGCGGCTGATGACCAACAATCCCAAAAAAATCATCGGCCTGGATGCATACGGGCTTGAAATCGTCGAACGGATCCCTCTCGAAATCGATCCCAATCTCGTCAATCAGAACTACCTGGCGGCCAAACGAGACAAGCTTGGCCATCTCATCCTGATCGATAAGCAGAAACAATCGCCATAATCCCCCATTGCGCTCTTCGAGCGCTGTCCGAGCTCGTCTGCTCTCGATGCTTTGACGTCTCAACTACAATCTCTGAAATTCCTCCAGCGTAAGCCGAGCCTGCTTGAGGATCTTCCTGAATGTACTTTCGGGAACATCCCCTGTGTGCATAGGGACATAGGTTTGCCTGCCGTCCGGATGGCGCAACACTTTGTGGG
>Ga0194125_10003160_pt1 | contig 26881 bp, 16 predicted proteins | sample TA2KigC250mmetaG_FD_148626 | JGI IMG/M metagenome (GOLD analysis project Ga0194125, IMG submission 148626) | Freshwater microbial communities from Lake Tanganyika, Tanzania - TA2015034 Kigoma Deep Cast 250m | ecosystem: Environmental > Aquatic > Freshwater > Lake | place: Tanzania: Lake... | reverse complement strand
CCGTCTATTTCGGCGGCGGCACCCCCTCCGCGCTCGGCCCGGACGGGTTGCGGCGGCTGGCTGCGGGCCTGCGACAACGGGTTTCATTCGGGGCGGTCGTCGAATGGACGGCGGAGGTGACGCCTCCCATGGCCTCGGATGCGGTCCTGGGCGCGCTGTGCGAGATGGGCGTAAACCGTATCAGCATGGGCGTGCAGTGTTTGGACGACCGGACGCTGCGAGCGCTCGGGCGCCGTCACGACGCGGCCGAGGCGGAAGCCGCTGTACGGCGGATCCGCGCGGTTGGTCTCGCGAACGTCGGCCTCGACCTGATCGCCGGACTGCCAGGCCTGGACGAGCAGGCCTGGGGAGAAACTCTGGCGCGGACACTCGCGCTGGATCCCGCGCATGTGTCGGTGTACGCACTGAGCGTCGAACCCGGCAGCGGCCTGGCCCGGCAGGTCGAACGGGGATTGACGCTTCCCGGCGAAGCGGAGGGACTGGCGGCGTTGCAGCAGGCTGAGGCGGCGCTGACCGCCGCCGGACTCGCGCGCTACGAGATTTCCAACTACGCCCGTCCGGGGCGCGCCTGTCTCCACAACCTCGCCTGCTGGCGCGGAGAGGACTATCTGGGGCTGGGCCCGGCGGCCGCTTCGCGCATCGGGCTGACGCGCCGCACCCATGCGGCGGATGCAGCGGCTTATCGCGCCGCGATCACATCCGGGAACCATCCGCCCACTGAGGCCGAGACGCTCAGCCCGGCCGATGACGCGACGGAGCGGTTCATCTTCAGCCTGCGCCTCGCCGAGGGGGGGAGCCCGCAGCGGCACGCCGAACGATGGCCTGCCGCAGGACCGAACGTTGCAACCTGGGAACGCCGGCTTGACGGGCTGGCCCGCCACGGCATTACGGAGGAGGCCGGCACCGGGCGCTGGCGGCTCACGGTGCGCGGCCGCGAAGTCGCCGACGCCGTCGGCCGCGAACTCCTGTGGTAATCGCCCTGCCGTCGACCACTCCCTCTTTCTGCAGACGGCACAGGCACACCGATATCAAGGGTTTCGTCATTTTTATAGGGCTGGCCGAGAGCAGTCTCGACAAAGTCTTGCGACGAAGCGTAGACGACAACGCGTGGGACAATGAATGGATGGAAGGCCCGTCCCTTTTCGGGCGCCCTTGTCGGGCGGGTTTGTTGGGCCTCACCGTTACGACATTGTCTCACTCGTATAGCGGGCCTTCCATGCGCATTCCTATGAAGTAACCGATGAAGAGTAGAGTACGAAACGCGACTGCCCCCGATAGCAGTGTTAGCGTTGAACACGGAGCCGCGCTAACGGCCATCGCGGCCGGCGACGGCCGCGCACACGAATTCGCGGAAGAGCGGATGGGCGCGCAGCGGGGTGGACTGGAATTCGGGGTGGAACTGGCAGGCCACAAACCACGGGTGGTCCGGCAACTCGATCATCTCCACCAGCGCGCGGTCGGGCGAGAGGCCGCTCAGCCGCATGCCAGCCTGCTCAAACGCATGACGAAACGCATTGTTAAATTCATAGCGGTGACGATGGCGCTCGCTCACCTCGACGCTCCCGTAAGCGGCGTGCGCGCGGCTTCCCGCCTCCAGCACACACGGCTTGGCGCCGAGCCGCATGGTGCCGCCCTTGTGGGTGGTCGTCCGCTGCTCATCCATCAAATCGATCACGGGGTAGGGGGTCTCGGGTTCGAATTCGGTGCTGTTCGCGTCGGTCAGACCACAGACGTTGCGGGCGAACTCCATCACCGCGCACTGCATGCCGAGGCAGATGCCAAGGAAGGGCACGCGCCGCTCGCGCGCATAACGCACGGCGGCGATCTTCCCCTTAACACCGCGCTGGCCGAAACCGCCCGGCACCAGAATCCCATGCATTCCGTCCAGCACGACCTCTGCGCCCTTCTCGACGACCTCGTCCGCCTCGACAGGCGTCACCTTCACCCGGACGTCGTTGGCGACGCCCGCATGCGTGAGCGCCTCGTAGATGCTCTTGTAGGCGTCGCGCAGCGAAGTGTATTTGCCGACGACCGCGATCCGGATCTCACCGCCCGATGGCGTGATCAACCGCCGCAACATCGTGTGCCAGTCGGAGAGGTCGAGCACGCCGGCCGGAAGCTTGAGCAGATCCAAGACCTGGAGATCCATCGTCTGCCGTTCCAGTTCGACCGGCACCTCGTAGATCGTGTGCGCCACGTCCTGCTCTTCAATGACGACGGCGGGGTCGACATTGCAGAACAACGCCAGCTTCTGCTTGTGCTCGTCACCCAGCGGATGCTCGCACCGGCAGACCAAGATATCAGGGAAGATGCCGATCGCGCGCAACAAGCCGACCGATTGCTGCGACGGCTTCGTCTTCAGCTCCTCAGCCGCGCGAATGTAGGGGACGAGCGTCACGTGGACGAACACGCCGTTGTCTTTGCCGATCTCCTGGCGCATCTGTCGAATCGCCTCCAGGAACGGCAGGCTCTCGATGTCCCCCACCGTGCCACCGATCTCGGTGATGACAATATCCACCCCGGGCGCGTCGAGCGACCGGATCGCCGCCTTGATCTCGTCGGTGATATGCGGGATCACCTGCACGGTCTTGCCCAGATACCCCCCCTGACGCTCGCGTTGGATCACGGCGCTGTAGATGCTCCCCGTCGTGAAGTTGCTGCCGCGGAGGCACGCCTCGCCGGTGAACCGCTCGTAATGCCCGAGATCGAGATCCGTCTCCACCCCGTCCACCGTCACGTAGACCTCGCCGTGCTGGAACGGCGACATGGTCCCCGGATCGACGTTCAAATAAGGATCCAGCTTCTGCATCCGCACGCGGTAGCCCCGCTTGATCAACAGCAGCGCCAGCGATGCCGCCGTCAGCCCCTTACCCAAGGATGACACCACCCCGCCCGTCACGAAAACATGTTTGCTCATCGCTCCTCCACCCGATTGTCTTCCAGTTGCAGTTTGCCCAGCATGTGGCTGACATCGAGCGGGTACGTCCCGTTGAAGCAGGCCCGGCAGAAATTAACATCCCCGCAGGCCAGCGGCGCGAGCAGTCCGTCTTCGCTCAGGTACCCGAGCGAATCGGCGCCGATGAACGAGCAGATGTCCGACACCTCGCGCCCGCAGGCGATCAGCTCGCGCTCGGTGGCGAAATCAATCCCGAAGAAGCAGGGATGACGCGTCGGCGGACAGGAGATGCGCACGTGGATCTCAACTGCTCCCGCCGCACGCAATTGATCGACCCGCCGCTTCACGGTCGTTCCGCGCACAATCGAGTCGTCCACCACCACCACGCGCTTCCCCTTGACCACCGCCGGCAGCACCGACAGCTTCAGATCCACGCCCGCCGTGCGCTGACCCGTCTCCGGCATGATGAACGTCCGCCCCACGTAGTGATTGCGGATGTAGCCGAGATCGAAGCTGATGCCGCTGGCCCGCGCATAGCCGATCGCGGCCGACATGCCGCTGTCGGGAATCGGTATCACCACATCCGCGTCAACAGGGTGTTCCTGCGCCAAGCGCATGCCGTAAGCGAGACGAATCTGGTGGACGTTGTGCCCGAAAACCGTGCTGTCCGGCCGCGCAAAATAGACCATCTCAAAGATACACTGCGCACGCCGGGGCGGCAGTTCGGAGAAGCGGTAATTTTGCACGCCGAGCGCGCTGACCATCACCAGTTCGCCGGGTTCGACCTCGCGCAGGAGGGTCGCCCCGATCTGGCTCAGTGCGCACGACTCGCTGGCGAAATAGATCCCGCCGTCCTTCTCGCCCATCACCAGCGGCTTGAATCCGTTGGGGTCGCGGGCCGCGATCACGCAGTCGCGCGTCATCAGCAGAAAGGCGAAAGCGCCCTGCAGCTCGGCCAGGGCTCGCCCGACGCGGCGGGTGCGATCACGATAGTGCGGATCGGCGAGCAGGTGGAGCAGCACTTCGCTGTCGGTCGTCGTTTGGAAGATGGATCCAGACTTCTGGTATTTCCGGCGGAGTTCCTGCGCATTGGAAAGATTGCCGTTGTGGGCGATCGCCCAAGCGCCGTCGGCGCACTCCGCGACCAGCGGCTGCACATTCTGCGGCCGCGACGCGCCGGTCGTCGAATAGCGCACATGCCCGATACCCATCCGCCCCTGAAGAAAATCGAGCATCTCGGCGTTGAAGACATCTTCAACGAGACCCAGCCCCCGGTGGCTGCGCAGCTTGCCCGCATCGCTGACCACGATGCCGGCGCCTTCCTGCCCCCGGTGTTGCTGGGCGAACAGACCCGAATAAATCACCCGCGAAGCCTCCGGCACATTGAAGCAGCCGAACAGTCCGCACGCTTCCTTCGCTTTCTGGCCCATGGGGAGTCCTTATCGTTTCATCGCTGTGTTCGCGAGCCAGTGGTGAACGCTTTCGGCGGTCGCGCGGCCGTCGGCGATGGCGCGCACCACCAGCGAGGCGCCGCGGGCGAGGTCACCCGCAGCGAAGACGCCGGGAACGCTCGTCATGTTTTCGGCGTCCCGGATCACGGTTCCGCGGCTGTCGAACGACACGCCCAGTTCCTGAAGCAGCTTGTTTTTGCGCGGCCCGGTGAAGCCCATCGCCAATAGCACGAGTTCGGCCTCAACGTCAAATTCCGAATCCGGTTGGATTCGCATCTGAGGCCGTCCGCCGTCACCGGGGGACCACTCGACCCCCGCGCAACGGAGGCCGCTCACCGCGCCCTCGCATCCAAATGCATGGATCGTGGTGACAGCCCACCGCCGCGAGCCCCCCTCCTGATGGCTGCTCGAATCACGCCGGATCAGCGGCCAGGTCGGCCAGGGATTGGACGGGGCTCGGGTTGCGGGGGGCTCAGGCAGGATCTCGATTTGCAGCACCGACTTCGCGCCCTGCCGCAGGGCCGTGCCCAGACAGTCCGATCCGGTGTCGCCGCCGCCAATCACCACGACCCGCTTGTCGGCCGCCGAAATATCGTAGCGGGGCGGGACCGGGTCGCCGTCGAGCCGCATGTTTTGTCCGCGGAGGTAATCCATCGCAAAATGGATGCCGCTCAGTTCGCGGCCGGGCACCGTCAAGTTGCGGGGCTCGCGCGCGCCACCGGTCAGCACGATGGCGTCGAATCGGCTGAACAGAAATTTGGTCGAGAGGTCGTCGCCGACCTGCACGCTGCACTCGAACAGAACCCCCTCATCCCGCATGAGCTGCACACGCCGGTCGATGACCGCCTTCTCCAGTTTGAACTCGGGAATGCCATACCGGAGGATGCCGCCCGGACGGGGGGCGTTCTCGTAGACCGTGACGTGGTGGCCGATCCGGTTGAGTGAGTCGGCGGCCGCCAGACCGGCAGGCCCCGAGCCGATGACGGCCACGCGAGTGGCCAGTCGCGCGGCGGGCGGGCGCGGCTTCATCCAGCCTTCGGCAAAAGCCCGCTCAATCACCGCCAGCTCGATATTCCGGATGGTCACCGGATCGCCCACCAGGCCGAGCACGCACGACCCTTCACACGGTGCGGGACAGACCCGGCCCGTGAACTCCGGAAAATTGCTCGTGCTGAGCTGCAGATCGAGCGCCTCGCGCCAGCGGCCATGCTGCGCCAGCGCGTGGATCTCGGGAATGTGATTGGCCAGCGGACACCCGCAGCCGTGGCAGAAGGGGATGCCGCAGTCCATGCACCGCTCCGCCTGCCTCCGGACCTGGTCCTCGGGCAGTTGACGCTCCACCTCGCGCCAGTCGTGCAGCCGCTCGTCGCGGCTGCGATACCCGGCGGCCTTACGCGGTATGTCCAGAAACCCCATTGGATTATTAGTCACGCGCCACCTCCTGGCGTGCCGTCTGCTCGTCTTCGCGCATCATCTGCCCCAGAATCTTGCGGTATTCCATCGGGAACACCTTGACGAACCGAGGAACGGTTTCGTCCCAAGCGGCGAGCATCGTCGCCGCACGAGCGCTGCCGGTGGCAGCCGCGTGTCGCTCGATCAGTCCGCGCAACTCGGCGATGTCGGCTTCGGAAACCACTTGCTCCAAATCCACCATGTCCAGATTGCAGCGAGCATCGAAGAGGCCATCCTCATCGTAGACATAGGCCAGCCCGCCGCTCATGCCTGCCGCAAAATTGAGCCCGGTGCGGCCGAGCACCACCACGCGGCCGCCAGTCATGTATTCGCAGCCGTGGTCGCCGACGCCCTCTACGACCGCCACCGCCCCGCTGTTGCGGATGGCGAAGCGCTCGCCCGCGCGGCCCGCGATGTAGGCCTCGCCGCAGGTGGCGCCGTACAGCAAAACGTTTCCGGCAATCGTGTGGGCGTCGCCCGACGTGTCGGCGCCCGCTGGCGGCCGCACAACGATGCGCCCCCCGGAGAGCCCCTTGCCTACGTAGTCGTTGGCCTCGCCTTCGAGGATCAGGGTTTGACCGCTCGCCGCCCACGCGCCGAAGCTCTGCCCCGCGACGCCCGTGAAGCGCATGACCACCGTGTCGTCGGGAAGCCCTCGGTGACCGTATTTCTGCGCGATACGGCCGGCAACCTGCGTGCCAACCGTCCGATGCACATTGCGGATCGGCGAGTGGGTCACGATTTTCTCCCCGGCCTCGATGGCGGGCCCGATCTGCTCGAGCAACCGGGCATCCAGCGTGTCGCCCAAATCGATGTGGCGGGGGTTGACGCACCGGGGCGGCGTCCGGGTCTGCGGCCGGTAGAACACGTTACTGAAATCGAGGCCGCGCGCTTTCCAGAAGGTCACCGCTTCGTTGGTCTCCAGCAGATCAGATCGCCCGACCGCCTCATCCAGCGAGCGCAGGCCGAGCGCCGCGAGACGCTCACGGACATCTTGGGCCAAAAACCGGCAGAAATTGACCAGGTGCTCGGGCCGCCCCGTGAAGCACGCGCGCAGCTTCGGGTCTTGGGTCGCTACGCCGACCGGGCACGTGTTCTGATGACACTTGCGCATCATCACGCATCCCATGCAAACCAGCGCGCCTGTGGCGAAACCAAACTCTTCCGCGCCGAGCAGGGCGCCAATGACGATGTCACGCCCGGTCTTAAGCTGGCCGTCGACCTGCACCCGCACCTTGTCGCGCAAGTGGTTGAGCAACAGCGTCTGCTGGGTTTCGGCGAGGCCGATCTCCCATGGCGCGCCAGCGTGCTTGATCGACGTCAGCGGCGATGCACCCGTGCCGCCGTCATAGCCGCTGATCAGCACCCGATCGGCCTCGGCTTTGGCCACGCCCGCGGCGACGGTGCCCACGCCCAGCTCCGAAACCAGCTTGACCGAAACCTCGGACCCGGGGTTGACGTTGCGGAGGTCGTAGATCAGTTGCTTGATGTCCTCGATCGAATAGATGTCATGGTGCGGCGGCGGCGAGATGAGCGTCACACCCGGCGTGGCATGACGAACCCGCGCGATCTCGGCATTGACCTTGTGGCCGGGGAGTTGGCCACCCTCGCCCGGCTTGGCGCCCTGGGCGATCTTGATCTGGAGTTCGCGGGCATTGACCAGATACTCCGTCGTCACGCCGAAGCGGCCGCTGGCAATCTGCTTGATCGCGCTGCAACGGTTGTCGCCATTCGGCAGGATCGTGTAGCGCTCGGGATCTTCTCCCCCCTCGCCGCTGTTGCTTCTGCCGCCAATCCGGTTCATGGCGATGGCGATCGTTTCATGTGCCTCGCGGCTGATCGAGCCAAATGACATCGCGCCGGTCACAAAGCGCCGCATGATGGATGTGATCGGCTCGACCTCCTCCAGCGGCACGGGATCGGCTGCCTTGAACGCAAACATCCCGCGCAAGGTGAACTGCCTGTGCGTCTGGTCGTTGATCAGGGCGGCATACGTCTGGTAGCGCGCGTAATCATTCTCGCGAACGGCCTGCTGCAACGCCGTGATCGTCTCGGTCGTCCACAAGTGGCGTTCGCCATCCTTGCGAAGTTTGTAAAACCCGCCGCTCGGCAGGATCGGCATCTGATCCTGACGCGGTTCGCGGGCGGCGCACCAGCGGGCGTTGGCCTCCGCCGCGATTTCGTCGAGGCCAATCCCGCCGACCCGCGAGGCGGTGCCGGTGAAATAGACATCGACCACGTCGCGGCTGATCCCCAGCGCCTCAAACACTTGCGCGCTACGGTAGCTGCGCAGGGTCGAGATGCCCATCTTGGACATAATCTTGCGCAAGCCCTCGCCAAGCGCCGCGATGTAATTTTCGATAGCCTTGGCGGGCGTGATCGCGCCCAGCCGCGTATCGAGGGCCATCTGGGCGACGGTTTCAAACGCCAGATACGGGTTCACGGCGGTGGCACCGTAGCCGAGTAGCAGCGCCACGTGCATCACCTCGCGGGGTTCGCCAGACTCTACCAGCAACCCCACCCGGGTGCGCAGTCCCTTGTTAATCAGATGACGGTGGACCGCCGCGACCGCCAGCAACATCGGGATCGGCGTCTCATCAGATGCCAGGCCGCAGTCGCTGAGCACCACGATGTTCTCGCCCTGATAAACCGCCGACTCGGCCCGTTGCGCCAGTTGCAGCAATGCCGCCTGCAGAGCCGCGCCAGCGCCTCCAGCAGGAAAGCCGGCCTGCAGCGTGTGTGTGCGGAATTCGCCGCTGTTCAGGTTGCGAATCCGGCGAAGATCCTCGTTGGACAGCACGGGATGTTGCAGCTTGACCAGCCGCGCATGCCCCGGTACTTCGCTGAGGATGTTGGCCGGATTGCCGATGAAGGTCATGAGCGACATCACCAGTTGCTCGCGAATCGGATCGATCGGCGGGTTGGTGACCTGGGCGAAGAGTTGCTTGAAGTAGTTGTAAAGCGTCTGGGGCTTCTCGGAGAAGACGGCCAGCGGCACGTCATGGCCCATCGACCCGACCGCCTCATGCCCCTTGGAGGCCATGGGCTCCAACAGCACGTCGAGGTCTTCACGGGTGTAGCCAAAGAGCCGCTGTCGCTGCAACAACGTCGCGGTGTCGGGTATGATGGGAGCGACCGCGCCGAACAAGCCTTGAATGGTGATCGCGTTCTCTTCGACCCAGCGGCGATACGGGTGCCGTCGCGCCAGAAGACCCTTGACCTCGACGTTTTTCATGACCCGGTGTTTCTGTAAATCGACCACCAGCGTCTGGCCAGGACGGAGCGCGCCCTTCTCGGCCACATTCTCCGGCGCGATGTCCAGAACGCCCGTTTCCGACGCCAGCACGATGAAGCCATCACGGGTCACCGTGTACCGGGCGGGCCTGAGGCCGTTGCGATCCAAGATCGCGCCGACGCATCGTCCGTCCGTGAAAGCCACCGTAGCCGGCCCGTCCCACGGCTCCATCAGCCCCGCGTGATATTCAAAGAACCCGCGCTGATCCGGGCCGATCGGATATTTGGCTCCCCACGCCTCGGGAATCAGCATCATCATGGCATGCTGCAGGGAGCGGCCGCCCCGGTAGAGCAGCTCGACCGCATTGTCGAGCGCCGCAGAATCGCTCCCGCCTGCATCGACAACAGGAAGGATCTTGTGGATGTCAGCACCGAACAGGTCCGAGGCGAGCGCGTGCTCCCGGGCCTGCATCTGGTTCAGGTTTCCCCGAAGGGTGTTGATCTCGCCATTGTGGCCGAGAAAACGAAAGGGCTGAGCCAGCTCCCACGAAGGGAACGTGTTGGTGCTGTAGCGCTGGTGGACCACGGCGACGGCACTCGCGTACCGCGTATCGCTCAGGTCGCGATAAAAGCCCGAGACCTGTCCGCCGGTCAGCATCCCCTTGTAGACGATCGTGCGGCAGGAGAAGCTCGCCGCGTAGAAGACTTGACCGGGCGGCAACAACGGCAGCACCCGCGCCTGAATCTGCTTGCGGACGGCATAGAGCTTGCGGTCCAGCGCCTCCCCGGCCAGCCCGCACCCGTCGACAAACCCTTGCATCACCACCGGACACGTGGCCAGCGCCTGCCCGCCCAGCACCGAGGAATCGGTCGGCACGTCGCGCCAGCCGAGGAATCCGAGCGTTTCGTCCTTCACCACCTCGACGACCGCCGACAGGCATAGCGCCCGGGCGGCAGGGTCCTGCGGCATGAAAAACATCCCCACGCCGTAGGTGTCGGCCGGTGGCAACCGATCAGCGATCACCTCCGTCTTGGCCCGGAAAAGGGCGTCGGGAATCTGCGTTAAAATGCCCGCCCCGTCACCTGTCGCCGCGTCGCCACCCACCGCGCCACGGTGAACCAAATTGCATAACACCGTGATCGCGTCTGTAATGATTTGGTGGCTCGTCTGCCCGTTAATGTTCGCCAGAAAGCCCACGCCACAGGCGTCGTGTTCGTTTGCAGGGTCATAAAGCCCCTGGGCTTCTGGCCTTCGCTGCGCAGGCTGGTCATCATTTGGCATGGGGCGATTCCTTCCGTGTCCGCTCCGAATACATTCTCGTTCACTATCGCACCGCCTGTGCCAATCTCGAACGAATCAACCCATTTCATCGAAATGAAAAAATTCTTAACGAAAACGCATCGCATTGGCGGGAGGTTGAAACAAAATTGTCTCCTTTTCTCGCATGGGAGATACAAAAACGTCTTCTTTGTGATCGATGTGGGAAAATCGGGGAGAACTAACAGCATAGAGGCTCCTGCAAAACCTCGTAAGTGCGGGCGCCCTAACTATTGGCTATTCCTCAACGGCCGCCCAGCCTCCGCCCAGCGCCTTGTAGGCGCGGATCAGATTGCGCGCAATCGCCCCTTCGCTGCCCGCGACAGCCTCGTCGAAGGTCAGCCGAGCCCGCTGGGTGTCGAGCACGCTGTTGAAGTCGATCAGTCCGTTCGCGTAAAGGTCGCGGGCGATCTCCTCCGCCGCGCGTGCGGCGACTGCGGCCTTGACGAGCGCCTCGCGCCGGGCGTGCTCATGCCCATACGCGGCGAGGGCGTCGCGCCATTCGGCCACCGCCGTCAGTACGGTCACCTCGTAGCGCGCCAGCGCCTGCTCTTGTCGGGCGTTTTGGATCTCAATGTTAGCACGGATGGCGCCGCCGCGGAAGATCGGCAACGTGATCCCCGCCCCGGCGGTGGTGAAGCGGCTGCCGCTGGTCAGGAGCGAGCCGCTGGCAAGTGATTCCAGCCCGAGCGCGCCATCGATGCGAAAGGCGGGGTAACGGGCGGCCTGCGCCTCGCCGATCCGGGCGGTCTCGGCCGCCAGGCGGCGTTCGGCCGCGCGGATGTCGGGCCGCCTGCGGAGCAGCTCCGCAGGGACCGCCGCGAGCGCGCGCGGTAGGGCGGCGGGGATCGGGCCGGGCGCGTCCAGCGCCGCGTCCGCTTCGCCCGGCATGGCGCCGACCAGCACAGCCAGTGCGTTGCGCGTCGCCTCCAGGTCGCGCAACAGGGAGGGGATCAGCGCCCGTGTCCCTTCGAGCTGATAGTGCGCCTGCTCGACGGCGAGCTTGTCGCCGATGCCCGTCTCGAACCGCGACTCCAGGATCTGCGCGGTCTCGGCCTGCAGCTTCAGATTGTCGCGCGCCACGCGCAGCCGTTCCTGGTCGGTCCGCAACGTCACATAGTGTGTCGCGATTTCGGCCGCCAGCGAGACCCAGACGCCCTCCTCAGCCACCCACTCGGCCTCCCAGTCGGCGCGGGCCGCCTCGACGGCGCGGCGGCGTCCGCCGAAAATATCGAGCTCCCACTGCGCGTCAAACCCGAGGTGGTAGAGGTCGCCGCTACCCGGCGCGCCGGCCGTGTCGCTGTTGCGGAAGCGGGTGTTGGCGCCGCCTGCATCAAGCATCGGCAGCAGGCCGGAGCGGCTGAGGCGGAGCCGCGCCCGCGCCTCGCTGACCCCATACCGGGCTGCGTCCAGTGTCCGGTTGTCTATCAGGCCTTGCCGAATGAGGCGGGTCAGCGTCGGGTCGTTGAAGGCGTGCCACCAGCTCGCCAACTCGTTGTCTTGCGGCGCATGTCCTTCAATCTGCGGCACCGCCGCCGCAGGCTCGTGCCACTCGGGCGGTTGGTAGTCGGGACCGACGGCGGCGCAGCCTGCCAGCAGGACAACGGCGGCTGGCCATCCGATCCGGACGGCTCTGGTAGCGGAACAGGTCATGGCGTCGTCTCCTCTCCTTCGGGAACCTGCGGCCGGTGGCGTAGCCGTGACCCCTTTTCACGCAGCGCCTGGAAAAGGGCATACAACCCTGGGATCAACAGGATGCCGAGGAACGTCGCGGCGAGCATGCCGGCGAAGACCGTCACGCCGATTGCTCTGCGGCTGGCCGCGCCTGCGCCGTAGGCGTAGACCATGGGCAGGACGCCCAAGATGAACGTGAAGGCCGTCATCAGCACCGCGCGGAACCGCTCGCCCGCCGCCTCGCCCGCCGCTTCGATAATCGAGAGACCCGCCTCGCGCCGCGTTTTGGCAAACTCCACAATCAGGATCGCGTTTTTGGCGGCCAGGGCCACCAGCAGCAACAGGCCGAGTTGCGCATAGATGCTCAGCGGAAGCCCCGCGAATTTGAGTCCTGCCAGCGCACCGGCCGTGGCCACAAAGATCGAGCACATCACCGGCAACGGGATGGTCCAGCTCTCATACTGGGCCACGAGAAAAAGGTAGCCGAAGACGAGCGCGGCGAGGACGAGCGGGAGGGTCTGTCCCGCCGCCCGGCGCTCCTGGTAGCTCAGCCCCGACCACTCCAATCCGTACCCCTCCGGGAGCACCTCGCGGGCGAGCGCTTCGACGCGCTGCATCGCCTGGCCGCTGCTGACGCCCGGCGCAACCGCCGCCACGACGCCCGCGCCGGTGAACAGGTTGTAGCGCGGCAGGAGGCGCGGCCCCGGCGCGATCTGCCAGCGCGCCACGCTTCCCAGCGGCACCATTTCGCCATCGGCGTTGCGCACATGCAGGCGCAGCACGTCGCCGGGTGAGCGCCGGCCCGGCCAGTCGGACTGGACGATCACCTGATTGATCTGGCTTTCCAGGTTGATGTCGTTGACATAGCGCGACCCCAGGTAGTTCTGCAGGGTGGAGAAGACCGAGGAGACGGGCACGCCGAGCATCTCGGCCTTGAGCCGGTCGACCTCGAGGCGGACATGCGGCGTCTGCGCCGAAAACCCGCTGAAGGCGAAGAGGATCTCGGGGGTTTGATTCAGGGCACCGAGGAGCGGGTAGAGCGCGGCTTCGAGTTTGGCCGGATCTCCGTCCTTCAGCGCCTGGAGCCGGATGTCCAAGCCGCCGTTCGCGCCCAAACCGGGGATCGCCGGCGGCACGAAGAAGTTAACCTCCGCCCCCGGGATCGCCCCGCAGCGCCCCTGCATGGCGCCGAGCATTGCCGTCACATGCAGCCGGGGGTCTTGCCGTTCGGCCCATGGCGTCAGCCCGACGATCATCACGCCGACGTTCTCCGCCAAGCCGCCCATCATGCTAAAGCCGGTGATGCCGAGGGTAAAGCTGATCCCGGGCATGTCGCGGATGACTGTCGCGACTTCGGCGAGCACCGCGTCGGTGCGCGCCTTGTTGGCTCCCTCGGGGAGGCGAACGGCGGCGAAGAGCACCCCTTGGTCCTCATCCGGGAGGAACGCGGTCGGGGTGGTGATGAATGCGCCGACGTTCAACAGGACCGACACCCCCAGTAGCAGCGCGGCCAGCGCGACGCGACGCGCCAGCCACCGGGAACACGCGACGTAACCGCGGTTGCTGCTGTCGAGCGTGACGTTGAACCACGTGAGTGGGCCTCGGCGGTGAAGCTTGGGCGCGTCGAGGAGCGTCGCGCACAGCGCCGGACTGAGGGTCAGGGCAACCACTGTCGAGAGGCAGATGGCGGTTGAGAGCGTGACCGCAAACTGCTGGTAAATCTTGCCGGTGATTCCGGTGATGAACCCGACCGGAATGAAGATCGCCAACAGCACGAGGGTCGTGGCGATGATGGCGCCTGTGACCTCCCGCATGGTCTGGAGGGTGGCGGCTTTCCGATCCATCTTGTTCCGCAGCATCAGCAACTGCACCCGTTCGACGACGACGATGGCGTCGTCGACGACCGAGCCGATTGCGAGCACCAGGCCGAAGAGGGTGAGCGTGTTGATGCTGTAGCCGAGCATCTTCAGCACCGCGAACGTGGCGCACAGGGAGACCGGGATCGTGGTCGCGGGAACCAGCGTCGCCCGCCAGTTCTGCAAGAAGATGTAGCACACCAGCACCACCAGAACGAAGGTCAGCGTCAGCGTCGAGACGATCTCGCGGATGCTGGCCCGGACGAACTGCGTGGCGTCGTACGAGACGACGCACTCCAGATCTTCTGGAAACCGCTCGTGGAGCCGGGCGAGCTCAGCGCGGACGGCGTCCATGGCCGTGATCGCGTTACTGCCCGGCTTTTGCGTCAGGGCGAGCGAGACCGACTCGGCGCCGTTAAAGACGCCGCTGAACATGTACGTGCTTTCGCCGAGTTCCACGCGCGCCACATCGTGGAGACGGACCAGCCCGCCCTGGTCGGCGGTCCGGACGATGATCTCGCGGAACGACTCCGGATCGTTCAGCCGACCGCGCGCCTTGACGCTGTAGACCCGTTGTTCGCCACCCGACGCGGGCGCGGCGCCGACTGCGCCGAGCGCAGCCTGAATGTTCTGGCTGCGGATGGCGGCGATCACATCGTCGGGCGAGAGCCCTTGGGCGGCGAGGCGGTCGGCGTCGAGCCAGACGCGCATGCTGCGCTTGGAGCCGTAGACCTCAGCCCCGCCCACGCCGGGAATCCGCTTCATGGCGTTCTTGATGTGATTGTGCGCATAGTCGCTTAAAAACAGCCGGTCATGGGTCTTGTTGGGTGAACGCAGGGTGAGAAAGCCGAGCATGTCCGACGATTCGGTGGTCACCGACAGGCCCTGTTCCGTCACCTCTTTGGGGAGGCGTGGCACGGCCTGCTGCAGGCGATTCTGCACTTTGATCATGTCCATGTCGAGGTCGGTTCCGACCTCGAACGTCACGGTGAGCGTGTACGATCCCGAGTCATCGCAGTCGGAGGACAGGTAGAGCATGCCATCGACGCCGTTCACTTCCTCCTCGATTGGAATGGCGACCGTCTCCGCCAGCTCGGCGGCGCTGGCACCGGGGTACATGGCCCGGACGAAAACCTGCGGCGGCGTCACTTGGGGGTATTGCGCGATCGGCATGTTGCGGATCGACAGCACGCCCGCGAGGGTCATGACGATTGAGAGCACGACGGCCAGTCGCGGCCGTTCGATAAAAACGCGCGAGATCATGAACCGCCCGCTTTCTGGCCGACTGCCGCCTGCACCGGCATGCCGGGACGGATTTTCTGCAGCCCTTCGACGATGACTGGTTCATCGGCCGCGAGGCCGCTACGGATCTCAATCCGCCCGTCGAGCGACGGCCCGGTTTTGACCCGCCGCACCTGCGCCGCACCCTCGGCGATCACGTAGAGGAAGGGCCCCTCGCGGTCGGTCAGCACGGCGGCCTGCGACACGACAGGATAAGGCTTGGCGTCGGCCTTGTCGATCAGCACCGTCACATAGCCATTGGGGACCAGCAGTCCGTCCGGGTTGGCGAAGCGGACGCGCACGGGCAACGTTGCCGTACCCGTCATCATCTCGGTCTCCTCGAAATCGTGTGAACCCGTCATATTGGGAATGGTCCCGGTGGGCAGCCGCAAACGGATGCGCACGGCGGCGGGCATTGCCGCGCCGCCGACGGACTCCCGCAGTTCCAGGTAGTCCCGGTCGGGGACGGAGAAGACGACGCGGATCGGATCGAGTTGGACGATGTGCGCGAGGGTGCCGAGGGAGGGGGAGACGAAGTCCCCGGTGTTCGCGACGGTGCGGCCGATCCGACCGGTGATTGGCGCCGTGATGCGGGTGTGGCGCAGGTCGATCTCGGCCAGCTCCAGCGTGGCCTGGGCCTGTTGCACGGCGGCCTGGCTCTGCAGCAATCCGCTGCGGGCCGCGTCGAGATCGGTCTGTAGAACGCCTCGTGCGTCGGCCGCCTCCAAGCGCTTCAGGTAGCGCTGCGCGCGGTCCAGCTCGGCCTCGGCGCCAGCCAATTCGGCTTGACGCAAAGCGACGCGCGCCTTGTAGATGGCGGACTCGATGGTGAAGAGCGGGTCACCTGCGTTCACCAGCGACCCCTCCTGGAAGTGGACCTTCTCGACCAGCCCTTCGATCTGCGCGCGCAAGCCGACGGACTGGATGGGCTCGACCTGGCCGATGAAGGAGGTGGGTGGATTCAGCGCGGCGAGTTCGGGCGTGTGCGTCACCACAGCCGTGGCCCCGCCGGGCGGCATCATGCCCATCGGCGGCCTGCCGCCACTGGCAGGCGCGCCAGGCATCAGTCCGCGCGCCAGCCATCCCAACGCCAGCAGCGCGACTGCGGTGATTGCCCAACCGGCCCATCGCGCTCCCCTCGACTCCCGTGTGTGCTCGTCCTGTTGCATCATCATCGTCCTTTCCCGCGCTCCGCGCGCAACCCGTCACTCACCGCGCTGAAGCCCTGCTCCAGCACAACCGCCAAATCGACTGCCAGGCAGCGGTTGAGCGCCGCTCGCAGCAGTCCCGTCCACAGTCCCCACAGCACCGCCGTCGCCACACCGACATCCACATCCGGACGGAGCTCGCCCGCCTCGTGCAGGCTGGCCAGGGTGTGGCGGATGGCGAAAAGCGGCCCGGACTCCAGCGTATCAAACCGTTCCCGCACGGGCGCCAATTGGGGTGCCGACCAATCCATGTGCGACATCACGTTGAAAAACTTCCGCGCCTCGGTGTTGCGCACGACCGCTTCGGCCCACGCGACCATGTGGTGCTTGAGCGCCTCGAACGTCGGGGGTTCGGGAAGCTGGCGGCCCAGGTCCGCGACGCGCGTCGCCTCCATGTAAGCGATCATTGCCAGCAGCAGGTCGGGCTTTCCGGTGAAGTGCCAATAGACCGCGCCCTTGGTCAGGCCGATCCGCCCGGCGATTTCCGAGAACGTCGTCTTGAAGTAGCCCTTGTCATGGAACAAGGTGATGGCCACCCGAATAATCCGCGTGCGCGTTTGCGCTGCATCCGCCTTGGTCCGTCTCGCCATTAGCTCCACCCTAACCCGATTGGAAAGATTAACTATACATACCTTTTAGAATGTATGCAAGCGCTGTATTTCGGGCCCAGCAATTCTAATTTATTCTCATTTTGGAGACTCTCCGATCGCGGCATCCCGGGCCGCCGTGAGCTGGAAACTCATCTCCGCTTTGTCGCTGGCTTTGATCAAGACATAGCTTGGCGTCACGCTGATTCCGTCTGTGTTGATATAGAGTTGCACATCCCGCTTGAAAGAGGCGCCTCTGTTCAGCGCGATGGCAAGGGTTGTGCTCGCGCCCTGCTTGAGCGTGCTGGAGGACGGGACGGTGATAGCCACGCGCCTCGGGGCCTCATGCGTGATCGAGCAACTCCGCCGCCAACGCGACACACGCCTGGCACGGCAGAGCCTTCGATGCGCGGATGGCGCGGCACGCGATATGCCCCCCCGACTGCTGCGCAAATTGTTCCCGGATCGTCTCCGCGCGCCCGGCTCCCGCCAGCACACAACTGGCGTGCAGCGCGCCACACACCCCATCGGGCGCCCGGCCCCCGCCGCAGTCGGCAAACTGAGCCGCGTCATGCATGCTTGCCGGATTCTTGGTCTTCCAGGCATGCGCCACGGCTTGGGCACAGTTGCCGCGGCGCTGGCTGTAATACTCGCTGGCTGTCTGTTTCATGGGGTATCGCAGGTCTCCGTCAGTGTTCCGTCATTTTTTGAATTGCGGTAAATCGACCACTCTGAATGTTGAGCGCCTGGGCTTCGGCAAAATACCGGCCCAGCGCGGCCGTGTCGTTGCGCTGTTTGGCCAGATAGCAGAGGTAGAAGAGAATCCGCAGTTTGAGGTCGCCATCGACAGGGCTCTGGGCCTCCTGCGCCTGCGTCCATTTGACGTGGGCGCGTTCAAAGCAGGCCAGCGCGGCGGAGCTGTTATGCATCCGATTGAGGTAAATGCAGCCTGCGTCGATTTCCAGTTCGGCATCGCCCGGATTGTTGCGTATCCCCTCTTCCAGAATGCGAAGCGCCTCGGAGGGACGCCTCAGTTCCTGAGAGATGACGCTGGCGCAGAGCAGATAGGCCAGAACATTCTTGGGCTCAACACGGACGGCGGCCCAGTACCACGGTATCAGCTCCCGAGCCTGCCCCCCGTCCATGTGTCGGTGTCCCGCGATGTGGATGTGCGCATTGATCCAGCTCCACGGATCACGCGGGGGCGCCGCCGGCTGCGCGTCGTGCTCATCCGCATGCGCGTGGTCTGTTTCAGGGAGGGCGAAGTGATTTTCGGCATGGGTTTCGGCATGGGTGCAGTCGGCGATACGCACGCCGCCGTGGAAATACTCGTCGGCTTTCTGGATCATGCCGTCGCTGATCATCCTGCGGGCTTCCCCGAACACCTGATCCAACAGCGAGGTTCCGGCCGTCTGCGGCATTCGGTCGGCGAAGACTCGCGGCAACATCTGGCCCAGCGCCAGGGCGGCAGCAAGGGTCAGCGTGGCAACGGTTATATGGAGGGGTGCACGCATCGCGTCATCAGCACTTCTTGCGCCGGAAGATCCATCCCGCAAGCAGCAGGCAGGCGCCGGCATAGACCACGGCGTAGAGGAGGACGGCGGCGACAACGGACGAGCCGACCGGTCCCCATTCATGAACGACCCGGCGACGGAGGTCGAAAAATTCGACGTGTGGCGCCACCACGTAAATCACCCGGGCCAGTGCGCGAAGCACAGCCGGTTGCGCGGCCGTCATTTCAGGCAGCCGCTGGCCGATAGCGAACATGCCGCCGATGACGATGCCGCAGACCGTCAGATTCGCCGTCGGCGTGAAACAGAACGAACCCAGCAACGAAAAGGCGGTGACGAGTGTCAGAAATCCAACATGCAGAACGAAGGCCTGGCAGAAGACGACTGGAAACCAGAGCCCCAGTTTTGCGCCGGCAAAAAGCCCATAGGCCAGATAGAAACAGCCCGTCGCGGAAACCGAGGCGACCCAGGCGCCGAGGAATTTGCCAGCGAGCAGGGTGGTCCGAGAAACCGGCTTGGCGAGCAGGGGATAAATCGTGCGGTGCTCGAATTCAGGCGGGAACTGGCGCCCCGCCACCGAGAGGGCGATGACGGCGGCCGAGAGCCAGATGAGCAGCAGGGCAATTTCGGAAAGATGGCGCGACGCGCCGCCGACGCCGTACGGCTTGATCGCCGACAGCGGCGCGAGGATCAGCAGGCCGAGCGTGAGCACCAGCCAGACATCTTTGCGGCGGTAGAGTTCGCGCAGGGAAAGCGCGCACAAAGCCGCGAGTTGGCGACAGCAGGTAGTCATGGCTGAGCCTCCGGCGTGTCATGCGTCAAGAGATGCAAGAAGATCCGTTCGAGATTTTGTCCGCCGTCGCCAGCGATGTCGCCACAGGCTCCCAGCCAGACGAGGCGCCCCTGTTTCAGGATGGCGACGCGATCACAGATCAGCTCCGCCTCGGAGAGCTCGTGCGAGGAGAAGAAAACGGTCTTACCCTGATCGCGCAGCGCGAGAATGAGGTCTCGGAAGTGGATGCGGGCGAGCGGGTCAAGCCCGGTCAGCGGCTCATCGAGAATCAGCAGGTCGGGATCCTGCAGCAGCGCCTGCGCAATGCCGGCCCGCTGCAGCATCCCTTTGGAGTAGTGCGTCAGCAGGCGGTCGCCCGCATCGCCAAGGCCGACCAACGGGATCAGTTGCTCGGTGCGCCCCCGAATGGCGGCTGCGGACATGCCGCATAGTCCGCCGTAGAAGCGAAGGAGTTCACGGAGGTTCAGGTAGCGATAATAGTAAGCGGTTTCGGGCATAAACCCGATTCGGCTGCGCGCGGCGGCAGTCACGGGATCGGCGCCGAAGATGCGTACACGACCCGCATCCGGAGCAAAAAAACCGAGCAGCATCTTGATCGTGGTCGTCTTGCCAGCGCCATTAGTCCCGAGGAACCCCATGATTTCTCCGGTCCGGACGGTCAACGACAGATCGGACACGGCCGGAACGGCGCCGAACTTTTTGGTGACCTGCTCAATGGTGATCGCATCCACAGGTAAGCCTCCTCATGCCTGCCTCCGCAAGCGCCTGCCGTCACTGCGCGAGCACCGCCCGCGCCTGAGCGACCACGTTGTCAACGGTGAAGCCGAAGCGTGTGGCGAGTGCCTTATAGGGTGCCGAGGCGCCAAAGGTGTCGAGGGTGACGGTGCGGCCGCAACGGCCGACATAGCGCTCCCAGCCGAAGGCGACACCCGCCTCAATCGCCAGACGCTTGCCGCAGGCCGGATCGAGAACCGTGTGACGGTAGTTCTCGGGTTGCGCCTCGAAGCGCTCCCACGAGGGCATGCTGACCACGCGCACGTTCACGCCGTCGAGCCGTTTCGCGGCCGCGAGGGCGAGTTCGACCTCGGACCCCGTCGCGATGAGGGTGATGTCGGGCGTGCCAGCGCCGTTCTGCCAGAGGGTGTAGGCTCCCTTTTCCAAAAGCGCGGCCGCCGGGTAGATCGCGCGGTTTATCACCTCCATGTTCTGGCGGGTGAGCAGCAAGGCGGTCGGCCCCTCGGTGTTGCGCAAGGCCGCAGCCCATGCAGCGGCGGTCTCCGTGGGATCGGCGGGGCGCAGAACGGTCAAGCCCGGCAGGCATCTCAGGGCCGCGATGTGCTCGACCGGCTCGTGGGTCGGGCCATCCTCGCCGACATAGAAACTGTCGTGGGTGAAGACATAGATCACCGGCAGTTTCATCAGCGCGGCGAGGCGGATGGCGGGGCGGCAGTAGTCGGAGAACACAAAGAACGTCGCACCGAAGACGCGGAATCCGCCGTGCAGAGCGATGCCGTTCATGATGGCGGCCATGCCGAACTCGCGGACGCCGAAGTGGAAGTTGCGTCCGTCGAAGCGCCCCGGCGCAATGTCGCCCATTCCCTTGAGGGCGGTCATGGTGCTGGGCGCGAGATCGGCCGCGCCGCCAACCAGATGGGGAATAGCCGACGCGAGGGCGTTCAGGACCGTTCCCGAGGCGGTACGCGTGGCAACGGCCTTGGCCGGGTCAAAGACCGGGAGGCAGGCGTCCAGGTCAGCGGGAAGCGCACCGGTCATGTGGGCGTTCCAGAGCGCGGCCTTGTCGGGGTGGGCGGCCGCCCACGCCTTGAAGGCGCGGTCCCACGCCTTGGCGGTGCGGCGCATCTTGTCGGCACGGGCCTTAAAGAGGTCGGCGACGTCGGCCGGAACGTGGAAAAACTGATCTTCGGGCATGCCGAGGGCGCGCTTGGTGAGGCGCAACTCCTCATCGCCGAGGGGGGCGCCATGGACATCGTGGGTGTCGGCCTTGTTGGGAGATCCCTTGCCGATCAGCGTGTTGCAGATAATGCAGACCGGCTTGCCGCGGAGCTTCAGCGCCTTGCGGATCGCCTTGTCAATCGCGACCAGATCGTGACCGTCAATTTCGAGGACGTGCCAGCCGTACGCCTTGAATCGGAGCTTGGGGTCGTCGGAGAGGGCCAGGTGGGTATGCCCCTCGATGGTGATGCGGTTGCTGTCGTAGAACAGCACCAGCCGGTCGAGCTGGAGATGGCCAGCCAGCGAGCAAACCTCGTGCGAGACACCCTCCATGAGATCACCGTCTCCGCAGAAGGCAAAGGTACGATGATCGACGGGGTCAAACCCGTCGGCGCCGTTGAAGCGGGCCGCCAGCATTCGCTCGGCGATCGCGAAACCGACGGCGTTGGCGATTCCCTGTCCGAGCGGCCCGGTGGTGGTTTCGACGCCGTCGGTGTGACCGTATTCGGGGTGTCCCGGGGTCTTGCTGTCGAGCTGGCGGAACCGTTTCAACTCGTCCAGGGGGAGATCGTAACCGGCCAAATGGAGCAGGCTGTAGAGGAGCATGGATCCATGCCCCCCCGACAGAACGAAGCGGTCCCGGTCGGCCCAGCGGGAATCGGAGGGGCAGTGCTTCAGATACTTCAGCCACAGCACGGCGGCAACGTCAGCCATGCCCATCGGCAATCCGGGATGTCCCGATTTGGCCGCCTGAACGCCGTCGGCGGCCAGACATCGGATGGTGTTTGCGGCCAGAGAGAGCTGCTCAGGGGTCAGGGTCGCCATAATGGAGAAGTCCTTTCTTTTCGTCTGGATAGAGGTGAAAATCAAGGGCGCATTATACCCGGTTACGAGCTGGCTTTCAGTAAAAAACTTTGGGTGTTTCACTCGCCGGTCGTGCGCGCGTAGCAGATGTTTTTGAAGCCAAGCAAAAAATGAAGAGGATCAGCGCAGGCCCCACATAGTGTCTACCATTGTAACCGAGCCCGCCAACCAGTAGACCACAGACCCGCTTACGCGTATTCCCTGTGGGCATTCGTCGTGTCTATTTCGTTGGCGAGTCAGGCAGGGGCCACCGTCCCTGGCGGACCGCAGGATACTGGAAGCAAACAATCGGTGTCAGCGCGAAGCATCGGGCAGGGCTTACGCACTTTCCCATGGGCATTTTTCATGCTCTGCGGCGCGGCAGGGACGCCGCGCCCTACCTCGCGCTTCGCGCATTCCCGGACACAAGCCCTTTCAGTTTTCCGTTTTCAGCTTTCTGCTTTTCTCATGCGCTACGGCGCGGGCTGGGAGGCAGGGGTTGTTTCCAGGCGGGCCAAGGCGGCGGTGCCAGCGCGCTGAAGCCGGGTACCGGGCGAAGATGCGGCGGCCTCGAAGGCGGGACGACTTTCCTCGTCGCTCCACTGGCTCAAAGCCACGATGGCGGCGATGCGGATGATTTCGTTGGTGGAGTGGGCGTAGGGACGAATGAGGGGGATCAGCTCACGCCTGTTCGAGTCATACGCGATGCGGATTCTACGGGATTATCGACGATCTTGACCAGACACGCCTCCAGCGAGGCATAGCCTGACCGAGACAGCAGGTTCGCGATCTCATGTCGGACGGTATCCCCCTCTTCCGGATCACCCAGCAACTGCGCCAGCGTCTCCAGATCCCGCGCGTCCTTGACCTCCGTCATCTCCCCGCTGGCCAACCCATGAACGCGCTCTTCGCCCGGCAGACTCCGGTCCACAACAGCAGCCAAGCCCGGTGAGAACACAACGGCCGGAACGTAAGGCGAGCCAACGGACGACGGAACGACAGACGTCTCGACGACCGACGTCACCTCCTCAGGCGCAACAGGAGTAACCGGCTCGTGGCGGACAACCGGCTCGGGTATCCGATCAGGCGGCGTCACGACAGGCGTCCGATTCACGGCCACCCAGATAACCGCCACAACACCCACCAGCACAGCACCCGCCAAAACCAACCGTCGATTCATCCAGTCCTCTCGCACTGGCTCAACGGGATATCCGCCCCGAATGAGCCTTCCAACACGTCACCCCACACGACATAACCCAGTTTTCACGCCCGCATCCAGATTCTAGTCTGACCCTGATAGCCCCTATCGTTCAGATACCACGAGGCGAAACCCCAAACTGACACTACGAAAGCTCGGTGTGTCTCCATGACGACGCGCCGAACGACAGTCCTCGGCACTGCTGTAGTAACCGCCACCACGATTCACTCGCACCGTCCCCGACGCTGGACCAACGGGATCAGTGACACTTCCTGTCGGATAAGGCCCGTACCAGTCCTGGCACCATTCCCAGACGTTACCATGCATGTCATACAAGCCCCAGGCATTCGGCTGGCAGGATTGAACCATCAAGCCGCCGATCCGATCAGATTTGCCCGCAAACTCATTCGTGGATGGGGTTGAACCATAAAACTTCGCCGCAGTCACGCCCAAAGAATCCCCGCCGTGGAATGCTGTGGCCGTGCCCGCCCGGCAGGCATACTCCCACTCCGCCTCCGTCGGCAGACGAAACCGCCCATCGGGAACACGGGCGTTCAACCTGTTAATGAACTTCTGACAATCCTTCCAAGTCACCTGCGTCTTTGGCCTAGGGAAACCCCAATAAGTCCAGTCAGGTTCCGACGTACTTCCCATTACCCTCAACCACTGCTGAACTGTCACTTCAGACTGCGCAATCCAAAACCCCTTCGTTATGGTCACTTCATGTTGAGATTCGTCGTCCATACGCCCCGCTTCGCCATCTGGACTGCCGCGCATGTAGGAACCTGGCGGGCACCACACCATCTTCAAAAGAACACCATCGCCAAGATCCAGGGTTTCAACATCGCCAGCTTTTTTTCCCTTCCACGCAGCAGTCATCTTGACTGGCAACGTAGCAAGCTGTGCTTTGGCGACCGCTTCTTCGATTCTTATAGTTGCTATCATCCCCGTGATGCTACCGGAACGCTCCGTAATCATAGTCGGCTGATACTGGTTCACACGCAGCAATTCCTCGCATGCAGCCACCGCCTCGGAATACCGTTCAAGATCACGAAGTACGCGACCGAGCAATATCCCAGAATCCCAACCGGAAGTATAGTACCTTTGACAAAACACATGCCCGCCAGCCGTCTTTACGGCCGATTGAACGTGAGCCATCGCCGATTCGGCATCTCCTATATACCTCAGGTCTGCACTGGCCCTTGCCAAGTACATGTCCGCGCGATCTTGTGTGCTCACCAAATCCCGAAACTGTATGTTTGGATGGCCTTCCTTAGACAACACAACGCCCTGCCACTTTGCCTGAACCCGATAATATCCCTGCGCACCAACTGTATCTTGCCATGGAATAACCCAGTATGCGCTTCGCTTTACTTTTCCATCCGCCCGGTTGTCACTCGGCCAGAACTCTTGCATCAGCACTGGTTTTAGCACACGTGACTTGTCTCCGGAGATCTCACGCACATCAAACTCAACGGATTTATACCATTTCTCAGGTGGTGCTTCCGTTGCGATGTTCTCCTCGCTTGTGCCAATTGACTGCGCCCGTTCAAGGCGCAGTTCCAGCACCACAGGCATTCCGCTAAGGTACACACGAGCGTTGCGACCTTGCTCAGTTTCAATCTCGCTGTACAAATACACTGTCAGAGTACACCTGTCTTCCCAGCTTTCTTTGACAGTGTCATTCGTTTCGACACCATTCGCCCGTTCCGGTGTGCTTCCGTCCCGTTCTCCCTCAGCGCCTGCATGTACGCTGCATATAAACCACACAACGCATGCGATTGCGCCAACGACGCGTTTGTTATTCTTTATCACATGAACCTCTCTTTACACGCCTGCACGCACGCGCCTCACCGATCAGGGAATCATCGTCGGTGAAATGACATTAACCTTCCGCTTACAACCACAACTAAACCCCGATGTAGGATACTCGACTAATGGACACAACTTTGTTACCCACCAAGGGTCACCGACCTCGGCATCATTATTTGGGTTCGATATGTATCGCATTACGCACGTCCTATCACCCCAATAATGGGGTGCCATGGGTGCCGTCTCTGGAAAGGGTGGAAGATTCAATGTGTCGTGGTGTTTGAGGCATGTGGAATGGCCAATCTCATGCGCAATTACGTAATCCTCGTAGGGTTCGTAACCACCGCATTTTGTAGTATCTACGATAACCTTCAGAAAACGATGGGGCGAACCTGCACCTGTTGTCACGTCATCGGTCGGATCGTCTCGACATTCTCCAAGGCCTTTACCAGGCAATGGCGCATTAATAAGATGTATCGCGAAAATCGGGTATTCCGGCACTGTACTCCCGTCAGGCTTTACTACTTGACTCCATGACTCTCTATTGAAATCAACAATCCTCTTGCCGTCGTCTCGTTTTCCAGCCCCCGTCCATTCGGTATTCAGTATGCTGTGGCACACTACCTCGGATGCATCTGGATAGTAACCAAAGCCAATGATATCTTCGTCATATATGAACAAATCCCTTTTGGTGACGGATGTTCTTGTGTGGACGCCCCCTACCATGAAACCACGGTATTCCTCGTAACGCGTGATGCCGTCGCCAATCGCGATAATATCAGCGGGATCATTGTCTAAATCATCCGTCGGTGCAAAGCTATCGCCTGGACCTGTGTTTTGTGGAGCACAATCCCAAATGTTATTATCATTATCATCACGTGGAATGTTCGTGTATTTCTTTGTTCCGCTTACTTCTTTGCCGGCACACGTGATGCTGCCATCCTGCGTAGTGAATATGACCTCAATCTTACCATAGGCACCGTAGTCGAAACAAATGATCTTCACGGTGGCTTCACTGAGATTGTCGTCGTCTGTTTCAGCCTCCTCCTTGTCGGCCCCAGTCACGGTAAAGCCGTCTTGAGGATCTACGAATTGAATATCCTTCCAATCATCCGAATCATCACCACTTGCCGTCAGGGTTTGGGGCTCATTCAAGCAGTATCCCTTCTCGTGTGAGACATCGTCCAGCTTGAATAGGAATCGACCTACAACTGTGTTTGGCGTGACGAAAGCACGAATGAGGGCTGGCTTATCTTCGTTTCCCCACGTAGGTTCCCAGTCATCAGGGCATTTCTCGATTTCCACTTTAAAGACGGTCAGCACAGGGAAAGGCGTTGCTGGGTTTTCTGGGTCGCTTGATGTGATCTTCAGATTATACGTGCCGGCATCCTTTGCGGTTGTCTTATTGACGTTGACTGTGTACGAAGTGTCTTTTGTGCACACAATCGCCACGGAGGTTCCCTCCACTTCAAACCCGGCTTCGCCGCATATAACTGCGTGTGTTCTTCCGGGAGTGTGCCCTGTGGTGCAAGTCGCCGTCACAGACTTCACACCCTCTTCATCTTCTCCCCAGCAAGCCACGGTCATCGCCCACCGGCAGGGCGTTCCGTTACATAGAACCGGAAGCGACACCGGCGTTCCATATTTGCTGTGTTGGTCGAATAGCGCCTTGAAACAGTAGCTGTTATCGCTCTCCGGGATTTCTAAATCCACCCGAATGACGGCTTGTGTTTCGCCGGTTGCCGGATCTACAACCAACTCCACCGCCGGGTCGCCGTTGACATTGACGGCGATCTGGTCCGATGTGTTGATGC
>Ga0194125_10003159_pt1 | contig 26885 bp, 22 predicted proteins | sample TA2KigC250mmetaG_FD_148626 | JGI IMG/M metagenome (GOLD analysis project Ga0194125, IMG submission 148626) | Freshwater microbial communities from Lake Tanganyika, Tanzania - TA2015034 Kigoma Deep Cast 250m | ecosystem: Environmental > Aquatic > Freshwater > Lake | place: Tanzania: Lake... | reverse complement strand
GCTCCTCACGCAGCCTAAAGGCTGCGCCTACCATTTCCCTGTTCGAAAATCGACAACTTTTTGTCGATGTTGTGGCGCTAAGGGCCTAAAAGGCAAAAGAATATGCGAGAGATTAATGTCAAATTGATTACCGGGAAAGTAAGGGACCTTTGTATGAGAGCCAATACCGATTTGGGAGAGGATGTGCTTCAAGCTTTCGATCGGGCCATAGAGAAGGAAGAGTCTCCTCTGGGGATCGAAATATTGAGGGAGTTGAAGGAAAACGCCCGGATTGCAAAAGAGGAGGATGTCCCAATCTGTCAAGATACAGGTTTTGCAGTGGTCTTCATTGAATTGGGGCAAGATGTCCATTTGGTCGGGGGGGATCTAAAAGAAGCCATCTTTGAAGGAGTTCGGCAGGGATATCGTGATGGATATCTTAGGAAGTCGGTCTGTCACCCTTTTACACGGGTGAATACTGGAGATAATACTCCTGCAGTCATCCATACTGAAATCGTTCCTGGAGATAAAGTCAAGATTATAGTGGCACCCAAAGGTGGCGGAAGTGAAAATATGAGCCGGGTGGTGATGCTCACCCCATCCGATGGGATCGAAGGTATCAAGCGGTTTGTTGTCCAGAGGGTAAGGGAGTCAGGTTCAAACCCATGTCCTCCAACAATAGTTGGTGTTGGAATTGGAGGGACATTTGAACAAGCAGCCCTTTCTTGCAAAAAAAGTTTGCTCAGACCTCTTGGAAGCAAAAACCCAGAGCCAGAACTGGATGCGTTAGAATCAGAGATACTCGAGGAGGTCAATAGACTCGGTATCGGGCCACAGGGATTGGGGGGACGGACCACCTCATTGGCGGTTCACATATTGATGATGCCCTGCCATATCGCTAGCTTTCCTCTGGCGGTCAATATTCAGTGTCATGTCCAGAGGCATAAGGAGGTAATCATCTAAATTAATAACCAAACTCCAAACACCAATCACCAAATAATAACCAATATCCAAATTCCAAGAATTTAAATTGTTTGATTATTGGGTGATTGGAATTTATTTGGAGCTTGGGATTTGGTTATTGGATTCCTACATGGCTAAATTTGAGAATTTTCTTCTAACATTTTGTGTGCCCCTCACCCTTCCCCTCTCCCCTTGGGGGAGAGGGTGGGGTGAGGGGAAATTTCAAATATTTTTGGCTAGAATTTAATTCGGAGGATATATGACTGATCCTATTCGATTAAAGGCACCTCTTAGCGATGAGGATGTGGAGAGATTGAAGATTGGCGATCGGGTTTTGATCAATGGAATCATCTACACAGGAAGGGATGCGGCCCATAAAAGACTATTCGATTTATTGAAGGAGGGAAAAGATCTCCCCTTTGATGTAAAAGGTCAGATCATCTATTATGTCGGCCCCACACCTCCTAAACCTGGGCAGATTTTTGGCTCTGCAGGTCCAACGACCAGCTATCGCATGGATGCTTATTCACCTGTCTTGATCGGGAGGGGCCTGAAAGGGATGATAGGGAAAGGCATGCGATCCGATGCGGTCAAAGAGGCGATGAAGAAGTATAAAGCTGTCTACTTTGCTGCCACAGGAGGCGCGGGTGCCCTTTTAGCAAAAAGAATAAAGAGAGCTCAAGTAGTGGCCTATGAAGATCTGGGACCAGAGGCGATTCGAAAGTTAGAAGTAGAGGATCTTCCGGTAATTGTCGTAAATGATACTAAGGGAAATGACCTCTATATCGAGGGTGAGAGGAAATACAGGAGAGGATGAAAAAACTCCTTTTTTGTCACCCTGAACTTGGTTCAGGGTCTAACAAATGCCGGAATATAAAAGATGCTGAAACAAGTTCAGCATGACAGTTTGTGGCCTTCAGCGACTTATTCATCAGCTATTTGAAGTAAAGTTAAGAAAGGTAAAGTTATGGAGAAGATTAAACCCGGTTCTCTGAAGGCATGGTTGATACTCCCACGTTTCCATTTTATCCCCCTCACAGTGATCCTTGTCTCCTTAGGAACAGCCATTGCAGCTTATGAGGGGTCTTTCCATTTGGGTTATTTTTTATTGGCCATGAGCGGCTCTATCCTCGTCCACATGACGGTCAATGTGATTAATGATTACTACGACTATGTGGATGGAATCGATTTAAACACCCAGAGGACTCCATTCAGTGGAGGCAGCGGTGTTCTCCCCTCAAATCTCCTCAAACCCAAACAGGCCTTCTGGTTTGCGACCATCTGTTTAATTATAGCCATGGTCATCGGAGCCTATTTCTGCATGGCGAGGGGATGGCTTCTTTTTCCCCTTCTTCTCATTGCAGGGTTCTCAGCGTATTTTTATAATGTTTACCTCTCTAAATGGATGATAGGCGAACTCTTCGCTGGCCTGAACTTCGGTCCCATGATCGTCTTAGGTTCCTACTTTGTTCAGATAGGGAGATATAGTTGGGAAGCGCTCTTCGCATCCATTGCCCCTGGCATACTTACAGCCAATCTCCTCTTTTTGAACGAATTCCCTGATCTGGAGGCGGATAAAAAGGGAGGGAGAAGACACTTGGTGATTGCCTTGGGAAGGAAACAGGCCCGATTTCTCTTCGTGGCTTTCCTTACTGCTTCATATCTCTGTATTATCGTTGGAGTTCTCACAAAGATGATGCCTGTGATGACACTCATCGGTTTGGGAACGATCGGATTTGGATGGAAAGCGGCGAAAGGGGCTTTAAAATACTACAATGATATGAATCAATTGGTTCCAGTATTAGGTGCGAATGTGATTACCATCTTGGGAACACAAGCCCTTCTGGCCATTGGATATGTGGTCGCTATACTGATATAAATTCACCCCCACCTCTACCCTGTGGAGTATATTTCATTACTCCACAGGGCAAGCCCTCCCCCCTGCCTACCGGCAGGCATCAAGGGGAAGGGGATTTTATGAAGACCATTTTATTTCCCTCTCCCCTGGTGGGAGAGGGCTTCGGCGTGAGCTCAGTCGAACGGTGGGGTGAGGGGGTAGGAGATGGACAGTGAAAATTGAATTGACGAGGCAGAAGGTTCACAATGAATTTGCAAAGAAGGTGGAATTGATAAGTGGACAAAACCTCTTCGCCTGTTATCAATGTGGAAATTGTACGGCGGGATGTCCAGTTGCCTTTGCCATGGAAATCGGACCACACGAGGTCATTCGATATACGCTCCTTGGTCTGGAAGAAGAGGCGCTTCAGGTGAATACCTTTTGGCTCTGTGCCTCTTGCCTTCAGTGCACATCGAGGTGCCCTAAAGGAATAGATATTGCCAGGGTGATGGATGCATTGCGAATGGTAGTGTTGAGGAAGAAAGAGAGGAAGGACCATATTCAAATTTCTGAATTTCCAGAAGGATTTTTAGAAAAGGTTCCCCAGATCGCATTTATCAGTGGATTCAGAAAATTTTTATCTTAAAGCCGCATAGGGCATAGCCATATGGAAGCACCAAATTCCAAGCACCAAATCTCAAATAAATCCCCCTGCCTTCGGCAGGCAGGAATCACCAAAATTCAAAAACCCCTCACCCCCACCCTCTCCCCTCAGGGGGAGAGGGGAAGGCTTGCCCCGTACTCGATACGGGGGTGAGGGGGTCATTTGAAATTGGAATTTGGAGCTCCTGCCTGCCGGCAGCAGGTATTTGGGATTTGGAATTTGTGATTTGGGATTTCGGACTCTCTGCTCTATGCGGTATAGGAGCTTCGAATGGATTATCTCTATTTTCCGGGTTGCACGCTTTATACGAAAGCGAAGAATTTTGATCAGACCGCCCGAAACTGTTCCCTCCTTCTTGGATTCGAATTAAAGGAGCTCCCCAATTGGACCTGTTGTGGAGCAACCTTTCCTCTTTCAACAGATAACCTCATGGCCCTTCTTCCACCTTCAAGAATTTTGGGCAAGGCAAGGGAGCGAGGGGCTACCCTTACTACCCTCTGCGCTATTTGCTTCAACGTGATTAAACGGACGAACCGATTGATTCAGGGAGATGAAGAGAAGAGGGATAAGATAAATAACTTTATCGAAATGAACTATCAGGGAGATCTTCGTATCCTCCACTATTTGGAGATTTTGAAAGAGGAGATCGGTTTTTCTCAACTCAGGGAAAAGGTAAAGAAACCATTGGTAGGCATTAAAGCTGCTGCCTATTATGGATGTATGCTCATCCGACCATATGAAGAGATGGAATTTGACGATAAAGAAAAACCCACCCTCTTTGAAGATTTTCTGGAGGCATTGGGTGCGAAGCCGATCGATTTTCCATTCAAAATCGAGTGCTGCGGATCCTTCCAATCCGTGGGTTCGCCTGAAGTAGCTACAGAATGTGCATATCAAATTTTAGGTTCTGCTATCAAGCATGGAGCAGAGGTGGTTGTTTCTACTTGTCCGATGTGCACCTTCAACATCGACCACAAGCAATCCGATATCAAGCAAAAATATTTAGATTTCAAAACAATTCCTGTGCTCTATTTTACACAACTCCTTGGGATTGCTATGGGATTCGATTATCAAACCTTAGGATTTGAGCAGAACTTCGTTGACCCAATACCACTTCTAAAAGAGAAAGGTCTTCTATAGACCCCACTATTGGTTGTGAGTAAAAAATTGAGTGAGAACAGACAAACGGAAGTAGGTAATTCTTACAATGGTTTTATAAAAAAGGCGATGGTGATTGGCGGGGGCATTGCTGGGATCTCCGCATCGATTGATCTGGGAAACGCCGGTTATGATGTGGTCTTGGTAGAGAGGCTTCCTTCCATTGGCGGCAGAATGCTTCAGCTTTCTGAAACATTCCCCACGCTCGATTGTGCCCAATGCACATTGACTCCTAAGACCGTAGAAACAGGGCAACATCCCCGAATCAAACTCCTTACCTTTTCAGAAGTTGATGAGGTAGAAGGAAAGGCCGGAGACTTTACGGTGAAGGTTCGGAGAAAGGCAGCCTATGTCGATTGGGAAAAGTGCACCGGTTGCGGTCTTTGCCAAGAAAAATGTCCTTCTAAGAATCCATTTGAATTTGATCGGGGTATGGGATTAGGGAAGGCCATCTATACTTTGTCGCCTCAGGCTGTTCCAAATAAACCTGTCATCAATCCATCCAACTGTCGTTATTTCCTGGAGAAAAAATGCAGGGTGTGTGAGAAGATCTGTCCTACTCACGCGATTGACTATGAACAACAGGATCGTTTTGTTGAAGAGAAGGTAGGAGCCATCATCACGGCTGTGGGCTTCGATTTAATCCCCAAAGAGAGTTTTGGAGAATATGGCTATGGGGAGATTCCAGATGTCATCGATGGCCTCGCCTTTGAAAGGCTCAATTCTGCCTCTGGACCCACAACAGGTGAGATAAGGAGACCTTCTGACGGGAAAATCCCAAAGGAAGTGGTCTTCATCCAATGCACTGGGTCGAGAGATCCTGAACGATATATGCCTTACTGTTCCCGGGTTTGTTGTATGTATACGGCAAAGCACGCCCGGCTCTATAAGCATAAAGTTCATGATGGACAGGTTTACATCTTCTATATGGATATCCGCTCAACGGGGAAAGGTTACGAAGAGTTCATCCAGCAAGGGATGGAGGAGGAAGGCATCCTCTATTTGAGGGGAAGGGTTTCTCGAATCTTCAGAGATGGAGGAAAGATTGTCGTCTGGGGTGTGGACACTTTGACAGGAAAGAAGGTAGAAGTTTATGCCGAAATGGTGGTCTTGGCCACGGCCATCATTCCCCAAAAAGATACGAAGGACTTAGCGAAAAAATTAGGGATCACCACAGATGAATATGGGTTCTTGACAGAGGTCGAAAGAAAGCTCAGGCCTGTGGAGACCGATGTAGAAGGGATCTATATTGCAGGGTGTGCCCAAGGGCCGAAGGATATTGCTGATGCAGTGGCCCATGCCAATGCCGCAGCGAGCAAAGTTCAGGGTTTGTTTGCAAGACACTGATATCGTGAACCGTGGTTCGTGAATCGTGATTCGTAAGTTGATTTTTTTATGAATTGCGGTTCACCAATCACGAATCACGAATAACGAATCACGATGAAGAAGCTTGGTGTTTTTATCTGCCATTGTGGGGTCAATATCGCTGGAACAGTGGATGTCAAATCCGTCGCTGAAAGGATGGGAAAGATCGAAGATGTCGCCCACAGCACCGATTATATCTATATATGTTCCGAACCAGGGCAGCAGATCATCCGTGAATCCATTCGTGAGAAAGGACTGGAAGGAGTAGTGGTTGCCTGTTGCTCGCCAAGCATGCATGAGAATACCTTTCGAAAGGCTGTTAAATCTCAGGGGATGAATCCTTACCTCTGTGAGATCGCCAATATTCGTGAACAATGCAGTTGGGTTCACCAGAAGGAGAAGGAAGAGGCGACCCGCAAGGCGGCTGAAATCATCTTAGCCACTCTCGAAAAAGTGAGAAAGAATGAACAGCTTGAGACCATTTCGGTGGCCATCCATCGAAAGGTGTTGGTGATCGGTGGAGGGATTGCAGGGATGACCGCCTCTCTCGATTTAGCTGACGGAGGTTATGAAGTCATTCTTCTGGAGAGAGGGCCTGCCTTAGGAGGGCATATGGCTCAACTATCAAAGACCTTTCCGGATCTCAATCCTGCCCTATCGGCACTCGTCTCAAAGGCATCAGAAGTGGAGAAACATCCAAAGGTTGATCTTCATTGTTATTCGGAATTGGAAGATGTGAAGGGCTATGTGGGGAATTTTGAATGTATCATCAGAGAAAGGGCCAAATTTGTGGATTGGGAAAAGTGTACTGGATGTGGCGTCTGTATAAATGATTGCCCTGGAGAATATTTTTCCCAATTTGATAGGGGCCTGGGAATTCGGAAGGCAATTGACACCCTCTATCCTGGAAGTGTTCCATATAAACCTGTGATTAACCGTGACCATTGTAGATATTTTTTAGATGGAAGTTGTCATCACTGTGAAGAAGTTTGCCCTGAGAAGGCCATCGATTTCAAACAAGAAGACAAAAGGATTTCGGAGCAGGTGGGTGCAATTGTAGTCGCTACAGGATTTGAGCTATATCCCAAGGAACAATTGGGCGAATATGGCTATGGAGAGATTCCGGATGTGATCGATGGCCTCACCTTTGAACGGATGATTTCATCCGATGGCCCAACAAAAGGTAAGATCCTCCGGCCCTCTGATAGGAAGGTGCCGAAAGAGATCGTATTCATACAGTGTGTGGCCTCAAGGGATCCAGATCGATATATGCCATACTGTTCTCGAATTTGTTGTATGTACACGGCCAAGCAGGCAAAAATTTATAAAGAACAGATTCCCGATGGGCAACCCTACATTTTTTATATGGATATCCGGTCAGATGGCAAGGGTTATGAGGAGTTCCTTCAAAGAACCATAGAGGAGAAAAGACCTCTTTACCTCAGAGGCCGGGTCTCCAGGGTCTTCGAGGACGATGGAAAAGTGAGGGTTCTGGGGGTAGATACCTTGACAGGAAGAATGGTTGAAGTGGCAGCCGATATGGTGGTCTTGGCCACAGCCCTGGTACCAAGCGATGGAGTGAAAGAACTGGCGGCTAAACTTAGGGCCACAGTGGATCGTCATGGTTTTCTAACTGAGGCTCATATTAAACTCTATCCTGTGGAGAGTTCGACAAAAGGGATCTACCTTGCTGGTTGTGGCCAGAGTCCAAAGGATATCTCAGATACCGTCTCTCAGGCCTCAGCCGTAGCGAGTAAAATTCAGGCCTTACTCTCCACTGACAAACTCCTCCAGGACCCTCTGATCGCCTTTGTCGATGAAGGGATCTGCAGTGGGTGTGGCATCTGTGTGGAGATCTGTCCGTATGAAGCAAGGGAGATGGATGTCCGTCGAGGCATCTCGGTCGTTCACAGTGCCCTCTGCCAGGGATGTGGGGCCTGTATTGCCTCTTGCCCAAACTTCGCTTGTGAGTTAAGAAATGGATCATCAAGCCAGATCCTTCGAATGGTAGATACGTTTATTGCTTAGAAAATAAAGGCCTTCGGTTAAATGGTTAAGGTTGCGATGCCCGTTTCGTTATTCGGTTACGTTTTTTAGTCTTGAGAACGTCACGTAACCCTTCAACCCTAAACGATACGGGCCTCTTGACCGTAACCCTGACCTAAGTATGCCTAAGGCGATGAAATAGGGAGGAATGAATTTGGAATCGGTGGCTGGAATGGGGAAAGTGGATTACTCCTTTTTAGAGGAAACTAAAAAGAAAAGTGGAGAGGATCTCAGTCTCTGTTACCAGTGCCTCAAATGTACGGCCGGTTGCCCAACCGCTCCTTACATGGACATCCGACCTAATAATATCATTAGGATGATCCAGATGGGGATGAAGCAAGAGGTTCTTGGCAGCAGTGCCATATGGCTATGCGTTTCCTGCGAGACCTGTGGAACTCGATGCCCGAATGAGATTGACATCGGTCGCTTGATGGATGCCTTAAGAGAAATGGCTATCGAGAAAGGGATTCCAGCCAAGGAGAAGAAGATTCACCTCCTCCATGAGGCTTTTGTCCAGAGCATCAGGAGGGGAGGTAGAGTCCATGAGGCTACCATGCTGATCGATTATAAACTGAGGAGCCGGGATCTTTTTACAGACCTTATTCCCGGGATGATGCTTTTTATGAAAGGGAAAATTCCTCTGTTTCCCAGTCTCATTAAGGGAAGGCAGGAGATTAAAAGAATTTTTGAAAGGTGTAAGAAGGAGAGGTAATTTCAAATGTCAAATTTCAAAGTTCAAAATGAAATCCAAAGTCCAAATTTCAAAGAAAAATCAAGGCATCGGAATTATACATCATGAAATAAGTCCTGTGAAACTTGTCATTCCGGGCTTGACCCGGAATCCAGTGTTTTCCTGGATTCCTGCTTTCGCAGGAATGACGACTTTTGGTGCGATTAATGTGTGGGGATTTTGGGCTTTGACATTCCTTTGATATTTGGATTTTGAAATTTGGAATTGGTTGAGAGGTTTAGAATGAAATTTTCTTATTTCCCCGGCTGCACCGATCACTCTACATCCCTTGAGTATGGGTTATCGACCCATTCGGTTTTCAAGATCCTGGGAGCGGAGTTGGTGGAGATTGAGGATTGGAACTGCTGTGGGGCTGCAGCCACCCACAGTATCAATCATCTCCTATCTCTCTGCCTTCCTGCGAGAAACATCTCAAAAGCTCAGGTTGCTCAGGCAGGGCCACTCGTCGTCCCCTGTGCTGGGTGTTTCAATATGCTGAAAAGGACCGAATACGCCCTCAAGAACGATGAGGCAAAGCGAAAGGAGATCGAAGAGATTGTCGGATTTCGATACCAACCTTCTTTAGAGATTTTAGCTTTGATGGATGTGATCCTCAATCGAATCGGTTTGGATAAGGTTCGAGAGAAAGTAAAAAAACCTTTAAAAGGGTTGAGACCGGCCTGCTATTATGGATGTGCATTAGTCCGGCATCCTAAGATTACTCAATTGGATGACCCTGAGAATCCTCAATATATGGATCGATTGATGAAGGCCCTGGGTGCCCAGCCAGTGGAATGGTCTTATAAAATTGATTGCTGCGGTGCAGACCTGGCTTTGACTTACGCCGATGTGGTTAAGAAACTGGTAGGGAAGATCGTCTCCATGGCAAAGGAATCAGGTGCCCAGTGCATTGTCACCTCCTGCGGTCTTTGCCAAGCCAATCTGGAGATGAGACAGGAAATTGGCTTCCCTGTCTTTTACTTTACCGAATTGATGGGAGTGGCCTTTGATGTTGAAAAGAGAGAGAGTTGGTGGAAGAAGCATGTGATCTCTCCAAAGGATCTACTCAATTCGTTAGGATTAGCATGAAAGTTTGAGATAACCAATGACCAAGTACCAATAACCAAATAATAACCAATTTCCAAATTTCAAAAAATTGTTTGGTGATTGATAATTGGAATTTAATTGGAGCTTGGGATTTGGTTATTGGAATTTCAGTGGACCGGTCTCAACAACTGAGAGATTAAGGATAAAGGGGAAAGGATGGAGCAGAAAAAGATGAGAGGTGACAAAGGATCGGCGTTGGTGATCGGCGCTGGGATTGCCGGAATGCAGTCTGCCCTTCTATTAGCAGAGATGGGGACAAAGGTATTTCTTTTAGAACAGGGGCCTGCCATTGGAGGCTATTTCCCTCTTTTAGATAAGACTTTTCCTACAAACTCCTGCGGGGTTTGTTTCATGAGTCCCACCCCTCCTGCCTTCTGCCCGATTTATGAGTGTCACCTTCACGACAATATTGAATTATTACCTTACTCAGAAGTAACTGGAGTTGAGGGGAAGGGGGGAGATTTTAAAGTTTCCATCGTCCGGAAACCTCGATTCGTTGATCCGAAACGGTGTACCCTCTGTGAGGCATGTATAAAGGTTTGTCCAGTAGAGGTGGAGAGGGAATTCGGGGGTGGCCTGGAGAAACGTAAAGCCATCTATATCCCTTATCCTCAGGCGATCCCCCATAGCTTGGTGATTGATCCAAAGGTCTGCACCCGATGTGAAGAATGTGTAAAGGTTTGCGCCCCAGGTGCCATCGATCTCGACATGGGAGAAGAACAAGAGGCGATAGAAGTGGGCGCTATCCTTCTTGGATTTGGTTTTGAACCTTTCTGGGCCCAAAGGAAAGGGGAATATGGTTTTGGTCGGTACGAGAATGTGTTGACGAGCATCCAGTTTGAAAGGATGCTTTCCACATCAAGTCCTACCTTAGGATTACCGGTTCGGATATCTGATGGGAAAAGGATGAGAAAGATTGCCTTTATCCAGTGCGTGGGATCGAGGGATCCCTCTTCAGGCCAGGATCACTGTTCGACCATCTGCTGTATGTATGCTACCAAACAGGCCATGATTGCAAAAGAGCGATCTCCAGATCTCAGGATCACTTTCTATTATATGGATATTCGACCGATGGGAAAGGATTATGAACGATATTATGAAAGGGCGAAAATCGAATATGGAATTGAATATATTCGGAGCGCCATTTCATCCATCAAAGAACTTCAGCAGACGAAGGATCTTCTTATTACCTATGTCAAAGAAGATGGGACGTTTGAGGAGAGAGAGTTCGATGCCATCATCCTTTCTGTAGGTTTCACTTCTCCTCAAACCATTAAAGATTTAGCACAAAAAATGGGTCTCCAGTTGAATCCACAGGGGTTCTGTCAAACTGACGAATTTAGTCCAGCACAGACTTCGGTTAAAGGGATTTTTGTGGGGGGGGCCTTCCGGGGCCCCAGAGACATTCCAGAGACAGTGGTGGAAGGCTCAAGCGCTGCCTCAGCGGCTGCGTCCTTTCTATTGCCCAACCGGCTTTCTCCTCCTGTAAAAGAGTATCCATTAGAAGGAGCCTTGGGTGAAGTCATTCCGAAGATAGGGGTCTTCATCTGTCACTGCGGAGAAGAATTAAAGAAGAGCCTTTCCATCTCTGAGCTCATTGATAGGACAGGACGATTGAAAGAGGTAGCCCATGTGGAAGAGGTTGGGCTGGCCTGCCTTCCTGAAGAGATGAATCTTATCAAAAAGAGGATAGGAGAACATGGTCTCAATCGAATCGTGATCGCAGGTTGTTCCCATCGAGAGATTCGTAAAGAGATGGAGGAAATGGCCAAAGAGATAGGGTTTAATCCATACTTGATTGAATATGCCAACATCCGGGAGCAATGTGCCTTTGTGCATCAAGATTTTCCAAAATTAGCCACAGAGAAGGCGATGGCCTTGATTAACATATCGGTAACGAAGGCGAGAAGGATTCAACCCATTCGAAAGGGAAGGCAAAGGGTCGAGAAGAAGGGATTAGTGGTGGGTGGAGGTCTTTCGGGCATGACGGCATCCTTGCGATTGGCAGAGCAGGGATATGAGGTTTATTTAATTGAAAAGGAAAGAGAACTGGGTGGCAATTTGAGGGAATCATTCTATACATTGAAAGGATCAGATCCCAAAGCCCTGCTTCAGGGTTTGATCCAACAAGTGGAAAGCAATCCTTTCATCCATCCCTATTTGGAAACAGAGATTATTGGATTTGAGAAGAAGAATGGCCACTACAGGACAAAAATACGCCATGAGAATGTCGGAGACTCGACTCTACGAGAGGAGAAGATCCTCGATCACGGGACCCTCATCCTTGCCACCGGTGGGAAGGAAGTGACTCCCCGAGAGTATCTATATGGAGAAGACCCCAGAGTGATCACTCAGAGGCAATTAGAAAAGATGATCCATCTGGACGATGAAAAGTTAAAAGATGTTCGTTCAGTGGTGATGATCCAGTGTGTAGGCTCGAGGGATGAGGAACATCCTTACTGTAGCCGCATATGTTGTGGCCATGCGGTGAAAAATGCCCTTAAATTAAAAGAGAGAGATCCTCTGGTGAATATTTATGTCCTCTATCGGGACGTAAGAACCTATGGTTTTTATGAAACCTACTATCATGAAGCAAGAAGAAAAGGGGTCATTTTTATTCGATATGATTTGGAGAACAGACCCGAGGTGACCATTAAGAATGGGAGCCTTCAGATATCACTCTTTGATCCTGCCTTGGGTAGTCGTGTGAATCTTCCAACGGATCGTCTCGTTCTAAGCGCTGGGATTGAGCCTAACGACAATCGAGAATTGGCAAGAATTTTAGATGTCGATATCAATCAAGATGGTTTTTTTATGGAGGCCAATCCCAAATCAGCCCCCCTCGATTCAATGGACCGTGGAAAATTCTTCTGCGGCCTTTGCCATTCGCCCAATTTCATAGAAGATTCGATCTCCCAAGGAAATGCAGTGGCTGCCCGTGCTGGAGCGCTCCTTTCAAAGGAGACATTGGAGGAGAAAGCTTATTTGGCTTATGTGATCAAAAGGCTCTGCTGTGGGTGCGGCCTCTGTGTCACAGTTTGTCCCTATGGGGCAAGAGTGATGGATGAAGAAGAGATGAAAGCTGAGGTGTTGGGGACGCTCTGTCAAGGCTGTGGTTCGTGCGTCATCGCCTGTCGAAATGGAGCATCCCAGCAGCGGAATTTTGAGAAGGAATTGAATCTGGCTGTTCTCGATGCGGCCATCGACTAAAAAAGGATGAGGAGAAAGGGAGATCAGGAGAAGGGGAGATTTGACTGATCATCTATGGTCTTGCTTATGAACTTGTTAGGTTTTTAGTTACGGATACGGATTACGGGACACGTGACACGTTAATAAAGGAGGAATGATATGCCTGAATTTGAACCGAGGATAGTTGCTTTTCTTTGCCACTGGTGTACTTATACTGGAGCGGATCTTGCCGGGACAACCCGACAGCAATATCCTCCCAACATTCGTATCATCCATTTGATGTGTTCGGGAGCAGTGGACTCCATCTATGTACTCAAGGCTCTCATCGATGGAGCGGATGGAGTGTTGATCGGGGGATGCCATCCTGGAGACTGTCACTACCAGACAGGAAATTATAAGGCGCGGAGAAGATTGGCCATTCTGAAGGGCATCCTCAATCAAATGGGTTTTACAGAGGATCGCATCTGGCTGAGATGGATCAGTGCCAGTGAGGGAAAGCTTTTTGCCGATACAGTGACCAAAATGGTCGAGGAGTTGAAGAAAATGGGACCCAATCCCATGAAACAGTTGTGGAATGCCTAATAATTAAAAACCGTGAATCGTGACTCGGGATCCGTGACTCGTAAAATAAAAGAAAGAGAGAAGGAATTTTCTGTAAATTACGATTCACCAATCACGAATCACCAATCACGTTATTAGCGAAAGGAGAATTATTAGATATGGGGAAGCAGGGGATGATTGAAGTTTCAGAGGGGAAAGCAGAGGAGGCCATCGTCCGGTTTCTTAAATCACTTTTGGAAAAAGGAATAGTAGAGGCTATCCTCATACCTAAGGGGCTCCCCTCTGGAGATGGGTTTGTTCAAACATTAATCCATGATCCAGGAAAGCTAAATGGAGTGTGTGTCCTTTCATTAACTATGCCGGTTCAATCCGCAAGGGTTGCCTCCAGTCTTACTATTAAAAATTTAGGGAAGAAAGTTGCAGCAGTATTAAAAGCCTGCGAAATAAGGGCAATCGTTGAGCTAACAAAATTCCTTCAGGTCAAATTGGATAATCTCTATCTCATCGGTATAGATTGTCCAGGGACTTTTGAAGTAGCCGATTATGCAAAGATGGTGGAGGAGGGAAAAGGGGGAGAAAAACTGACGAAGGAGTTATTCAAAGGTATGGAGAAGGGAGAAGTTCTACCTCCATCAGGGTATGCCTTCAGGCAAGCCTGTCAGATGTGTGAATATCCCATTCCCACCGCAGATATTGTTCTCAAACTGTTTGGTTATAACATAGAGCAGGAGATCGGTGTTGAGATAGGAGAGAAATTGGAAAAGGAGATTGAGGAGAAGGGGATACTCTCCTCTTCTGGAAAAGAGCCAACGAGTAGGAGCGATGTGGCGAGCAAAGTGATTTCCGAGAGAATGAAGAAGAGGGATGTTCTCTTCCAAGAATTCAAAGGGGTGATCAAGGATCTCAGTTCCTTTTTGAACCGATTCTCCACTTGTATTCGATGTCACAACTGTATGGTGGCCTGTCCGATCTGTTATTGTAAAGAGTGTGTCTTCAGGACCGCAGTCTTTGAACATGATGGAGATCAATTTCTCAGATGGGCAGATCGAAAAGGTGGAATCCGAATGCCCACGGATACTCTCATCTTCCATCTCATCAGGATGTCCCATATGGTAACATCCTGTATAGGCTGCGGGCTTTGTGATAGCGCCTGTCCGAACCGGTTGCCAGTGGCGGCCCTCTTTCGAAGTGTGGGAGATAAGATTCAGAAGATGTTCCAATATGTTCCAGGGAGGGATGTAAAAGAACTATCCCCTGTGGCAACCTTTAAAGAAGATGAATTGAAGATTGAATCAGGTTCACTGTAATCGCCCTCAATAAATGAGGGCGCTACAAAAGGATAAATAAAATGTAGCGTCGGCATTTACTGCCGACGTTGAGGAGGATATCGATGGAAGTTGAAAAGAATGAAGAGTTAGTTCCCATTTTCATCATGGGGAAACGATATGAAGTTCCCTCTTCGCTCACCATTCAAAAAGCGATGGAGTATGCTGGGTACCAATTGATCCGTGGATGTGGGTGCCGGGGAGGAATATGTGGGGCATGCGGAACGGTCTACAAATTTCCAGGGAGTTATAAGATTGAAATAGGTTTGGCCTGCCAGACTGTTGTTCAGCCTAATATGTATCTTACCCAGATCCCTTTCTTCCCAGCTATCAAAAGCGTCTATGATATAGAAAAGGTAAAGCCCACCATCGAGACACTGGTAAAAGCTTATCCTGAATTGCTGAGATGTCTCCAGTGTAATACATGTACCAAGTCCTGTCCGATGGAGATTGAAGTGATGGATTATATTGCAGCTGCAATGAGGGGAGATGTTGCCCGACTGGCTGAACTCTCCTTCGATTGTGTGATGTGCGGTCTTTGTACATCCAGGTGTCCAGCCGAGATTTGCCAATATAATATTGCGATCTTAGGAAGACGGCTCTATGGGAAATATATTGCACCCAAGGCAGAACATTTAGCCTCGGTGGTGAAGGATATTGAGAAAGGTAAATATGAACAGATGCTCAGGAACCTGATGGATACAGATGAGGAGACGTTAAAGGATCTTTATAATAAGAGAGAAATCGAACCAGAACAGGCTGACGAAGACTGGACTCCAAAAGATAAGACATACTTATAAGACGCATAGCGCCCCTCACCCTTCCCCTCTCCCCCAGGGGGAGAGGGGAAGGGTGAGGGGATTGGAGGAATTATGCCATATACAAGCGAATTGAAAGAACTGATCAAGAGAGTTGATGCAACACGTCCTTCAAGAATTGAAAAGAAGAAAAAGGGAGAAGAATTTCCCATGCTCTCTTTGAAAGAGAGGGAAGAGAGATTGAGAAAGTTTCATCCCGATTTCAAAGAGGGTTCAAGAAGGGAAATCCGAGTGGGTCCCAATAAGGGTTATGGCATCTCTCCTGAAATTGTAGATCTTCTTGAAGCAAAGAGTCGAGTGGATCCGGATATGATTGATCTAACAAAAATTACTTATGAGACAGATGTCCTCATCCTTGGAGGAGGAGGTGCAGGAACAGCAGCAGCGTTAACAGCACAGGAGAATGGGGCGAAGGTTCTGATTGCAACAAAATTGAGGCATGGAGATGCAAATACAATGATGGCTGAAGGGGGCATTCAGGCAGCCTCAAAAGAGACAAAGGATTCTCTATATTATCATTACCTTGATGTATTGGGAGGAGGCCATTTCAAGAATGTCCCAGAGCTGGTTTATACCCTTGTCACAGAGGCCCCCAATGTTCTGGCGTGGCTGGAAAGCCTTGGGTGTATGTTTACGAAATTTCCAGATGGGAGGCTTAAATCACTTCACGGAGGGGGGACGTGTCGAAAGCGAATGCACTACGCCGCCGACATCACTGGTGCAGAGATTATGAGGACTTTGAGGGATGAAGCAAGAAATCGAATAGAAGATATAAAGCTCCTTGAATTTTCTCCGGCTGTGGAACTGATATTAAACGAGCACGGACATTGCGCGGGCGCTGTCCTCTATAATTTGGAGACAGAGGAATATTTTTTAGTCAAGGCAAAAGCAGTGATCATGGCTACAGGGGGTTCCGGAAGGCTCCATATCCAGGGATATTTGACCACCAATCATTATGGTGCAACAGGAGATGGTCTTGTCATGGGTTATCGTGCTGGAGTGAAATTATGTTTTCTCCATACGGTTCAGTACCACCCAACAGGTGCAATTTTTCCAGAGCAGGCAGAAGGTCTTCTGATTACAGAGAAGTTTAGGGGAGCAGGAGCAAATGTGCTCAACATTGAAGGAGAACAGTTTGTCAATGAAAGGGAGCCACGGGATGTAGAATCAGCCTCCTTCATCCGGGAATGCCTTGAAGTAGGAAAAGGAATCCCGACTCACACAGGAAAGGTGGGCGTCTGGTTGGATTCTCCGATGATCGATATTCTCATGGGGGAAGGCGCAGTAAAAAGAGAATTCCCAGGGAAATTTATTCTCTTCAAACGATTTGGAATAGATATTTCCAAAGAACCTATGCTCGTCTACCCTACGCTCCACTATCAGAATGGAGGGCTGGAATATAACAGCCGATGTGAAACCTCCATCCCAGGATTCTTTTCTGCAGGAGAGGTTTCAGGTGGGGTTCATGGTGAGAATCGGTTGATGGGGAACTCTCTTCTTGATGTCTGCGTCTTCGGGAGGAATGCAGGGGTGAGCGCAGCCCTATACGCTAAGGAGAAAGCGAGGGACGGGAAATTGACCTTAGATCATGTCAGAAAGTATCATAAAGAATTAGAGGAGGCAGGAATCATCACGGATCGCGTTTCGCCAATGCTACTTCCCGATTACTCCAATCCCAAAGTCCGTGAGCGCCAACTCACCGCCCACTATTTAGGCACAATCCGTTAATCGATTTTGGATACACTGGAAAAACTCATTTAGAGGCATTGTCTTTGCCAGGGGCTTTTTATTACAATTTTTTCGATAACAAGACCGATACTATCATTTTTCTCTTTTTTAAGCCTATCAAATCCGTTATAATTACAAAATAAATTTTAATGGGAGAGGAAGTTGAATGAAGATCCATGAGTATCAGGCTAAGGAGATTCTAAAAGGCTATGGGGTTCCTGTTCCAAAGGGGAAGGTAGCTGAAACCCCTGAGGAAGCAAGAAGGATTGCTGAAGAGATTGGTACAAGGACAATCGTTGTCAAGGCCCAGATCCATGCAGGGGGGAGAGGAGAGGGGGGAGGCGTCAGGATAGTTAGTCATCCTGATGAAGTAGAAAAGGCTGCTGGGGAGATATTAGGAATGACACTCATCACCCATCAGACTGGCCCAGAAGGAAGAATCGTTCGAAAAGTTCTAATCGAAGAGGGGGCAGACATAAAAGAAGAACTCTACCTGGGAGTAGTCATTGATCGATCGAGAGCATGCCCTGTAATCATGGCGAGCCGAGAAGGTGGAATGGAGATTGAAAAAGTGGCAGCGGAGTCCCTGGCGAAGATTGTAAAGGAATGGGTGGAGCCTTCTGTGGGATTAAGATCATTTCAAGTTAATAGGATTGGATACGGACTTGGGCTCGACCTTGGACAGATAGGGAAATTGAGGAATGTCGTTTCTGGACTCTTTAAGGCATTTTATGAAAAAGATTGTCTCCTTGCAGAGATCAACCCCTTGGTACTCACAGAGAGTGGAGATTTTTTGGCCCTTGATGCCAAGATGAATTTTGATGACAACGCACTCTTCCGGCATAAGGAGATTTCTATGCTTCGAGATATTAATGAAGAAACTTCCTTAGAGATTGAAGCCTCAAAATATAATTTGAATTACATTAAACTGGATGGAAATGTAGGATGTATGGTGAACGGAGCAGGCCTCGCCATGGCCACCATGGATATCATTAAAGTAGTAGGAGCTGAGCCGGCTAACTTTCTTGACATAGGGGGAGGGGCTACTGTCGAGATGGTGAAAAATGGATTCAAAATCCTCATGTCTGATCCTGATGTGAAGGTTGTATTCATCAATATATTTGGTGGTATTCTCAGATGTGATACTCTATCCAAAGGAGTAACCGCGGCTGTTCGAGAAGTGAAGGTTGATGTTCCAATCGTGGTAAGACTGGAAGGGACAAATGTGGAAGAAGGAAGAAGGATACTCAATGAATCAGGATTAAATTTTATTGTAGCCTCAAGTATGAAAGAGGGTGCCCAAAAAGTAGTAGAAGCATTAAAAAGACAGTAGGCAGTAAGCAGAAAGCAGTAGGCAGTTTCATTAATTTCTTTTTATTCTGCATTCTGCCGACTGCCTTCTGCATTCTCTTACTTTAGTAAATTTGGAGGAATTATGAGCATTTTGGTGGATGAGAAGACGAGAGTGGTGATTCAAGGCATTACAGGCAATGAAGGTTTATTCCATACGCGAGAGATGGTGGGATATGGGACCAAGGTTGTTGCCGGTGTGACTCCAGGCAAGGGTGGCCAGAAGATAGATGGGATCCCAGTTTTTAATACTGTCCTGGCGGCAGTTAAGGGGACAGGTGCTAATGCCTCTGCAATCTTTGTTCCTCCTGCATTTGCAGCTGATGCTATTATGGAGGCCGCTAATTCAGGTGTTTCCATTATCGTATGTCTAACAGAGGGAATCCCCACGATGGACATGGTGATGGTTCGAGAATATCTTAAAGGGAAGGATTCAAAATTGATTGGTCCAAATACTCCTGGAATCATTTCTCCTGGGAAATGTAAAATAGGAGTGATGGCAGGATATATTCATAAACCAGGGATAGTTGGAATCATGTCACGGAGCGGAACACTTAACTATGAAGTGGTTGATCAATTGACAAAGAAGGGAATTGGGCAATCGAGCTGTGTGGGTATTGGAGGAGATCAGATCATCGGGCTTAACTACGTTGATCTTCTGGGACTTTTTGAGAAAGACCCTAAAACAGAAGCTTTAATTATGATTGGTGAAATCGGAGGAACGGCTGAAGAGGAGGCAGCTCAATTCATCGAGAAGAATGTGAGCAAACCGATGGTGGCCTTCATAGCAGGTTTGACTGCCCCTCCTGGAAGAAGGATGGGCCATGCAGGGGCCATTATTTCCAGTGGAAAAGGTACAGCCCGGGAGAAGATGGAGGCGCTGGAGAAAGCAGGTGTCAGGGTGGTCAGAAATCCGGCACTGGTCGGAGAAGAGATGGCCGCTATCCTAAAAAAGGGGTCATAGGATTCATGGATTTAGACGGTTTATTGGGCTGAACCGCCTTTTCGTTGAATCCACTCAATAATCTAATGAACTCAACAGATAAGATTAACCAATATTATCAATAAGTTATATAAAAAGATTTACCTTTTCCTTGATTTATGTTATTCTAATTTTTAGAATTTAAAAAAGAAGGTGCTTTATGATAATTGAGTTGAAAGATCGATTAAAGGAGTTAAATAACCGTTTAGAAACCCTTCGAGGGCATCTTTGACGTTGAAACTAAGAAGAAAAGATTGGAAGAGATTGGAAGGATGATGGCAGAAGCTAACTTTTGGGAAGGAGGTGAAACGGCACAGAAAATATTAAAAGAACGAAACTCCCTCTTGGAGAGTCTTTCGCCCTGGCAGCAGAAGAAGAAGGAATTAGAAGAGATGGAGATCTTCCTTCAGCTAATTGAGGAGCAGAGAGATGAAAAAGAGGCTCAGGAACTCTTGGAGAAAATACAGAAGAGTGAAGAGGCGATCGACCAAATGGAATTTAGAAAAATGTTGGGAGGGGAACATGATGAAAGAAATGCGATAGTCAGCATCAATGCAGGGGCAGGTGGAACAGAGGCTCAAGATTGGGTTGAAATGCTCCTTCGGATGTATTTGAAGTGGGCAGAAAAAAAGGGATATCGAACAGAGATCGTTGATATCCTTACGGGTGAAGAGGCTGGTTTAAAAAATGTCACATTCACGGTCAACGGGCGCTATGCCTATGGATATCTAAAAGCAGAGGTTGGCATCCATAGGCTCGTCCGAATTTCACCCTTTGATGCGGGGTCAAGACGCCATACCTCCTTTGTCTCGGTTTTTGTCATCCCTGAAGTCCCGGATGATATTTCCATTGAGATCGATGAGAAAGACTTAAGAATTGATACGTTTCGATCCAGCGGGGCAGGAGGGCAACATGTTAATAAAACCGATTCTGCAGTTCGGATCACCCATCTACCCACAGGGATTGTTGTCCAATGTCAGAATGAACGCTCTCAACATAAAAATAAAGCCACTGCCTTGAGAATATTGAGGGCGCGCCTATATGAGAAGGAGATGAAAGAAAAGGCTGAGAAGTTAGAAGAGCTTCATAACACGAAAAAGGAGATTGCTTGGGGCAGTCAGATTCGTTCTTATATTTTACATCCTTATAAAATGGTGAAAGATCACCGTACCAATAAAATCATTCATCAAGCGGATCGAGTTTTAGATGGGGAGATCGATGAGCTGATAAAAGCTTACTTGCTCAACGCGGCCTAAATAAATATCATTGAAAAATTACCATTGCAAAATTAGCAATAAAAAGCAAAAATTTTTAACCTATTGTTAACTGGCCAATGTTAATTTTGCAGTTTACAATGATGCTTCCCATCAGGGTTGACTTTTTATGGATGAAGAAATATTATTGGAAAAACAGAATGAGAAGATGGATACCGAAGAAGGATGGGGGTGGCTCAGTTATCTGGAAGGAAAGATCAATGATCTTTTAACTAAGTTTCAAGAACTCAAGAAGGAGAGAGACGATTTAACTATTGAATTGGATGGGGAGAGGGAAAAAAGGATGAAATTGGAGAAAAAAATGGAACTTATCTCCCAGGATAAAGAGAAGGTCAGGATGCGGATTGATCAACTTCTTCACCATTTGAAAAATATCGATATATAACTATGGTAATGAGCCTTAAATTTGAGGTGGATTGAAAGCATGGGTAAAGAGAGATCGATTGATATTAAGGTCTTTGGTCAAACTTATACCGTAAAAACTGATGCAGAAGAGGAGCATATTCAACAAGTCGCTCGTTATGTCAATGAGAAAATAGATGAAGTTTTGAAAAAGACGAGGAGTGTCTCGACATTGAACGTTGCAATTTTGACAGCTCTCAATATTGCAGATGATCTATTGAAAGAGAGGGAAATGAGAATGGCACTCCTTAGAGAAATTGAAGTAAAATCAAAAGATTTGGCAGAGAAGATCGATATAAAAATAGGAGGAAAGGAATTGGGGAAGATTAGCATTACTGGGTGATCGTCCCTTACTGTGTTCCTTCACATCAGGCAAAGGAGTTCAGAACTAACACCGTCATGAGTAGATGAAAGGTGTGAAGGAATAGAGAAAGTGAATAGGTTTTGTCGACCCCGATATGAACTGCCTGTCTTGCTTACCCTGCCTACCGCAGGCAGGCGCAGGCAGGGAAGAAAAAATGGGTTAGATGCTAATAACCATTTTGAAAATAATTGAGATCCTACAGAATTTCCAGGAACCTTGGAATCAGTGGGGGAAGAGCCTGAGAAGGGGTCTTGGGATGAAAAAACTGGAAAAGATCGTTAGCCCTCCCCCTCGAGGTAAGGTAGGGTTTCGTAATATAAAAAAGCAGAATTGGAAATCCCCGTCGGGATTTTCCTCATTTTTTCTTCCATATCGGGCTTCGTTGAACTTTTCATTTTCTCTATCCAATTAAGGTTCCTTCTTCCTCATTTGACGAACTCATCTTATTAACATGAAGAAAAGGACCATAATCCGTAATCAAAAATGGAACTATCAGTATTCATTAGACCCTGAAATCGAAGATCCTGAACTTGATTCAGGACATGGTTCAGGGTGACACTGAATTCGACTCTATTGTCATGCTGAACTTGGTTCAGCATCTAATGATTACGGATTATGGAAGGAGGTAAGTCTTTGAATTTATCTTTTGGTGTATATATCATCATTGTTTTGGTTATCGCCTTTCTGGGATGTGTCATCGGGTTCCTGGTAAAGAGAAGGTTTTCTGAGGCGAAGATTGGATCGGCAAAAGAAGTTGCCAAACATCTAATTGAGGAAGCCGAGAAAGAGGCTGAGATTCTAAAAAAAGAGGCCCTGCTTCAGGCAAAAGAAAAATTCTATCAAGAGAAGGCCGAGTTTGAAAAAGGGACGGTGGAAAAACGACAAGAGCTCCAAAATCTGGAGAGGAGGATTATCCAGAGAGAATCCTATTTGGACAAAAAGGTTGAACTTCTCGAAATAAAGGAAGAGGAGATTGCCAGAAAGGAAAAGACCTTGATGCAGCAGGAAAAAGTGGTTGCTGAACAGGAGAAAAAGGTAGCCGCCCTTATTGAAAAACAACGAATTCAACTTGAAAATATTGCAAAAATGTCCTCTGAAGAAGCAAAGCAGTTACTCATAGAGTCCATGGAGAATGAGGCGAGACATGAGGCGGCCAAAAGGGTCAAAAAGATTGAGGATGAGATAAGGGAGGTTGCCGATAAGAAGACAAAGGAAATTATCAGTTTAGCCATACAGCGTTATGCTGGAGAATATGTTGCCGAGAAGACCGTCTCTGTGGTTAGTTTGCCGAACGAAGAGATGAAGGGTCGTATCATCGGTCGGGAAGGCCGAAACATCAGGGCTCTCGAGGCCGCTACAGGCGTTGATTTAATTATTGATGATACCCCGGAGGCGGTTATCCTTTCGGGATTCAATCCAATTCGTAGGGAGATTGCTCGTATCTCTTTGGAACGTTTAGTAAGCGATGGGCGAATCCATCCTGCCCGGATCGAAGAGATCGTCCAAAAGGTGGAGCAGGAGATAGAAGTGTCAATTCGCGAGGCGGGTGAGCAGGCCACCTTTGATGTGGGAGTCCATGGCATTCACCCGGAGTTGATCAAACTCATCGGTCGACTCAAATACCGGACAAGTTTTGCTCAGAATGTTTACCAACACTCTTTGGAAGTGGCATTTCTCTGCGGAATTATGGCATCTGAACTTGGGATCAATGTAAAACAGGCTAAAAGGGCAGGTCTTCTTCATGACATTGGGAAAGCAGTCGATCATGAGGTAGAGGGGTCCCATGGGAAGATCGGGGCAGAGTTGGCAAGAAAATATGGAGAATCACCTCTCATTGTCCACGCCATTGCTTCTCATCACGAGGAAGAAAAGCCGGAATCTATATTAGATATTTTAGTAGAAGCTGCAGATGCTCTTTCAGGCGCAAGGCCAGGGGCAAGACGTGAGATGTTAGAAACCTATGTAAAACGGCTTGAAGATTTAGAAAAAATCGCCCAATCATTCCCAGGGGTGGAGAAATCCTATGCCATTCAGGCAGGTAGAGAAATTCGTATCTTAGTTCAGCCTGATCGTATCTCTGATGAGGATTCTGTTCTACTTTGCCGGGACATCGCTCGCAAAATCGAAAAAGATCTGACTTACCCTGGACAAATTAAAGTGACGGTGATCAGGGAGATGCGTTCAGTGGATATAGCCAAATAAATATTAATAATCAATGCAAAATGTTCAATTAACATTTATCAGTTAACAATGGGAAATGATCATTGGTTACTGATAATTTTGCAATGGGATTTTACAATGCGGATTCTATTTATTGGGGACATCATTGGGAAACCGGGTCGGCGGGCCATCGAAGGGATGTTAGAGAAGGTCACTTCAGACTACGGAATTGAATTCACGATTGCTAATGGAGAGAATGCAGCAGGAGGAATGGGAATAACTCCTCCTATAGCCATAGAGATTCTGAACCAAGGGATCGATGTCTTAACCTCAGGAAATCATATTTGGGCAAAGAAAGAGATTTTGCCTTTTTTAATTGAGGAAAACAGAATTTTAAGGCCTGCGAATTACCCCACTCAGGTTCCAGGACGAGGAGCAGGAGTCTTTCAATCAAGCGATGGGGAGAAGGTGGGTGTGTTGAATTTGGAAGGAAGGGTTTTTATGAAACATTTGGATTGTCCCTTCCGCGTTGGGGAAAAAGAGATTGCAATATTGAGGAGGGAGACCGGCATCATCATCGTTGATTTCCATGCGGAAGCTACTTCTGAGAAGATGGCGATGGGCTGGTTTTTAAATGGCAAAGTGAGTGCGGTATTGGGCACTCATACCCATGTGCAGACCAGTGACGAGAAGATATTGAGTGAAGGGACCGCTTACATCACTGATGTTGGGATGACGGGGCCCTTGGATTCTGTCATTGGTATTCGTAAGCAAGTTGCTTTGGAGCGGTTATTTACTCAGATTCCATGGAAGTTCGATGTCGCCACAGAAGAGATTGAACTCCAAGGCGTTGTGGTTGAAATTGATAGAGAGACAGGGAAATCTAAAGACATTCAAAGGATCAGAGTTCCATTGAGTGAACGGGGTTGAATATGGCCGCACCTATAAAGCCTAATCCCAATAAGACGGTATATGATGTATTTGAAGAAAGGGGTTTTATTGATCAGGTCACGGATGAAGAAAAATTAAGGGAATTATTAAAAAATAAGGTGACATGTTATATCGGGTTTGATCCAACCGCCTCCAGTTTTCACGTGGGGAATTTAGTGCCTATTATGGCACTTGCCCATATGCAGAGGCATGGTCATCGACCAATCGCTTTAGTTGGGGGTGGAACAGGATTAGTGGGTGACCCGAGCGGTAAGGATGAAATGCGACAGATTTTAACCTATGAAGAGATTAACAAGAATGCAGAAGCTCAAAAAAAGCAATTCACCCGATTTTTAGATTTTTCTGAAGGTCGAGCCCTTCTTTTAAACAATGCCGATTGGTTGACGAAGCTCAATTATATTGATTTTCTCAGAGATATTGGTGTCCATTTTAGTGTTAATCGCATGCTGGCAACCGAATCGATAAAGATTCGTTTAGAGACAGGCCTCTCCTTTATCGAATTTAACTATCAACTCCTTCAAGCTTACGATTTTTGGTACCAGTTCAAGCATTTCAATTGTCTAATTCAAATGGGAGGAAGTGACCAATGGGGTAACATTGTCGCAGGTATTGATCTCATTCGTCGTCTCGAAGGAAAACAGGCCTACGGTATTACCTTTCCCCTGATAATGACTGCAGATGGGAAAAAAATGGGAAAGACCGAAAAAGGAGCCATCTGGTTGGATCCTCAGCGCACATCTCCTTATGAATATTATCAATTTTGGATAAATACCGATGATAGAGATGTGAGAAGGTTTTTGGCTCTCTTCACATTTCTCCCCATGGAGGAGATTCAGGAGAAATACGGGAAGTTAGAGGGGGCTGATCTTAGAAAAGGGAAGGAAGCTTTAGCCGTTGGGGCAACGGAGATTGTTCATGGAAAAGAGGAGGCAGAAAGGGCAAGGGATGCATCAAGAAGAATCTTTGGCAAGATGAATATTACAGAACCTCTCCCCGCGGTGCACATGGAAGCACACCAAGAAGATTCCATTCCGACCACCCTTATGAAAAGGGAAGAATTTGTCCAAGGTATTGCAATCTTTAAACTTTTTGAAACAACAGGTCTTTGTACATCAGGGTCCGATGCGAGGAGATTAATCGAACAAGGAGGTGCTTATTTAAATAATAAGAGAGTAGAAAAGTTTGAAGGTCTTGTTAAGCTGGAAGATTTTAATTCTGAAGGCACAATTTTATTAAGAATGGGGAAAAAGAAATTTCATCGTATAAAAATTCTTGACAAGAATTAAAAATACATTATAATAAGTAGTCTTATGATTTTATAAATGGAAGTTATTTGTGAAATTTTTTTCCTTGACAAAAAAAGAAATTTATACTATAAAATAAAATGGTTAAATTTCCGTTCTTTGAAAAGAAAATAGGGGTTATCGTCTTCTGGGTCTCTAATTTTTCCTTTAAAAAGGATCAAATTTAGATATAAACTGGAGAGTTTGATCCTGGCTCAGAACGAACGCTGGCGGCGTGCCTAACACATGCAAGTCGAACGAGAAATCTTGAGCAATCGGGAGAGTAAAGTGGCGCACGGGTGAGTAACGCGTGGGTAACCTACCCTTGAATCTGGGATAACTCCGCGAAAGCGGGGATAATACCAGATAATATTCTAATTTCTTCGGGAGTTAGAATCAAAGGTGGCCTCTGCATGCAAGCTATTGTTTAAGGATGGGCCCGCGTACCATTAGCTTGTTGGTAGGGTAATAGCCTACCAAGGCAACGATGGTTAGCTGGTCTGAGAGGATGGTCAGCCACACTGGAACTGAGATACGGTCCAGACTCCTACGGGAGGCAGCAGTGGGGAATCTTGCGCAATGGGGGAAACCCTGACGCAGCAACGCCGCGTGGGTGATGAAGGCCTTCGGGTCGTAAAGCCCTGTCAGG
>Ga0194125_10003157_pt1 | contig 26888 bp, 12 predicted proteins | sample TA2KigC250mmetaG_FD_148626 | JGI IMG/M metagenome (GOLD analysis project Ga0194125, IMG submission 148626) | Freshwater microbial communities from Lake Tanganyika, Tanzania - TA2015034 Kigoma Deep Cast 250m | ecosystem: Environmental > Aquatic > Freshwater > Lake | place: Tanzania: Lake... | reverse complement strand
CCTTCGTCCCTTGCGCCCTGCGCCCTGCGCCTTCGTCCCTTGCGCCCTGCGCCCTGCGCCTTCGTCCCTTGCGCCCTGCGCCCTGCGCCTTCGTCCCTTGCGCCCTGCGCCCTGCGCCTTGTGCCATCCTCCACCGACCCAATAACTATATAAAAGCCCATATCAATCGTTTCTTACCTTAAATACGGGAGCGGGAATATATGAAACTTGAACAGAGCAACTCGCGTTGTGAGAAAATGGTATCGTTCCTGATGTGCATCGTTCTTCTTGCGACGATCGCGATGCCTTTCGCCTCGATGACCGCCGAGGCCGGGACGCCCTCCGTGACCTACACGGGGAACTTCTCGTCGGCCGGGAACCTGCCCGTCACGCCCGAGGGCAACTGGGTGTCCGACCCGATAACCGTCACCGGGGCGGTGACCATCACCAGGCTGGACATCTCGCTGGGCATCACCCATGCCAACCCGGCCGACCTCCAGATATGGATCGCCAACCCCGCCGGCGCCGCGGTCCAGGTGCCCTGGGTGGCGTGGGGCGGCCCCCGGCAGACCTTCCAGCTCAACAACTTCAACGGCCAGGGCTCGCTGGGCGTCTGGCGCCTCTGGCTCGTCGACGGCGTGGTCAACGGCATCACCGGCACCGAGGACTACTGCACCCTGGGATTCGTGTACTCCCTGGGGTCCAACATCATCACGCCCGCCGTCTCCGCCGCGATCTCCGGCAACTACGCCGTCAGCGTCTCGATGTCCTCGGCCTCCTCCGGCCGGCTCTTCGTCGACGACCAGTGGGTCTCCGACCTCACCTACAACGCCGGCACCGCCCGCTGGGAGTACACCCTCTCCACGACCGCCTTCCCCGACGGCGCCCACACGGTCACCGCCATATCCCGCGACTACGCCGGCAACGAGGTCGCCGACGGCCATCCGGTCACGTTCGACAACTGGAACGTGTACGCCAACTTCGGCAACCCGCCGGCCGGCGCCACCATCTCCGGCAACTACGCGGTCACCTGCTCCGTCCCCGGCTACGCGGTCCGCGGGGAGCTCTACGTCGACGGCGCCCTCGCCGGCGTGGACACCACCGTGGCCGGCGGCGTCTTCAGCATCACCGTGGACACCAGGAACTACCCCGACGGCATCCACAATCTGGTGTGGCTGGTCTTCGACCCCGACGGGAACCGGGCGGCGGCCGCCCGGGGCACGACCTTCCGAAACTACGCCATCACCTGCACCATCGCCTCCCCCTCGTCGGGCTCCACCGTGAGCGGCTCGACAACCGTGACCGCGAGCGTCCCGGCCTACGCCACCCGCGGAGACCTCTACCTCGACGGAACCTTCTTGTCCCAGGACCTCACCATCTCTGGCGGCCAGTACTCCTTCACGCTCGACACGACGAACTACCCCGACGGCATCCACGTCCTGACCGTCCAGGCCTACGACCCCGACGGGAAATCGGCCGTGGGGGCTTCGTCCGTCACGTTCTCCAATTACGACATCCAGTGCTCCATCGTGTCCCCCGGCACGGGCTCCCCGCTGAGCGGCAGCTGGACCGTCTGGGCGACCACCTCAAGCTACGCCGCCCGCGGCGAGCTTCTGGTGGACGGCTCCCTCTACGCCGTCACCACCTCGCTCCAGGTCTTCGGTGGCACGTACTACCAGTCGTACACGCTCAACACCCGCGATTTTCCGGACGGGAACCACCTGGTCGTGGCGATCTCCTACGACCCGTGGGGCCAGAGCGCCGCCTCCAGCCGGAGCTATGTCTTCGACAACTACCAGATATACGTCACCATGACGGCCCCGGGGACCGGCTCGACGGTCAGCGGCACCGTGCTCGTGAACGCGAGCGTGCCGGCCTACGCCGTGCGGGGCGAGCTCTCCGTCGACGGCTCCCCCGTCGGGGTCGACACCACCATCACGGGCGGCCAGTACCAGTTCTCCCTGGACACCACCGGCTACCCCGACGGCCTGCACAACCTGCGCGTCTCGGCCTACGACCCCGACGGAGCGGCGGCCTTCGACTCCCGCGGCGTCATCGTCGACAACTACAACATCGCCGTCTCGTTCGTCCAGCCCCTGAACGGTTTCTCCATATCGGGGTCCTACACGGTGGTCGCCGCGGTGCCGTCCTACTCGGTGAAGGGCGAGCTCTACGTCGACGACGCCCTGCAGGCGACGGCCGGCGCCCCCAACGCCCTGAACCAGTACCGCTTCACGCTGGACACCACGCGCTTTGCGGACGGGAACCACCAAATACGCGTCCAGTCCTACGACCCCGACGGGAACGCCGGCGCGGCCACCGTCAGCGGAGCTTTCGACAACTGGCAGATCAGCGCCGCCTTCCTGACGCCGGCGGCCGGCGGCACCGTCTCCGGCACGGCCACAGCCACTGTCGCCGTGCCGGCCTACGCCGCCAAGGGCGAGCTCTTCGTGGACGGCACGCTGGTCGCCACGGACATGACGGTTTCGGGAGGCCAGCACTCCTTCTCGTTCGACACCCGCTCTTTCCCGGACGGCTACCACGTGCTGGGCGCCACCGCCTACGACCCGGACGGCAACTTCGCCTCGGACAGCCGCAGCGTGCTCGTGGACAACTACCAGATCTACTGCACGATGGTCGCCCCCGCCTCGGGCGCCACCATCAGCGGCCGGACCTACACCGTCCGGGCCTCGGTCCCCGCCTACGCCGTCCTCGGCGAGCTTTACATCGACGGGAGCCTGTACGCCACCACCACCACCCGGACCTCGGGCGAGTTCCGGTTCACGCTGGACACCACGGCCTTCCCCGACGGCCTCCACGCCGTGACCGCGGTCGCCTACGACCCGGACGGGGCGCGCGCCTCCGCCTCCGTGTCGGCCCTCGTCGACAACTACCAGATATCCGTGACGATGTCCACCAGCCCCTCGGGCAGCACCCTCTCCGGGACGGTGCAGGTGTACGCCAGCGTCCCCAACTACGCCACCTACGGCGAGCTCTACGTCAACGACGCGCTCTTCGGAATAGACACCACCCGGGACGCCCAGAACCGGTTCCAGCTCGCGCTCGAAACCACCCGCTACCCCGACGGGGCCTACCGCCTCAAGTGGCAGGTGTACGACCCCGACGGGAAATCGGCGGTCGCGACGCTCAATGTGGACTTCAACAACTACCGCCTGCCGGTGAACTTCGTGAACCTGCCCGCCACCATCTCCGGCACGGCGTCCGTCACGGTGTCGGTCCCCTCGTACGCCGTCTCGGGCGAGCTCTACCTGGACGGCGCCCTCGTGGCCACCGACACCAGCATATCCGGCGGGAACTACGTTTTCTCGTTCAACACCGCCGCCTTCCGCGACGGCATCCACACCCTGGGCGTCAAGGTCTTCGACCCGTACTCGAACTACGCCGCGGCGGCTGCCTCCATCGTGATAGACAACTACAACATCGCCGTCACGATGGTCGCGCCCCCAAACAACGGCGTGATGTCGGGCGCGTCCTTCCTAGTCCGCGCCTCGGTGCCCGCCTACTCCGTGAAGGGGGAGCTCTACATCGACGGGGGCCTCTGGGCGACCACCAAGAGCATGACCTCGGGCGAGTACCGCTTCGGCCTTGATACGAGGACGCTTCCCGACGGGAGGCACTCGGTGATGGTGGTCGCCTACGACCCCGACGGGAACAGCGGCTCTGCCACGGTGACGGCCACGGTGGACAACTACCAGATCTCCGTGTCGGTAGCGCTCTCGCCCGGCGGGAGCCGCGTGTCGGGGACGGTGATGATGTATGGATACGTCCCCTCCTACGCCGTCAAGGGGGAGTTCTACGTCGACGGCCAGCTGGTCGCGATAGACTACACCACGACCTACAACGGCGCCCAGTACTACTTCAACGCCTCGCTGGACACGACCACCTTCAAGGACGGGTTCCACACCTTCCGCGCCGTCGCCTACGACCCCGACGGCAACGCCGCCGTGGCGCAGCTCACCGTCGAGGTGGACAACTGGCAACCCTACGCCATCCTGACCGCGCCTCCGGCCAACTCCCTGCTCTCGGGCGCCGTCTGGGTCAACGCCACCGTGCCCTCCTACGCCCGCAAGGGCGAGCTCTACGTCGACGGGGCGTTCCGCTCCTCCACCACCACCATCACCTCGGGCCAGTACCGCTTCAACCTCGACTCGCGCACCGTGGGCGACGGCTGGCACAGCCTGGGCGTGCGGGTCTACGACCCCGACGGGGAGAGCGCCTTCTCCGCCGTCTCGGTGCTCCTGGACAACACGCCCCCCGAGCTCTGGAACGTCACGGTCAGGTACCCCCCGGGCCAGACGGCGGTCAAGAAGGGGGATTTCGTCTCCGTCAGCGTCCAGGCCGGCGACGCATCCGGCGGCTCGGGCCTCTACAACGTCTGGATGGACGCGTCCAACCTGGGCGGGGGCGGCTCCGAGATGCTCGACGACGGGCTGCACAACGACTCCTCCTCGCTCGACGGCATATTCGGCTCCGGCGGGGTGGCCGTGGACGCCACGATGGGCCTGCACTTCGCATTCATCACCGCCACCGACCGCGCCGGCAACAAGGCGACCGTGACGGCCAAGGTCTCCTTCGACACCCACGACCCGATAATCACGAGCTCGTACGTCGTCTACCCGCCCGGCCAGACCGCCGCCAGGTTCGGCGACCAGGTGCGCATCGTCTCGCGGGTGATCGACACCAAGATGACCGTGGACACCGTCCTGGTCATCGACACCTCGGGCTCGATGAGCGGGAACCCGATACGGGACGCCCGCAACGCCGCCAAGACCTTCGTCGGCCTCATGGGGGAGAACGACCGCGCGGCCGTGTACTCATTCCACGGCGGCCAGAACAACCAGCCCAAACAGGAGATGGGCTTCACCTCGAACAAGGCGTCTCTCAACAGCACGATAGACGGGCTCTCGGCCGGGGACTGGACGCCGCTCTACGACGCCGTGTGGACCGCCGTCCAGTACGCCAAGACCTCCCCCAACCTCCCCGTGGTCATCATCCTCACCGACGGAAACGACATCACGGGCTACGACGCCTTCGGCAACCCGACCCACAGCACCCACACGCTGGAGGACTGCAAGTACGCCTCCATCCCGGTGTACACGATAGGTCTCGTCCCGGGGCCGGCCTACGACCCGCTCAACGAGACGGTGCTCAAGGAGATAGCCCAGACCTCCGACGGCGGATCGTACTACAAGGCGCCCGACTCCTCGCAGCTTCAGAAGATCTACGAGGACCTCGCCCGCGTGGTGGAGAAGATGGACGTCGGGGGCATCATGGAGGTCTACTGCGACGCCACGCCCGTTGGCGGCCCGGCGCACGTCGGCATGCACGACGACGGCGCCCACGACGACCTGGGCGTGGGCGACGGCTACTTCGGCTCCGACTGGACGACGGTCGGCTCGGCCTCCACGGCCGTCATAGGCGTCACCACCGCCGCCGAGGACGTCGCCGGCAACCGGGACACCGACACCGCCCAGGTCCGCGTGGACAACACCCCGCCGGTGCTCTCGGGCCTCACGGTGCGCTACAAGACGGGCCAGTGGTGGGCCGCCGACGGCGACGGCGTCTCGTTCGTGGCCCGCGTGGTGGACTTGGGCGCGGTGGCCGGCTTGAAGCGCGTCGAGCTTGACGCCTCCGACATCGGGGGCCCCTCCTCGGTCGCGATGAGGGACGACGGCGCCGGGGGCGACTCGGTCGCCGGCGACGGCAACTGGACCTCCGGGAGCGTCACGGTCGCGACGGGCAGCAACACGCGCTTTTTCGTCTTCCGCGTCACCGGCCAAGACAACGCCTCCAACTCCGCCTCCCAGGCGGGGAACATCTACATCGACAACGGCCGCCCGCTCACGATGAGCATCACGAGCCCGGGGCAGGACCAGCACGTCGAGGGGCTCGTCACGATGAGGGTCCAGGCCACGGACCTCCCGGCGATACTGGACATAAACCTCACGCTGCTCCCGCCCAACACGGTGTACCAGACGGCCTACAACGGACTTTCGGGCTTCTTCGAGCGCCCGCTGGACACGGTGCAGCTTCCGGACGGGACCTACTACCTCGGCGCCACCGGCCGGGACATCGCCCTCCGCACCATACCCAGCCCGGCGATGGTCACGTTCTACATCGACAACCACGCCCCGGCCCTCAAGCTAAACGCGCCCAAGAACAACGATTACGTCTCGGGCGTCGTGACGGTGGACACCGCCGGGACGACCGACACCTTCCTGCTTTTGGTGGAATACAACGTGGACGGCCTGGCCTGGGTCCCGGCGTCCACCGCCTGGGACACCACCGCCCTCGCCGACGGCCGGCACACCCTCGCGGTGAGGGCCGTGGACCGGGCCGGCCACGTCACCAGCACGACCCTCTCGGTCACCGTGGACAACACCAACCCCACCTGCCGGATAGTGGCCCCGGCCGCCGGCGGCATCCTCTCGGGCCGCTACACCATCGCCGTGAAGGCGTCGGACTCCGTGGGCATCGCCCGCGTGGACATCACGGGGGATTTGGCCGCCGAGGCGGAGTACAAATCGCAGAGCGGCTACTACGAGGTCTCGCTGGACACCCGGGACCTTCCCGACGGGAACTACACCATCGGGGCCCGTTCGCGCGACGACTCCGGCCGGGAGGCGACCGCCGCGGAGGTGTCCTTCCGGGTCGACAACACCGCGCCGACGCTGGGCCTGCTCTCCCCGGCTGCCTATTCTTTCGTCGCCGGCACGGTGCTCGTGCAACTGCTTTCGGACGACGGCCCGTTCACCGCCGAGCTCTCGGTGGAGTTCCGCGTCGACGAGCGCGGCTGGGTGGCGCTGGGGCGCAACGGCGCCCTCTGGGCCGCCCCCTGGGACACGGGCGCGTTCGGCGACGGCGCCCACTCCCTCCAGGTGCGCTCGACCGACGTCATAGGCAACGTGGCCGCCCAGACCGTGGCGCTGACCGTGGACAACAACGCCCCCGTCTGCCAGATATACAGCCCGCTTCCCGGCCAGTACACCGAGGGCAAGCAGCTGTTCCAGGTGCTGGCGACCGACGAGGTGGGGGTGGTCAACGTCACATTGGCAATCCCGCTCGTGGGGACCCACCTCATGAGCTTCAACGGCTTCACCGGCTACTACGAGTACTCGCTGCTGACCACCAACTTCCCCGACGGCGGATACAACGCCACGGTGACCGCGCTGGACCGCTCCGGCCAAACGACCGTGGCCGGCCCGATGGGCTTCCACATCGACAACGTCGCGCCCTCGTTCCGGCTGGTCCGGCCCCGCGAGGGCGAGCCGATAACCGACAACATAACGGTCGAGGTGGAGTGGAGCCCCGGCCGGGCCGCGCCGGACGAGGCGAAGGTGACCTACCGCGTGGACACCGGCGCCTGGCTGGGCGCCGACCTGAGCACGCCCGTCTCGTCGCTCGCCGACGGCCCCCACACGGTGACGGTGAGGGCCGAGGACGCCGCGGGGCACATCACCGACGTGACGGTCAGGATATTCGTGGACAAGGAGTGGCCGGAGCTGTCGGTGCTCGCTCCGAAGAGCGGGGTGCACGTCAACGGCGCGGTGGATCTTCGGGTGAAGGCCCGCGATGCCGCCGGGATGGCGAGCCTGACCATCGCGCGGGGCAACCTCACGCCCGAGGAGCTATTCCAGAACGGGGCCACCGGCTTCTACGAGCACCAGCTGGACCTTTCGGGCCTTCCGGACGGGAGCTACAACTTCACCCTGACCGCCACGGACCTCGGGGGGCACGAGACTGTCTCCAACCTGACCGTCGTGTGGGACACGAACGGGCCAGCGCTCGCGCTGGTGGCGCCCTCCTCCGGCGGCGACAAGAAGGGCCAGGTGAGGTTCCAGGTCGCGGCGACCGACCCAAGCGGCGTCTCGAAGGTGGGCATCCGCCTGCGCAGCGGCGACTGGCGCGACATGAGGCTTGCCGAGAACGGCAATTACGTGTACACCTGGGACACCACCGAGGCGGACGACGGCCAGCGCGTTGCGGAGGTCCGGGCGCAGGACCGGCTGGGCAACGAGGTCTACGTGACCTACGACCTCACGGTGAGGAACCACGAGGCCAACATCTTCGCCGACCACTTCAACTTCTGGCTCCTGCTCGTGCTCATCATCGGCTTCGGCGTGGTGACCTACGCGGTGCTCCGCAGGCCCAGGTATCCGGTGCAGTACATCGAGGGTGCCAGGCCGGCCGTCTCCCCAGCCAGGGTGGCCGGGGCGCCCCCGCCGGTGCCGGCGGCCAAACCCGGGCCGGCGCCCGAGGAGGCGCCCCCGCTCCCGAAGGCCGCCCAGGAGGAGGAGCAGACATTCGAGCCGGACGAGGAGCCGTTCTTCGCCCGGAAGGCCGCGCCCCCGACGGCCCGCGGCGGGGCGGGCGCCTCGGTCGCGGCCGCGGCAGGTGTCTCCGCCGTCGCCGGCAGGCCCCTCAGTACGGTCCCGCCGCCCGAGGAGACCGGCTTCGAGGAGGTGACCGACGGCGGCGTGGTGGAGGAGCTCCGGATGGAGGAGCCCTGGATGCCCGGCGGGTCCTTGCCGAAGGCCACGGAGGCCCCGAGGGCCGCGATCTACACTCGGGCGCCAGCGCCCGCGGCGGCCCCGGCTCCCCCGCCGGCCCGTACGCCCGCTCCCGCCCAGGCCCCATCACCTGCCCGGACGACTGCGCCCGCCCCGACCCCCGCCGCCGCAGGCGACATGTGGGAGGAAGAGGAGGCGGAGGAGGAGTTCTTCGAGGAGGACCGGCCCGCCGCCCCGCCCGCCAGGCCGGCCGCGCCCGAGAAAAGTCATGCGCCCCCACCCTCCAGGGGGCTGAGCCCTCTCGAGCAGCAGATGCTCTCGATGGGCCTGAACCTCAGGGTCACGCGGACCGAGGAGGAGCGAAAGCGCCGCGGACCGCCGCCGGGCTGGTCCCACCCCAGGCCCGCCGAGCTCCCGCCGCCCGAGCCGGAGAGGCCGGCGGTCCCGTCCAGGCCCCGGGGGAGCGAGGGCGTGACCGCGCCGCCCAGCGCGCTCAAGCCGGTCCCGCCCGGCGCCCAGAAGCTTACGCCCAAGGACCGCGAGAAGATGGGGGCGATGCTGGACGATCTATTGGGCAAGTCGAGGAAGAGGTAGGACGAAGGCAGAAAGGGAGGCAGGAAGGCAGCAAGATAACAAGGCAGCAAGGGAGCAAGGGGGCAAGGCAGCAAGGGAGCAAGGGGGCAAGGCAGCAAGGGAGCAAGGGGGCAAGGCAGCAAGGCAGCAAGGGGGCAAGGCAGCAAGGGAGCAAGGGGGCAAGGCAGCAAGGGAGCAGGGATATGGCCGTCGTCCCTTGCTCCCTTCCTGCCTTCCCTTCCTGCCTTGCTGCCTTTCTGCCTTCCCTTGCTGCCTTGCTGCCTTTCTGCCTTCCTGCCCCGTCCCCTATTTCGCCAGGCTCCGCGTCTTCCCGTCGGCCGCGATCTTCCCGCAGATCGCCTCCACCTTGTCGACGTAGTCTTTCAGGCTGAAGCGCTGGTGCACGTCGTCGACGAGCCACTTGCGGTCCATGCCGGCGCACTTCTCCAGCGCCTCGACCGCCTCCTCCTCCGTGTCGTACAGGAATCCGTTCTTTCCCGGCAGGACGGCCTCCGGCGCCCCTCCCACGGGCCTCGAGACCACCGGCAGGCCGGACGCCAGCGCCTCGAGGATGACGACGCCGAAGCCCTCCCACAACGACGGGAAGACGAAGGCGTCGGCGTTGGCGTAGTGGACCGCCAGCTCGTCGAAGGACAGGTCCTGCAGAATATGCATCCGGCCCTCAAGGCCGTTTTTGCGGGCGAAGGAGCGCAGCCGCCCCTCCTGGTTCCCCTTGCCGATGAACATCAGCCGGTCCGCCGGGTGCTTCCGCAGGTGCCTTTGGAAGATGCGCGCCGCCTCCATCACGTTCTTGCGCGCCGCGAGCCGCCCGACGAAGAGCAGGAGGCGCTCGTCGTCCCTGGCGTACTTCCGCCTCACCTCCAGGCTCCTCCTGGAGGGCGAGAAATTGGACATGTCCGACATCCCGACCTGCTTGAAGGCCAGCCCCCGGGCGCCCATGAACCCCCCGGAAAGGGGCTCGGGCCACTCGAGCGGCGGCACCTTCTCCGTCACCGGCCCGAGCATCGCGATCGCCCCCGCCATCCGTTTGTTGATGGCCTCCACCTCGTTTTGGCAGTCCGTGATGACCGCGTCCGAGTAGGCCAGGGCGCAGTCCTCGTACCGGTCGTAGCGCTTGGAGAGGTAAAGGACCGAGAAATCGTTGATGCCCGAGACGGAGAGGAGCGATATGTCGCCGAACTTGAGCGTCGACCGCTCCCCCTGCCAGGTGCCGCACATCTTCGTCAGCACCGGGAACTTCAGCGCGGCGTAGTCCTCCCGGCGCAGGAGCGTCATGTTGCCGAAGACTATCACGGCGTCGAACCCGCCCACGCTGTTCACGGCGGGCACGGCGTTCTTGCCGAATGAAAGGGCGAACGCCATGGGGAACTTGAGCCACGGGACCATGTGGACCGTGATTCCCGGCGCATTCTTGACGGGCGGCATGTCGTGCCGGCGGGTGAAGACGTGGACCTCGTGGCCGCGCAGGGCGAGCTGGTTGGCCAGGGCATGCGTGGCGCTGCCCACCCCGCCCCAGTGGTAGGGCGGGTACTCCGAGGAGACGACAGCGAGCTTCATTACGTCCTTGAAATGCCTTCCGGACGGTTAATCCTTTCTTCCCGGATTCCGCCCGCGCTCACCCATTCATATATATAACGGGGAGTCGTTTTTCGGGCGGGGAGACGATGAAGGAGGCCCGGGACGCGGTCCGGCTCGAAGAGGTCCACAAGGTCTACTACACCTCGAAGCTGCCGGTCATCGCGGTGAACGGCGTGACATTGGGAATCCGTCCGGGCGAGTTTTTGGTGCTCATGGGCCCGTCGGGCTGCGGCAAGTCCACCCTGCTCCACCTGATGGGCGGCGTCGACCGCCCCACATCGGGGCGCGTGCTCATCGGCGGGCGCAACCTGGTCTCCCTCAGCGACAACGAGCTCTCCGACTTCCGGCGGGACTCCATCGGCTTCGTCTTCCAGTCCTACAACCTGATACCGTCGCTCACCGCCGCCGAGAACATCGAGATACCGCTCATGATAAAGGGGCTTGGGAAGAAGGACCGCGACGCCCGGGTGGCGGAGATACTGCGCCTCGTGGACCTGCGCGACCGCTCCGACCACACGCCCTCGATGCTCTCGGGGGGAGAGGAGCAGCGCGTCGCCATCGGGCGCGCCCTGGCCAACGACCCGACCGTCGTGCTTCTCGACGAGCCCACGGGCAACCTGGACCAGGGAAGCGGCCGGGCGATACTGGAGCTGGTCTCCGGGCTCAACCGGAACAAGGGCAAGACGCTCTGCATGGTCACCCACGACCGGGCGCTGGCCGGCTACGGCACGCGCCTCGTGGAGATGGTGGACGGGAAGATGAAGGGCGAGGAGAAATGACAAGGCGCAAGGCGCGGGGCGCAGGGGAAGGCACAAGGCGCAAGGCGCAAGGCGCAAGGGGCGAGGGCGCAAGGGACAAGGCGCAAGGGGCAGGGGGGACCGGGCTCCGATCCAGCTCCCCCCTTGCGTTCTGCGCCTCCCGCGTCCAGCCCTGCGCCTTCCCCCTTGCGCCTTTCCCCTCAAGCCTTGCGCCTTGCGCCTCGCGCCTTGCACCTTTGCGCGGAGAGGTCCGCCGATGAAGGCCCGAAGCTACGTCCTGCGCGGTCTTGGGACCAACAAGCGCCGGTACGCGCTCGGAGCGGCAAGCATCGTGCTCTCCACCATGATAATGATAACGATAGGCGTGGTGTTCGCCGGGGCGCAGGTGGAGCTTAGGGGCTTCTACGAGCGGGCCTACGCCTACGACTTCGAGGTCGCCGGCGCCCGCGCCGGCTTCAACGCCACACTCTTCGAGGCCGCGCCGGTGGTGAGCAACGTCACCGCCGTCGACGGCGTCACCGGCGCCTACCCGGTGCTCGCCACGGTCCTCTTTGCCCACTCCAACCTCACCGGCGGCAACCGGCCCGTGCTGGTGTACGGCGCCGAGCAGTCCTACACGGCGGGCAACGTGAGGTCCCTTTCCGGGAGGTACGACCTTTCGCCCGGGATGGCGGTGCTGACGAAGAGCGCCGCCCGCAAGTTCGGCGCATCGGTCGGCGGCACCCTCACCCTGCGAGACCTTCTCGGTCCCAACGGCACGGCCGTCAACGTCACCGTCGCCGGCATCGCGGAGCTCGAGGGCCGGTTCCCCCCCTCTCTCACCGAGTACGTCGTCACCGGCTTCGGCTTCCTGGGGGAGAGCCTCGACCGGACGGGCCAGGCCACCTCGGTGATGGTGCGAATCCAGGGCGACCGCTGGGACTTCGGCAACCCCGCCGACCCGGTGGGCCAAGCCCGCGCCGTGGGCACGGAGATCGCGCGGTCGCTCGGGCCCCGGTACACCGTCACCTCCTACAAGGCCTACCTCATCGAGGCCGGGATACAGGGCACGAGCTTCCTGGGCATAATGATCTACGTCTTCTCGGCGTTCTTCCCGGCCGTCGCCGGCATCCTGGTCGCCTCCATACTCAACCTCTCGGTGGAGGACAAGGCCCACGACCTGGCGGTCATACGGCTCCTGGGCGCCCGGCGGGGCACGGTCGCGCGCATACTGCTCCTGGAGCTCGGGATGATACTCCTCATCGGGCTCCCTCTCGGGGTCATCCTGGGGATACTGGTGCCGTACGCCTACCTCCCGGCGTTCCTCGCAAAGGCCAACCCCGCCACGGTGGCGACCACCATCGGCGTCCAGCTCTCGATATCGGTGGCGGTGCTCCTGGCGTTCGCGGTCAAGCCCCTCCAGAGGGCCTTCCGCGCAAGCCCCGTGGACGCGGTGAGGCGCACCCGGGCGATAGGCGAGCTCCGGTTCCGCCAGGACGGGGGCATCGACCGGCGCATCCCCCTCTCGGGGTTCCTCACCTTCCTCGCCGTGGCCTACTCGGCGCTGGTCATCCCCTACATTCTCATCTTCTCCGACGTGGAGCAGATAGTGTTCTACCTGCTCATCTCGGTCATGGTGATGCTTATCTGCCTGAGCGTCGGGATGCTCCTTTTCGCCACCCGCCTCGAGACTGCCCTGGTCGCCGCCACCCGCCCGGCGACGGAGAAGTTCAACATGCTCGCCCGGCGCAGCATCGTCCGGTACGCCCGGCGCAACCTCTCCACGAACGTCATATTCGGGGTGGTGGTGGCGATACTCGTCTTCTTCACCTCGCTGATATCGTCCGTGCGCGGCTCCATCGAAGACGCGGCGCGCTACGAGTCCGGCGCCGACATACGGGTCCGGAGCGCCTTCGAGATGCCCCAGTCCGAGTTCGACCAGATGCTCCAAATCAAGGACGTCGCCGAGGGCGCGGGCGTCGGGCCGCCCCTCCAGGTCGAGCTCGGGAACCTCGTGGGGCCGTCGGGCCAGAAGGTGCAGCTCCTGGCGGCGGACCGGCGCCTCCCGGGCGCCTCCTACATGTCGGGGGCGGACTTTTTCCAGGGGGGCCCGGCCGACTTCGATTTGAAAAACGAAAGCATCATCATCAGCCGCTCCGTCGCCTCGGCGCTGGACGTCGGCCTGGGCGACAGGCTGCGCGTCGACCAAGAGACGCGGCGCAGCTTCCTGACAGTGGCGGCGGTGCTCAACAGCCTGCCCGGCTTCACCTTCCAGGTCAGCCAGTCATCGCGCAACGCGGTCTTCGACTACCAGGCCGCGTTCGTCTCCTTCGAGCAGTGGCGCTACCTGGCCAACCGCAGCGTCGCCGTCAACACCTACACGAACCTGTTCCTGAAGGTGGCGCCGGGCGCCAACGCCAGCCGGGTCGGCGAGGAGGTGATGGCGCGCTTTGCAGATGTGGAGGGCTTCCAGGTCTCCGTCACGCAGGAGAGCATCCGGACGGTCAGGTTCTACACGGGCTACCTGGACCTCGTGTTCACCGCGGTGCTCCTGGGCATGATGATGGTGGCCGTGTTCTCGCTGATGTCGAACCTCTACGCCTCCATAAAGGAGCGCGAATTCGAGCTGGGCGTTCTCAGGGCAGTGGGCTTCCGCCGCTCGCAGATACTCGCCTCGCTCATGACGGAGGGACTGGCCGTGGCGCTCTCGTCGGTCATACTGGGCATCATCGTCGGGATGGTCGTGGGGTGGGTGATGGTGTGGTTCATCGGGCTTCTTTCGGACATCGGGTTCCGCTTCGTGATGCCCCTGGAGATAATCGGGCTCGTGCTCGCCGTCACGGTGATAGCGTCGGCCGTGGGCGTGGCGCTCACCTCGAGGTCGGTGGTGAAGAAGCCGCTCATCGATCTCATCAAACGCACCGAATAGGCAGCGGGGCAGAAAGGCAGAAAGGCAGCAAGGGAGCAAGGCAGCAAGGGAGCAAGGGGGCAGGGCAGCAAGGGGCGGGGGCGCAAGGGGGAAGGCGCAAGGGGCGAGGGCCGACAAGCGTGGAGCGTGCAGCGTGCAGAAGAAGACCGCTTCCTGCCCGCTGCCCCCTGTACGCTCGTCCTTCCTCGCGCCTTGCGCCTTGCGCCTTCGAGTTTATTAATCTGATCTCTGTTTCTTTTTATGTCGATAGAACAACAGACCGGCAGCTACCGAGGCCAATATTAGAACCCCAGCCATAATGCCCCAATTACCAGAAACGGAGGGTGTGGATTCAACATTGACGTTGATATCGACCGTTTGCATATTCCCGGCCGAATCTATGGCGCGGACATGGAGGTTATGTGCCCCAAGACCTACAGTCAAGTTCCCGGTCCAAGAGCTTGCTCCGGTGGCCGGAATCCACTGTTTCCCGTCATTACTTATCTCGACCCGTTCCAATCGGAAGTCATCGGATGCGGTCCCTCTCAGCAATATCTGTATTGTCGATTTATCCGTCTGGAAGGTCTGTTCATTCTTCGGTGCCTGTATCGTAATAGAAGGTTTGACATTGTCGAAGGTGATATTGACGGAGTCAATACCGATATTACCCGCGGCATCCGAAGCCCGCGCGACGATCTGGTTCCTCCCGCTATCCAACTCGAGGTCGACACTCCATGAATCATGTCCAATCGCTTGAATCCAATTGGCTGTTCCGGTCCGTAATTCCACACCGACAAGGAGTCGTTCATCGGTAGCAGTACCAGTTATATTGACCCGTTTCTCATTTGTGTAAAAGTCCCCAGATGGTCGCAGGATATTTATCCTTGGCGGAATTGTGTCTATAACAATCCTGATGCTTGAATAATTGACATTGCCCGTCATATCTGTTGCCCGTGCAAGAATTTCATGGAAACCATCCACGAGTATCAGGAATCCGAACCATGAACCATTCCCCTCGCACCGGATCCAGTTATTTCCATCGCTGCTCACGGCCACTTCTTGTATGCCGAGACTATCAGATGCTACCCCCTCGATCCGTACGTTCGTGGTATTGATATAGGATTCATTTGTCGGGGCCACGATTCGAATCGCAGGCGGAGTAAAATCAGCAAGGATGGAAATGTTGCGGCTTGGTGCGCTCTCGCCCACGGCGTTCATAGCCGTGACGAAATATGTATACGTGATCCCCTCCTCGACATCACCGTCGTTATACCTGTTTGCCGAGGCATCTGTGGAACCTGCCAGTGTAATATTGCCCAAAATCCTTTTTTTATAGATATTGTAGCCCGTGAGCGGACTGCCTCCATCATCGGCCGGTTGCTCCCAACCAAGCGTTATCGAAGGGGGTTCAACAATCGCGTATAGGTTCAATGGAGGAGCGGGCCTATTATTCGGGTTAACGATGGCTTCGTTGCTGCGATCGGATTCCCCGACCGCATTCAGCGCGGTCAGATGGTAAGTCAGAATGGACCCCCCATCGAACGGTCCATCGAGATATTCGACCGCGGGCGAATCAACCCAGGCCACGACCTTCTTGTCAGCAGTTCCATCGGCCCTATACATTGAATAGCCGAGTATCAGACAATCCCCGTCATCTATCGGGGGAAACCAGGCAAGGTGTATAAAAACCCCATCCGGTACGGCTTTCAGATTCTGGGGTGGTGAAGGAATACGACCAGGCGTGACATTTATAGTGTCTGAACGCGGGCCCTCCCCCTTTAAATTGATAGCTGACACTGAATAGAAATACTCCCTGCCATTTACAACATCAAGATCATTATAAAAGGTTATGTTGCCCTGCAAGGAGACTCTCGCAAGGTCGGATGCATCGTTTCCGCGTTGAATCGCATAATTGACCACATGGTAGCCGCCATCATCAGCCGGTGGATCCCATTTTAACTCGATGAATTGGTCTCCGGGAACCGCGGTCATGTTCAAAGGTTGGAACGGTACCGTGCCCGCGTCCACTCGTATTGGCCGGGATATGTCCCCTATGTCAAACTTGTTCTCGGCTGATATGGAATAATAGTATGTGTTGCCATTAATGGCGGTTGTATCATTGTACCAAGTCTGGTTGCCGATTCTATCAATTTGCTGGAGGTTGGTCGGATCGGGTCCCCTAAATATGGTATAATTGTCAACCGACACCCCTGCGACATCGTCTGGTGGGTTCCAATTCAACAAGACATATTCATAACCCGTCTGGGCAGAGATGTTGCTCGGAACCCATGGACTGAGATGCATTTTAAGCAAAAAAGCATCCGATCGACCACCAAGTCCATTGTCAAAACAATCCACTGAAACTGGAAAATCGCCCGAGAATGTGGAACCGACAAGATATATTACATTCATGTAATTTGAATAAAGTGAAAAAGGGATATCCAAATCATTGCCGCCGAGATACGTGGAATACAGGAGCCCGGAACCATCCACCCCCATTCTGAGTATGGCGATGTCTCGGTACCCATTATATTCTTTATCACGGGCGTCGTCTGTTACGGGAAAATCGTCCGATGCCGTGATTGTGGATACAATAACGCTTCCATCCGGGCAAACATTAAAAATATTTGAAACCATATTTGAATAATATAAATCAGATTGGTTTCCTCCAATATATGATGAATAATTGAGAATCGTTCCTTGGTTATCGAGCTTGGAAATGAATATGTCTGATGTGCCACTTCCTTTAATGCTTTTTTGGTATGCGTTCTGGGTTATCGGGAATACACCGGATGATGTGGTGCCTACGATATATATGGAATTATCCTCTCCGGGTGCAACAAAACCGCTCTCGAATCGTTCTCCCCCAAAGTACGAGGCTATAATCAAATCTGAAAAATCCGGAGAGAATTTCAGGAAGAACGCATCTTCCAGGCCATTCAGACTCCTACTGAATGCCCCATCTGTTGTTGGAAAATCCGACGAATCTGTCTTGCCACCGATATAAATATTCCTTGATTCATCAATTTCAATCGAATTCGCATACTCGGTATTTGTCCCCCCATAGTATGATGAATACATCAATTTGGATTCAAATGGCGAAAATTGAACAAGAAATATATCATGAGCCCCTTCGTGAGTCGTGCAAAAGGCATTCGGAGTGTATGGAAAATCATCTGATAATGTTTCCCCTGTCAGATATATGACATTCGATGAATCAATAGTCATGTCCCTGCAATCGTCATCTCCACGGCCACCGATAAAAGTAGAATACAATAATTTGGATCCGTTATTACTCAATTTGATAAGAAAAATATCGGCATATCCATTATAGGTGGTATCGCTACCGTTTTGAGTTGTTGGAAAATCCATTGAAGCTGTGGATCCACTGGCATATATGTCGTCATTAGAATCCAATACTATGGATTGAACACTATCCCGCGCTTGGCCACCAAAATAGGTCGAAAACAATAAATTATTACCGATAGAATCCAATTTGGAGATAAAAATATCGTTATTCGTTGTATTATATGTCCCGGGAGTTGTGGGGAAATCTATGGAGGATGTTGAACCACACAAATAAATATTATCCATCGTGTCTACAGTGATATCAATTCCATTTTCATCCCCACTTCCGCCTAAAAATGTGGAGTGAAATAATGGATCAATGATTAAACTAGCAGATGGATTCAAATCACTGGTTTCAATTTCATATGACAGTATATTATTTTCATTGATGATTTCCGTTTCAACAACTCTCTGTCCTTCCTCCGTTTCCTGGTAACATAACAAATTACCATCGACGAAATAACCAGCCGTTGTATTAAAGAATATATCGCCGTTTTCTATTGTGCATGAAGCCCCCTTGTATTCAATTCTGATATCTCTGAAATTCGCGCCAGGATGCACCTCATATTCGGATTTAATACCCGAATCCGTAATCCGGTAAGAAAGGTCGATCCCGGTATACAGATTGAAATACGTTAGACTTTCATATGACGGGACATCAGTAATCCATTGTGACGAGATATTGCCAAAGAAAAAATTATTCCTATGGGCCATGATACCAGATTCAATAGGAACCACACCATCGGTTCCCAGAAAAGTCAGGGTAAAGATACTAGACCTCAATTTCTCCGGTTCAAGATGCGTCGGACCGATAGAGAACGCGTTCTCTTTTTTATTGGCGGGTTTTTCATCTATCCTTATAATAAGCCCGTTTCGTTTGAAAAGAATGTTGTCTGTATGAAATAGAACCTCTTGAGATCCTATTTGGCCCGCATTTGGCACTATCGCTAATCCCCTCTCTGTTGATTCTTCTTGATGATATTCGAATGTATCCAAGGAATGTTGGTGACAATTCGGCGTGGACATTATTCCATTTATGGGGAATAGCATAAAGAGGATGAAATAGACTGCCATTTTCATATTACTGGTGTGAACCCCTCCACATGGACTCATAGACTAGCGACTTTATCAAACTGTCGCCTCCGTTCAAATTCGGTCGGGGATATATATCCCAGAGCCGAATGCATTCGCGTTGCATTGTAGATCCCATCAATAAACCACTTGATGTTTTCATACGCTTCCTTCGCCGTTTCATATTCTTTCAGATAAACCTCCTCGCATTTCAGGGTCTTGAAGAAGCTCTCGACAAATGCGTTGTCGTACGGATTACCTCTTCGGCTGTTGCTGATCTGGATTCCGTGGTCCCGCAAGCATTGCGTGTATGCAAACGATGTGAATTGAGCTCCCTGGTCCGCGTGATGGATCAGTCCGCTCAGGCTCTCGTTCCGTCGATTGTAGAGGGCCATATGCAGCGCATGCAATGCGAGCTCGGCGTCAAGGTTCGGCCCGATTGCCCAGCCGAGTATCCGTCGAGAATAGAGGTCCATTTCAACCGCTAGATATACGAACTTGTCCCAAAGCTGCACATACGTGAAATCCGCCGCCCAAACCTGGTTCGGCCTTGTAATCTCCATGCCCCGGACCAGGTTCGGATAGACGGGATTGTCATGCTCAGGGTCCGTCGTGATCACGGTGAATCTCTTCTTTTTCACCGTCAATCCGTACTTTCTCATAAGGCGGAGAACGCGCTTGTGGTTCACCCGGAAACCGTGGTTCCACAATTCCCACGTCACCCGACGGTATCCGTAGCCCGCGTTCTTGTGGATTATCTTCCTGATCTCCTCGACGATCGGCTTGTCCCGGGCCACCCTGGCGTCAATTCCTCTCATCCGGAGCCAGTTATAGTATCCGCTTTTGCTCACGTCCAGGAATTGAGCCGCGACCTTGACGGGGATCGCCCCCGGACCACGCTGGTTTTCCCAGATCATTTCGTACCGCTCTCTGACGGAAAGCTCGTTTTTTTTTCGTCCATCCGCTCCTTCAAAGCGGACAGCGTCTTCCTCAGAAATTCGTTTTCGCCGTATAGTCTCCCCACCATTCTCTCCAATTCGGCAATCTTCGCCTGGTCCTTATACGGATTCCCGGGACCCGCGAAGGCCTTCTCGGGGTCTTCCAGGAAATCGCTCTTCCATTTGAAGACCAGCTGGGGATGAAGACCGTTCTCCCGCGCCACTTGTGCGACGGGGACGCCGCTGTTCACTTGCGCTAGTATGGCTAGCTTATACTCTTTTGTATATGTTGGTCTACGTTTTGACATGCTCAACCTCCCTCCCAAAAGTAGCTAGTCTGAGAGTCCACGAAATTGGGTGCAGTCCAGCCGAGGCCACAGCCAATATATTTAAATAGTCCCATAAATATACACTATACTGAACAAAGGCGTTTATCCGGGGGTATTGAAATAGGACTTCATCTCCTCGAAATAATAGCATCCAAGGGTTCCACCTTCACCACAGCGGATGCCAAAAAAATGTGGGGAACCAGCCCCCAGGTCACGCATGTGCTTCTTTCCAGGCTTGTAAAATCCAATAGAATCGAGCGCCTCGAACGAGGCAAGTACATGATAATCCCGCTCGGCGCGCAAAAGGGAAGATACACCCTCCACGAGTTCGTGCTCGGCTCGATGCTTGCCACCCCATACGCCATAGCCTACTGGAGTGCGCTCCATTACCACGGGCTCACGGACCAGATCCCCAGGACAGTCTTCGTCCAGACGACGTCCCGGACCAAGCGCCGGGACCACCTGGTGGCCGGGCTGCATTTCTGGGTGATCAGGATCGCAGAGCGCAAGTTCTTCGGGGAGCAGCGCATCTGGCTCGAGGACAGGGAAGTGCTCATTACCGATCCGGAGAAGACGATCATAGACTGCCTTGACAAGGTCCGGTACGCTGGGGAACTGGTGGATGTGGGACTGGCCCTCGGGAACTCCAGACTGGATACCGGCAGGCTGGCCGATTACGCGGCAAGGAACGGCAGCTCGGCCGTCCTCAGGCGGCTCGGATACCTGTCGGCGTTTGCCGGAATCGATATCCCGAGGCCGAAACCGGTCTCCGGAAGCTACATCCCGCTCGATCCGACCGTGTCGTGGGCCGGAAAGAAGGACCCGAAGTGGAGGGTCATCGTGAATATCGACATCCGCGAGCTGGAGCAGATGAAATGATACCGGCGGAAGAGATCAGGGCCGCGGCGAGCGCCGCGTCCGTGCCGACCTCGACGGTCGAGCGCGACTTGGCCCAGGGCTGGCTCCTTGCCGGCCTGTCCCGGGCCTCGCTGGCCTTGAAAGGCGGCACGGGCATACGAAAGGCCTATCTCGCTGGATACCGCTTCTCGGACGATCTGGACTTCACCGCAACGGGTCCGGTCGGCCTGGCCGAGATTGACAGTACCCTGCACGAGGCGGTCGCCTCGGCGCGGGAATCGGGCCTTGTCCCGTTCGAGACCGGCCTGGATGTCCGAGAGAACCGCAACGGCTTCGTGACCGAGGTCCGTTTCGGTATGCTCCTGACCGGCCGCAGCAGCCTGAAGATCAAGGTGGATATCTCCAAGGAATCGCTGGAGGAGCGCCTTCTGCCGCTTGCAAAAAGGCCGTTGCTGCATCCCTATTCCGACGGGTGCCGGGCGACGCTGACCGCCTACGCGCTGGAGGAGATGGCCGCCGAGAAGGTCCGCTCGCTCTTCCAGAGGACCCGGGCCCGGGACCTCTACGACGTCCACAACCTGGTCGTCGGGCAAAGAATCGATGCCTCCGGTTTCGGAGAGCTCCTGCGCAAGAAATTCAAGGCGCGGTCGGTCGCGGCGGACTTGGACGGATTCACGGGACGAAGGCCCCTTTTCGAGGGCGCCTGGAAGAGGTCCCTGAACCACCAGTTGGGCGCCGTGCCGGATTTCGAGGGGGTCTATCGAGAGGTTCTCGCGGTCCTGGAACGCCTCGGAATGTCCCGAAGGGAATGAAAGACCGTCCCGCAAGGCCTTTGTTGTAGCCGGAGACCGGCACCATAGAGGACCTCCTGACCGGCGAGACCCCCACAGAGAACTGCATCATCTGCGGGGACAAGTCCCACCCCAAATCGGTCTACTGCCCCCGTTGCCGCAGGTTCTTCCGGACGAGGACCGAGAACCTGCCCCGTAGGAAGGCCTTGCAGGCCGCCTGGGACCCGATAAAGCGCAAGTTCATCTGCTTATACACCGGCGTCGAGCTCGACGACAAGGACCCGAAGAGCCCCTGGTACCTGGCGTTCGACCACGGGACGCCTGGAAAGAAGGGCGATCTGGCGGTCGCCGCATTGTGGATTGCCATAATGAAGGAGGACCTCGAGAGGGAGGAGTTCAAGCGTGTAGTCAGGGAGCAGGCCGGCGTCTTCAAGACGGGGAAGGTCTTCCACAAGGGCGTGGCCGAGTTCAAGCATTGGAAGAGGAAGCGGGCCGCGGAACGGCTCTGGCGGCCGGAGAAAGCCAAAAAGAAGGCGGCGGCATGAGGAACGACACCCGGCCGGCCAGTTCTTCCAGAGCTCCTAACACGACCCCCATGCGCGGCGATGGCGCCCTCAGGGCTCGGCCCGGCTCGAGCCCTGCGGGCGCCATGGAAAACGACAATTCAGATTGCCTGCGGCACGGACGCATGACAGGTTATCAAGCGGATACCCTGTCCCAAGCCCGGGAGCCTGCCCATGAGCGGCAATCGGGCCAGACGCCTGTTCGTGAGCGGCCATGGGGCAGGAAGCCAAATCGCGAGCGGCCATGGGGCAGGAAGCCAAATCGCGAGCGGCCATGGGGTCAATCCTCCGATTGCCTTCAAAGCGAGGCCGCAGGCCCGAGCTGGGCCGGGCCTGAGGCCGAGCGTCCGCCGGCCGCTCGACGTTCCTCGTACCCCTTCTCCCGGAGGCGGTAGAATGGACTGCGTCGTCTGCGGCCACCCGGCCTGGGGCCGTAAATGGTTCTGTAAAAGGTGCCACAAGTTCGCCTGTAAAACCCGCGCCAAGAAGGCCCGCCGGCTTGCCCTGACCGCCGCCTGGAGCAAGGAGGCCGACGCCTTCCTGTGCCACTATACGGGCGTCAAGCTCGAAGAATACGACACATCGAGCCCCTTCTACCTGACTTTCGACCATCCCATCCCGGGCGACAGCAGCAAGCTCCTGGTCTGCGCCAGGTTCATCAACGAGCTCAAGCAGGACATGACGGAGGAACAGTTCCGCAGGAACATCCCCCTCCTGGCCGAACATTTCAAGACCGGCGCTCCCATCGACCGGAGCCTCTTCCAGGTGGGCGAAGACACTCCCATCCCGGAGCCCGTCCCGGAGAAGGCCACCTCCAAACCAGTCCCCTGTCGGGGCTGGTACGCCGAGACCTGCGTCATCTGCGGCAAAGAGCCGATAAAGGGAAGCATCTACTGCACCCGCTGCCGCAACATCATGATCAACGAGCCCGACCGGCCGAACAAGCGCCCGCTTCTGAAGGCCGCCCACGACCCGGCCGCAGACGGCTTCCGGTGCCAGTACACCGGCTTCCTGCTCGACATTCAGGTACGCCTGAACCCCTGGCACCTAAACTTTGACCACAGAAGGCCCGGCGTGGATGGCGACTATATCGTCACTTGCAGGTTGATCAACGACATGAAGACCGAGCTCTCGGACGAGGAGTTCAAGAAGGTGGTTATTGACCTCGCGAAGCATTTCGAGACGGGAGAGCCGTACAACCGGGATGTTATCAAGTTCGAGTACTGGGACAGGCCGAGGATGCCGGGGCCCTAAATCGTAACGGTAAAGGTTGGTGGCCATTAGGCCGCTTGGTAACATTTTCCGGGCGCTACCTTCAATATTTTTCAACATAACAATAATTTCATGATTCCTCAGTCTTCCATTCTCCAAACGTGTATTTGCTCGTTTTCTCCAATTGGTAGTGTGTATTTACCCATGTATTGAACTCGAATCCGAATTTATCATAGAATTTTTTTTCAAAATAAAATGCTAATCCAGTGGGTATAAAAGTATTTGCTTTGCCTCTTAAAAAATCCCATAGTTCCTCTTCATAATAATCTCCATCAATAATAAATATCCCCATTATCGGATTCAACTCGTTGCATATGTTCTTCAATTTATTTTGATAATCTGGCACTCCTAAATCTTTTGCATGAAATCGCTCAAAAGAAATATATATTGTTGAATATCGAAAAGCATTCTCACTAGGTTCTTTCCGATAAATAATCCGGTGGTCAATATATGAAGTATATGTGATTATTGCCTTGTGACTATCTGTTCTACCGTCCACCTTCTCTAAAGATACAAATTGACCGCCGTATCGACCAAGAGTGTCTATAATATTCCGTCTGTCGTGTGATTTGATGCTCTTCCATTCTTTGTTTATAAAAGATCCTATTTTACATATTGGCCAATTAAAATCCCGAATAATCTCAAGGTACTTTCCTATGATATCTTTGGATATGATGTCCGTGTCAAAGAACAAGTGTATATTATGCCAAAGAGTCATTTATATACACCTCACATCCCGGGGATCGGAAGAATTTGTTCAATCTTTGATTGATATTCCATTAATCTAAAATCTTTTTGGAACGCTATTTTAAGTCCATCGACCATTTCAGATCTAACATAAACGCGTACTCTCAAATTATTATATTCCATCCCTTCTATTTTTTCGAACTTACTTGATAGTTTCCTAGTAATATAGTTTGGAACTTCGGAGGTTGTGACTTCAACGCGCACTTTTTCTCCTGAACTTAGTGTTACAAGAGCGTCAATTTCTGTCAGTTCATCTCCAGAGCTTCCACCTTTTGGTATCCGAATCGAGAATTCATCGAGTTTTCCTCCTTTTACTTCGATATCATCGATGACATCAAAGACTTTGGCGTGTGGCCCCAACGGTTTATTTTGTTTGACATTTGAATATATTTCATCTATAAATCTATCTATCCCCTCAATAGTCTTATATTTCTGAATCCCCTGAATAATTCTAATTTTGCTGTCATCATTTGAAAGAAGAATCTTCGCTATCTGTGTTCTTGGTGTTTTGGTTTCAAGTCTGGGACCAGTTGCTATTTGTTGTATGTGTTTATCAAGCGTCATCCCTGTATAGGGGTATAACTCGTTATATTTTAACCTCATTATCTTTAATTCATCAAACGTTTTTATAATTTTTAAATCCCATATTTCTGCAAGTTTATCAAAATCTATTACTCCCGTCACAATGATCATCAAAAACATCGACGCCGTCCCGTACCAGCCCTGCCCGAACCACGCCGCGAACAGGTCCGGGAAGAACACCTTCGCGACGGCCATGGTCGTCGTCGTCGCCACGAGCATTATTATGCTCCTTTCAACGACGCTGAATCCCTGCCAGACCCGGACCGCCTTGATTGCCAGGTTGATTATCGAAATAGACCGCAGGTCCGATATTGCCTGCTGTATGAACGCCCCGATTCGACCTACGAGAAGTGCTGCTCCGACACCTCTGAAAAACGGTGCGCAGATTTTCGACAATCCAAAGCTCGCTATCGTCAAACCTACGTCCATGAGGAACTGGCCTATAATATAGCCAATCTTATATCCTTCAACGAACTTGTCGTACTTTTCTTTTTCCAGCACGGGATCGTACGGGTTTGTTTCCTTCGAAGACTCCTCGGCGGCAAGTTCCATGACTATAGGCAATGTTCCGTCGATAATCATGTCGATGAAATCCATGAGGGCCTTGAGATTCTTCCCGGTGCCCAGGTTCATCAGGGAATCTATCAGGCCGATTCCTGCATCTTCGACCCCGCACATTATACCCGAAGTGAGCCCGGCGGACCACGGATTTGGGTTCTTCCTGTTTTCTTCCTTTCTTATCTTCCTCAGCATGTCAAAATACCCAAATACCGCCTTCTGCTCCTTATACGCCGGAACCGATGAATTGTCGTAGGCGACCACGGTGATGGTAGGGGATTTTAGGAAGGCGATGAGCCTGTAGTAGATCTCGAAACTTACCACCTCGCGGGGTTGCTGCTTCCCGCGGTCCGGCCGCTCGTCGCGTTTATCGCAAACCGGTCTGTCATGATCCGAATAGAATATCATATAGCTCCGAATCCCGTTGAGCTGGTCCTCCAGCGTCACGACGACCGTGGAGACGAATGTCAGCTGGCAAGCGCCCCTCCACCAATCCCCTTCAATTCGGGTAAACGCCACATTTATCGTGATATTCGGCGCCCCGAAATGGAACCATGCCGGATTGTCGTCCTCCCCGTCCGGAAGAAGATCGTTATCGGAATCGATCAACCTCGGATTCGACCGGTTTGCCCATTCCCTGGAATCGTTCAACCCGTCAAAATCGGTATCCGGCAGCAACGGATCTGACGTAACATCGGACACCGCGAAATAATTGGCAGCGCGAGTTTCATTATTTTCCTTCAACGCTTCGTAAACCAGCTGCACGGTGTCCAATGTCGAGACCACGACCGACTCCCAGCCATCGACCTCATCCCCGTCCAACAACCCGTCCCCGTCCGTATCAGGTTCGAGCGGATCCGTGTGATATTTCCGGAATTCCGGGCCGTCGTCCAGGCCGTCCCAGTCCGTGTCGGGGTCGAGGAAATCGGTCCCGAGGCCCTTCTCCAGGATGTCTGAGAGCCCATCCCCGTCCAAGTCCCTGTCATCACCGTCCGCTGCGTCGGCGTTTATGCCCTGGATGAGCATCCCGATCCGGCTGCATAGCCTTACTTTCGAAGGGCCGTCCGAGGCGCTGATGTTCAATTGATAGTATCCTTCGGAAATATTCCCCAGGTATATGGTGCACCGGTAGCTGTGGTTTCCGAGCAATCTGGAATACTGCGCTACGACAGTCGTGTTGAGCGTGACATTCGCATTTATCCTGCTCGAGACCATTGTATTTGGCATTGCCTGGATATCAATGAGGTAGTGTCCATCCGGTTCCTCGATTGCGACCGGGTACAGGGCCCAGCCCCCGAGCTCGATGTCCTGGTGCTCGTTCCAGGGGTTCCAGACGCTCATATTCGAACTGTTCACACGGTCGTTCCTTGGGCTTATATCGTAAAGCAGAAAATAACCGAGCAGCTCTTCGCCATCTTGGATACTGTTGTTGTTCGTATCTACGTTCTTCGGATCGAGACCGAAATCGAGCTCGCCTTTCGTCATTATATCAAGCTGGGTGAAA
>Ga0194125_10003154_pt1 | contig 26899 bp, 26 predicted proteins | sample TA2KigC250mmetaG_FD_148626 | JGI IMG/M metagenome (GOLD analysis project Ga0194125, IMG submission 148626) | Freshwater microbial communities from Lake Tanganyika, Tanzania - TA2015034 Kigoma Deep Cast 250m | ecosystem: Environmental > Aquatic > Freshwater > Lake | place: Tanzania: Lake... | reverse complement strand
GGTTCAAGTCCTTTCAGTTCATATCCCATATAATCTATCTTATTTTACTACAGTTTTTTAATTTATTTTAGTAATATAATTAAAGCTGATGATATTGAGGATTGGAGCAAAGACAAATCTGGGAAAAGAAACTTGGAAGACTGTCAAGCAATTACCTAAAGTAACTGATTATATAGAAGTCTACCACATAAAAGAGAAAATTGATCTTAAAAAAATGCTTTCTCTAAAGACAGATTGGCTCATGCACGGTCCACATCTGTCCCATGGATTTAACATAGCAGACAATCATGGAGTAAAGATATTTCAAGAAAGTGTTATATTGGCTCATCAATTAGGTGCAGAATATGTGATTCTCCATCCAGGTGTTTATAGAATCGGCAAGAGGTTGAATGTACTCGAGAAGATGATTGAGAACATAAACCAGATGAAAGATTTCTGTAAAGGTTATGATATCAAAATAATTATAGAAAATTTGTTTCCGTCCAGAAGTCTTACTGGCATACCTGCAAAAATATATTCTCTATTCTATGAAAATTTCGGATATCTTCCAAAGGAGATGGAAATTATAATGAAGAAGACAAACTGTGAATTGCTATTAGATTTTCCACATGTTTGCATAACTGCTTTGACTCTAGGTCATGATCAAAGAGAGTTGACTGAAAATTTCATGAAGCTCAAACCTAGGATGTTCCATATTTCTGACGGATTCTCAAATAAGAAAAAAGATTTTCATCTTCCACTAGGCAAGGGAAATTATGATTTGCCATATTTCATTTCTAGGATAGGAGATCATGATGTCACCATGGAAATCAAACCACCAACACTGCAGAATATAGTGGAGTCAAAGAATTATATTGAAAGAGTTTTAAAGGTATAAATCGTTTTTGCTTTAATAATTAGTTATGGGAAGCAACATTATGGCTTATCTTGGCCCGAGAAGAAAAAATCCAATGTTAAAATCAAGAGATGTGGTTTTTGATTGCTGTGATGCAACATGTTGGTCATGTGGCAACACATATTATGGAAATGCAAAAGATAGAGAACTACATAAATGCTATAGATGTAGAAAAGAAAAAAGACCATACAATCCAGATATATCACCAACTCAGTAGAAATAGATCAACTAAAATAATTTTAAAAAGTTTAAACTTCTATCGTTTTCTATGAAGCTAGCAATATTATTCAGCGGAGGAAAAGATTCCACATATGCACTTTTCAAAGCAATGAAAGAAGGGCATGAAATAAAATATCTTATTACTATTTTTTCTGAACGGCAAGATTCATGGATGTTTCACTATCCTTGCATTGAATTGACTAAACTGCAAGCAAAATCTTTGGGAATTAAACAAATTATAAAAAAAACCAAAGGCGAAAAAGAGAAAGAATTGAAAGATTTGAAAGATGTTCTGATTTCTGTTAAAAATGAAATAGACGGAGTTGTTACAGGAGCTTTGTACAGTGATTATCAGAAAACTAGGATTGAAAAAATCTGTAAAGAATTGGGATTGAAATGTTTGTCTCCTTTATGGCATTCTGATCTTGAGAAAATGTTAAAGGAAGAAGTTGTTTTAGGATTTGAGATTATTATAAGTGGAGTTGCGGCAGAAGGTCTTGATAGAAGTTTGTTGGGAAAAAAGATTGATTTGAGTTTGATTGAAAAGCTGAAAGAATTAAATAAAAAATTCGGGATAAATATTGGAGCCGAAGGTGGGGAGTTTGAAACTCTGGTTCTGGACTGTCCTTTGTTTAAGAAGAAAATTAAAATTTTACAATCTGATTCTGCCTGGGACAACAAAACCAATAGCGGATATTTGAAAATCAAGGATACTGCTCTAGTGGAAAAATAACTACTTTTTCAAGTACTTGTGTTCTTCAGCAAGCTTTCTAAGCAAAATTTTATCTTCCTTAATGAATTTTTTTGCTACTTTTATCACTTCTTCCCTTACCATAGTATCACTTTACATTCTTCTTAATCCAATTTATAACTTCTTCAAATTTAAGCTTTCCTTCAGATATTTCATGCAACTTAATCCATATATCTTCTTCATCTGATACGAACTGTTTACCATTTAAATAAAGAAATGTTTTCATCGATTCCAATCCAGTCCTCTTATTTCCATCAACAAATGGATGGCTTGTCAAAATTCCAATAAGTAATGTTGCAGCTTTTCTAAACAAATCTTTAGGTATTTCGATTTGAGAGATTATAAAATCCAAGTTGCCTAAATTAACAATACCGCTATGACCTCCAGAAGTTTTTATTATTTCATCATGAATAGTTATAATTTCCTCTGTGGTTATGTACTCTACTTCCATAATTTTATTTTAATATCTTGACTTAAATTTCTCAAAGAATTTAAATTGTACTATAGAATAATCAATTGCTGAGGTCGCCTAATCTGGTATGGCTCCGGATACATTTTAGGAGAATCTCGAAAACCGGTGGGCGCAAGCCTGTGTGGGTTCAAATCCCACCCTCAGCGTATTACATTGATAGAAAAACTATTTTTGATACAATACAATATTCATTTATGGGCCTATACGGAATAGTAGACATTTATCAAAATACACTTTCTCGTATGAAAATAAATGAAAACAAGGAGATGATACTATATTCTTTAGTAGCATTTTCATTCCCGTTTTTCCTACCAAAATTTCAGTTGCTTTTAGGATCGGTTGTTAATACAACACTTATACTTTCTGCATTCTACCTGAAAGGAAGGAATATTCTACCACTTATATTCTTACCAAGTATAGGTACGGTCATGAATGGTGTAATATTTGGGCCGTTTACTGCATATCTAATCTATCTCTTACCATTTATCTGGATTGGAAATGCTTTGCTGATAGGCGGTATAAAATTATTCTATATAAAACTTGGATTAAATTACGCATTGTCTTCTATAATTTCAATTTTTGCAAAGACAAGTATCATATTCACATCTACATACATTCTTTTTTCTCTGAACATCTTACCGTCGGCGTTCCTAGTTGCCATGGGGTTAATTCAAGTTATTACTGCTACCGTAGGATGTATTTCTGCTTATTCACTTAATTTTGCTAGAAAGAAAATTGTCAGGGCGTAAATGATGGAAGAAGTTGAAAATTTGGAAAAGGAACTAAATAATAAAACAGAACTTGTTGCAATGCTTGCTCCGAGTTTTGTTGTTAATTTTACTTATCCTGAAATAATTGATCAGCTTAATAGACTCGGTTTTGACAAGGTGGTTGAGCTTACATTCGGTGCAAAAATGATTAATTTAGACTATCATAAGCGGATAAAGAAAACAAAAAAGTTATTGATATCTACAGTATGTCCTGGAATTGTTGATATAGTAGAAAGGGAATTTCCACAATACAAAAAAAATCTGATACCAGTATATTCTCCTATGGTTGCGACTGCTCTCATATCCAAAAAAGTATATCCAAAACACAAAACTGTTTTCATATCTCCATGTAATTTCAAAAAAACGGAAGCAAAGACAGCTCCGAAGAAATGTATAGATTTTGTTATAGACTACATTGAACTCCAGAAGCTTCTTGATAAATATAATATAAAACCAAAGAGAAGCAGGAGAAAAATAACGTTTGATCTGTTTTACAACGATTATACAAAATTATATCCTACTTCAGGTGGTTTGTTCAAGACTGCTCATTTGAAAGGACTCATAAAAGAAGATGAAGTGAGAATAGCTAGTAACATCGTAGATACGCGTGAATTTCTGAAAAATCCTGATAAAAAAGTGAAATTTCTTGATGCTACATTCTGTGTCGGGTCTTGTGTGGGTGGTCCGTTTCTGAGAAAAGATTTAACATTGGAACAGAAAAAAGAAAAAGTTCTAAAATATGTGAGAAGAGGATTACGTGAATCCATACCAGCAGATAAAATGGGATTAAAAAAGAAAGCTAAGGGTATAGTTTTCAGTTATTGCTAAATAGAAACACTTTTTATTTGCTCAAAAATCTACATTATATATAATGGCTACAAAGACTACAAAGTCTACAACTGTAAGAATCAGCCAGGAGACAAAAGACAGACTGGAAAACCTGGATTTTGTCAGGAAGCACACTTTTGACGAGATATTGCTAGAACTGATTGACTCCTATGAAAGAAAAAAGAGGAGAAAGAATGACAAATAACAATAGTGATTTTAAATTAAGGTATGTCATATTTGCTCTGGTAGGTATCACAATATTTCTTTCAGTTACACAATCCTCTTTTGCAGCAGTTTGCCCAGCAGATTTGTCTGGTGGAGGGACTTTCCAAAATCCTTGTAACGTTACTAACTGCGTGCAATTACAGAACATGAGCCTGAATTCTACTGCACACTATGCCTTGCAAAATAATGTAGACTGCTCTGATACAATAAATTGGAATAGCGGATCAGGGTTCCTACCTATTGCTAGTTTCTCACGTACACTCAACGGGTATGGTTATAATATATCTAATTTATACATAAACAGAACTTCAACAAGTAATGTCGGGCTTTTCGGTTCTATAACAGGAGCAAACATTTCTAACATTGGTCTGGTGAATTGCAATATTTCTGGTGCTGCTAGTACAGGTGGATTTGTAGGTTATTTGTCTACAGGTAAGGTTAATAATTCATTTGTTATTGGCAATATCTCCGGAACCACACAAGTTGGTGGAATAGCTGGAAGTTTCTGGACTTCATCAGTTAATAATTCATATGTGATAGGTAATGTTTGGGGTACTAGTAGTTCTGTAGCTGGGATTGTTGGCCGTGACCAAACTGGTACAAGTTCATTGGCATTTTATGAGAATCTCTATTTCATAGGGAATGTTTCCAGTGGATCAGATAGCAATTATGTTGGAGGAATAGAAGGATACAAAGACGAAGGTTCAATAAAAAATTCATATGTGATAGCAAATATCTCTGGTGGTAGTCGTGTTGGTGGAATAGCTGGATATTTCTGGAGAGGAACTTTGCTCAATTGTTATTCACTGGGTAATCTAACTGCCTCTAGCGATGGCGGTGGCGTGATTGGTTATGCTAATAGTGTAGGAACATTGAATGATTCATTCTCTCGTATGGAAATAGCATGCAGTAGCAGTACATGTGGTGGTTTGGTAGGTGAAAATGGTGGATGGACTATCAGCAATTCATATTCAACAGGAAACAATTCAGTAAGCGCTGGCGGGGGTCTTATAGGAACCAATATAGGTACAGTTACTAATTGTTTCTGGGACAATCAGACATCTAGAACAACTTCTAGTGGTGGAACTGGTAAGACAACTTCCCAGATGAAAAGTATTGCCACATTTACAAGCACATCAACAGCAGGTATGACTGCTCCTGTATGGGATTTTGCAAACAATCCAAATGACGATGTCAGAAACAACAATTACTGGCACATCAATCCGAATATGAATAATGGTTATCCATTTTTGATTGGAATAGGCATGGGAATTGGATTTGATGTGGTAAATCCTTTTGTCACATTTGAAAACCCAACACCAGTAAATAATGTCAATACGACTAACAGGTCTGTAATCATCAATGCTACAGTGACCAATGCTGATACCATTTCAAATATTACTTACAACTGGAATGGAACCAATTACAACATGTATAATAATTCTATGGTTCTGATGTACAACTTTGACAACGTCTCTGCTTTGGGAGAGAATAATACCTATGTTGTAGATTCAAGTTTATCTGGAAACAACGGTACTGTGAATGGTTCTACTTGGAATGCAACGGGAAAATATGGTGGAGCTTACCAATTTGATGGTGTTGATGATTGGGTTCAATTGCCAAATTCGCAGTCATTGAACATCACAACACCAATTACAATTGCACTTTGGGAGAAGACATCATCGTCTATTGATGTGACTGCAAGTTGGGGGATGATGCTGTTAGGGAGGGGAGAATATGGTGATCCTATGAACAGTATTAATATCAGAATAAGGGCGACAGGTGACACAGCATTATTTAATTATGAGTATGATGTAGGAAATGATTCAGATTCCGCAATAGGGACAACAGACATAGCAGATGGAAACTGGCATTTTGTTGTAGGTATGTGGAATGGTAGTAATTGCCTTGTTTTTGTTGATGGTGTTCTTGAAGGAAATGCGTCTTGTCCAAACACACCTGGGCCATTTGATGAGCAATTCATTATTGGAAAGTCTTTATTTTCTACGCAAGATTATTTCAATGGAAACATTGATGAAGTAAGAATCTGGAATGTAAGCTTATCTGCTTCTGAAGTCTATCAGCAATATATTTCTAATTTGAACAAATATGACACAGACAAATATTTGTTTTATATTAATCAATCTAAAAACACAACTGCTGGATTGATTGATGGAGTATATACTTATAATTTTTCTTCCTATGATAACTCGAGCAATCTTGGAAGCTCACAAAGAACAATAACCATAGATACTACTCCACCTTACTTCACCAACATCACGAATCAGACAAAGGAATTAGGATCATCATTAGGCTATGACATAAATGCAAGCGACGCACTATCATTCTCCTGTTTTTCTGTAAATGACACAACAAATTTTGCAATAAATTGTTCAGGATATCTGAGAAACAACACAAACCTAAGTGTGAATACATATTGGCTGAACATAAGCATCAATGACAGCACTGGAAATAATAATTCTACTTTTATGTGGGTGAATGTGACCGATACGGCTGCACCTAGATTGACAATTACAACTCCATCAAATAGAACAAACAGTAGCAATACTGGATTAAATGTGAATTATACTGTTTCTGATTTAAGTCCAATCTCATATTGCTGGTACAGCAATGACACAATGAATGTAAATGCAACTCTTAATGGTTGTGCTAATATAACAACAATGGTTTGGAGTGAAGGACAACATAATGTTACAGTATGGGCTAATGATACTTATGGTAACACTAACAAATCTAGCGTGAATTTTACCATTGATACAATTCCACCTACAGTAAATAATATAACATATCCTGTCAATGGAACAAACTACAGCACAAATGTGAATGCACTGAATTATACTGTAAGTGATTCAGGAACACTAAGTAAATGTTGGTATGGGAATGGAACTTCAAATTCTACTACATATACAGCAGGAACAAATTTTACCAGTGTTACATCAGTAGAGGGATGGAACAACTGGACTGTATATTGCAATGACACAGCAAACAATGTTGGAAGTAGACTGGCCCAGTTCTATAAAGACAGCAGGGGACCAACATATTCTGAGAATTCTACAAGTTCAACAAGCGCTGGATTTCCAATAGAACATAACTTGATGTGGTCAGATGACACTGGCCTTTCAGGATATGTTTTCAGTTTTTGCAATGGAACATATTCTTATACTTATTCAGTTTCTCAAACTCCAATTCAAAGAAGTTGTGGAAATGTATATTGTGTGGAACAGGGCTCAGGTTTATCCTGTTCATGTAATTCATTGAATACATTGAATGATTTAAACAACATTACAATAAGCGCAAAGAGCAATTCTCTCTCATTTCTAAACACAAGCTACACACTTCCAGCGATATCCACAGATGCCGTAAGCATAAATGTTTGTATGAATCTCTCATCAATGACAACTACAGATACAAGTGTGGCAAACGGTCTCAGAATATTTTGGTGGAATGGAACTACATGGAATCTTATGATGACCAGAACATCGTATTCTGCTACAAACACATGGACAAATGATAGCTTCTGCAACAACACATTTGTCACAACACCAACAGGAACCAATGCACTGAACATATCTGTTGTGTTTACAGGAGACTCCACTTCTACTAATGATACATGGAGAGTTGACTTGCTGCAGACAAATATAAGTTATAGTCTGATGGTCAATAGTTCTAGTTTGTGTTCAGACAGTTATGCAAACATGACGAATGACACATGGATTGCATTTAGCAGCACGTGGTCAAGTGTTACAAAGATTGTTACTGACACACTTAGCTCGACTATAAAGTGGTGTGTCTATGCTAATGATACTTTTAATAATTGGAATTCTACAAGCTGTACAAATCCATTTAGCTATATCACAAATGTGAGCGGTAACACAGCTCCAACATGGTCTCTCAATTCAACACTACTATCTTCTCCACAAACATATTCTCCAAACACAAGTTATGGATTCCAAGTAAAATGGGATGATGACACAGATACAAATGGATATAATTTCTCATACATAGAACACAACTTCACAGGAACTCTAACAAACTACACAACAATCAGATCTGAAAATGTAACTTACTACAATTTTACAGGAATGGGTGGTGGTAACTGGCAGTATAGATTCTATGCAAACGACACATCTAATGCTTGGAACAGGACCGATATTTCTATTTACATAATCAGTCAGAATCAAACAAATCCAATTGATATTTACTTAATAAATTCATCAGGGACATATCATAATCAAAACATAACAACAACTGACATAACATCAATAACAGCAAATTCGACATTAGCATACTCAAGTTCAGGAACAGCATCACTATACGAAGATTCATCATCAGTATCAAATCCAAGGACAACGATACTGTTAGTCGGATTACACTCATACAAAGGAAACACTACAGGAAATGCTAACTACACATCGAATGCAACAGGATTGACTTTTTATATTAATGTCAGTGACACAACCGCGCCAAATGTAACATTGAACCTACCTGTAGAAAATTATTACAATGATACTTCCAATCCTTTCAATACTACTTTCAACTGTTCATCAATGGACAACTACAATTTGACAAACATAAGCCTATACATAACAAATAGATACAACACCACTTTATCATTCAATCAAACAAGAGACATAACAAGCACAACTAATTCTACAACATGGAGTTTGAACTTATCCTCCGGAAATTACACATGGAACTGTTTGGCATATGATTCTTATGGTAATTACAATTGGTCTACTAACAGGACAATAAAAATAAATTTCACTGATACAGACAACGACAATGTTCGCAATGATCTGGATACATTGGAAGGAGATGAATCAAATACTAATACAGCTGGAATTTCAAATCTTAACATATCTGTTGGAGGAAATTCCACATCAGGTTCATTTTCAGATGCACATAATGTTGTGTTCAATGAATCTTCAAATATTATAATGAACTTCACCCACAATTTCACTGCTTCACAACTAAATCTCAACAGGATTACAATAATAAAGTCAACAAATTACATAATCGTAAATCTTTCCAACCAGCTGCAGTCAGATTATAACAAGACAATCTATATAGATGACAGTAATTTTATTTCTCTTTGTGTAAAGGATGCAGAAGTTTCCAGTGTTAATGACATAAGCTCTGGATGCAATGGAGCAAATGAAACAGATTTCACAGCATGTCTTGGTGGAAGCGCGAGCATAAATGGAATAAACTGTACTGATGAAGGTACAAGAATAAAAATTGACAATCTGAGATTTTCTGCAATCAGAGGAACACCACAAACAACTGAGTCTGTTGTTGGTAGCACTTCCAGTTCAGCATCAAGCAGTGGATGCACTTCTGACAATCAGTGCGAATCAAAGAAGGCATGCATAGATAAAAAATGTACAAAAGTTGATTGCAAAAAGGATGTGGATTGTGGTGAAAGAGAATATTGTTCGAATTACAAATGCTATGACTATGAGTGTGTTTCAGATTCTGACTGCAAGACAGATCAAGGAGAAGAATGTCTTAATTACAGATGTGTTAAATTATTCGACATCATTATAGAAAATTTCCAGCCGTCTGCAAAGGCAGGAGAGTTCTTCAATTTCACTTATTTCCTAAAATCAATGGGAAACATAAGCGATGATGTTGAGATAACTTTCTGGATTGAGAAGGATGGAGCAGTGTTGACATCAGGAAAAGATACAATCTATGTGGGACCTTCTGGAGATCAGAGAAACACGGCAAAAATATTTTTACCATCCACAATAAATCCAGATGTGTACATGTTCTTTGTGCAAGTCAGCTACAAGGATTACAGCGCAAGCAGCTACAGGACAATAGAAATAACACTTGACAAGGAAGGAAATGTGGTGATAACTGATGTAAGTGACAGGGAGAGAACATTAACTTATGTTGTCATCGGTCTTGCTTCATTTTCTGTACTGTTAACAATTATAATCATACTTTTGAGAAGAACCCACATCTCACTCTTTTTCACCAGAATCTTCTTCAGTGTATCAAAAACTGAAAGAAGGACAAGCTCATCTCTCAAGGATGTTCTATTTATTGTGGAGAGAATTATCTACAAGCTTATGAGGCTCAGAAGAAAAATATTCATGTTCTTCAGGTTTGAATTTCCATCCTACATATCATTATTTATCCTGAAGTTGGGAAGACTGAAAAGAAAGATAATTTCATTTTTCAGGAGAGATAAAAAAGAGGCAGAAGAATTTTCATGATGTGAAAATCAAGCTTAAATAATTTACTAGATATCAGACAATTATGGCCATATATTTAATCAAAGAGCAAACTGAAAAAAATTCAGCTATATTTGATTTTGCAGAATTTACTCAGGAAGAACTCGAAAATGCTAAAAGAGTTTTGGATGATGACTCTAGATTTTCAACAGATGATCATAGAATATATAAAAATCGGAGAAATGCGTACATACAGTTCGTATCTAGGAGCATGGTACAAGTTGATGAAAAATATGTTGGCAATCATGTAATCCATAGATTAATAAAGGAACTTAACTCAAAATATTTTATCACAGAATTAAGAGGAATACATCCAATCGAATCGTTAAAAGATTATGATAAAATCATAAGTCAGGAAAACAAATCTTTCATGTAAGCTTAAATATTTTTGTTAATCATTAGAAGAATAGTGGTGAAATGACATATAATGTTGTCTTTGAAAACCTGAGAGAAGGAAGTGAAAAAGGATTTAGAACATGGAGAAGTTTTTCATCAAAGGATGATTTTGAGAAATATTATACTGAAAAAATTTATGAGTGTGTTTCCTCGGCCAGAATTGTTGCCGAAGACGTTTCTGAAAGTAAGGCCATACTTCTCTGTCTACAAGGCGAAGCAAATATAGATGCACTTAAAAGGGACGGTTTATCATATCAAAATTTTATACGAGCAGTTTCATCTTATATTCCAGATTTACAGAATGAATCAATGTCCTTGAATCCAGATGTTAGGAGTGAAGCCATGGAAATTCTTGGAACACTTGAGAAGATGAAGAGAAGATTGTACTGAAGACAAAACTGCCAAATTATTTCTTTGTTTTTAACTGATTTAAGTTTTTCTGTAAGCAAAAATAGAAATGAAAATTATTTTCTGATATAAATTATTTTTTTGGCATTAGAATAATTAGTTATCGTGCAAAATGACAGAAAAATTATTTTAGAGAAGTGGCCAAAGGACACCAATCACTCTCTTAATGAAGAATTATTGAGCAGATCGCTAAAGTTTGATCAGAAACTCTTCTTTGCGGATGATGCAGAACTGATGAATAACGGCAGAATTTATTATGGTGTTGGTGTTTCTCATGTGTCTGTTAGAGACTTCATGGAGTATCAAATATACAACAAAGATTTGAACGGCAGATATAAAGGTTCGAGCACTCCGTTAAGGATATTGAAAAATAATTTGGACTGGAGCTTATTGAAGAAACATTCTGAAAGGTCGCCTGTCCTTGTGGACAAACTGGTCTCAGCATATTCATCTTTTAACGGCAGCACAGCAGCTATATTTGCTTGCAGTCTTTTTGAGGATGATGTGATTGATATATTGAGAGAAGGAAAAAATTCCTGTTATTCTGCAATAAGGGAAATGTTGTATTTTGCCAAGAGGAATCACATGAAGGATAGTAGCAATGATTATATTCCGTGCAGATACTACGCATACAAGCAGGCAGTCGGAAAGCATGTTCTAAAAGAAATGAAAATGAGATTGGGACTGGTGTAATCAAGTGGGTTCTATTGAAAGAACGTACACACTGGAATTAATTTGTGGATTGGGTGTAGTAGAATGCTCTGATAAGGAGTATAGAATGATGAATGAATTGGCTGATAGGCTGTGTGAAAAATATGGGAATGTTCATATTCCGTGCAAAGCGCATCTAATACCTGAATATGGTGCTTATCTTGACTACTGCAGACCTTATCCAACAGTTTTTTATCTGAGAAGTAATGGCTCTTCTTATAACATATCTGAGGAGGAATATGAAAGTGCAATGGATATTTTTCAAAAATTTAGCGAGTCGTTTATGAAAGATCTTTGCGAAGGTATGGAAGAGATATTTTCAGAAGATGAAATGATTTTTTCATAATTTTTGATTAATTTTCTGGCTCATTCTGTTCAATAAATCCTTCCAATTTTTTTGATTTTCTTTCGGTGCATTATCAGGACTGCCTATTTTTGACTTGAAATTTCAGCTAAAATTCGAGTTTGCCAATAGACTGATTATTCTCAATATTGGAGCCAATTAGAAGGGTATGTTTTTTGCGGTGCAGAATACGGTGCATGATGAGGACTAGCGAAAACATAGGTCCTAAAGATGCACCGCAAACCGCCCTCATGATTTTCAAGGTAATTTATAGAAAATTGCTTTGCCAGTTCCGTATTTTTTTATTTTTTTCTTCTTCACAAGCTGTGTTAGATCTCTTTTAGCGCAATCATTACTGGTCTGATTTAATTTCTCATATTCCCTTTTTGTCATGATTTTGTTTCTTCTCAGATAATCTATCGCATTGATTTGTCTGCCGTTGAAGTTGACCAATTTTATTTCATCATCAGTCATTCTCATCACATTCAATCCTTTTGTCAATCCGACTTTCTTTGTTATCATGCTCAGTATGTCTGCTCCGAACAGTCCTCCGATGATCGCAAAAAGTTTCAGTCCATAATTGTATCCTCCCAATTCGCTCAGAATAACTACGCCGAAAGTTCCTATTATCATTGATGTGCAGAATTCCACCAGAAGCTTTCTCACATTCAGTCTAAATACATCTACACTGCTGTATGATTTGTATATTCCGAACAGAGATCTGATGAAAGAACCGACTGCCGAATAAATCAGAATCACTGATATTGAATAAGGATCTTCTATCATCTTTTTCTCCTCTTCCTGAAAATCTTCAGCGGATTGTAAGGATTCCTTATCACAAATACAATTGAGTTCAGTATATCGCTGGCAGCATAACCGAACAGGAAAAACAGCATGAAAGTGCCGATGTATTTTCCCATGCTCAGAGAGATGGTTCCGCCTTCTGTTGTGAACATTGCGTAAATCCCTGCCAAGACTGCTATGGCAATACTGTGATAAAAACAGAATCTTGCGGACTCATTTTCCAACGCAGCCCTGAATAGGACACCAAAAACACTTGCAAGAATTGAAAAGAATATCTGGCTGGAAAAAACTACCATCAACAACAGTTCAAGCATAAATTAAATTTGATTTTTCGGAGATATTAAAGGTTTGATTATTTTTTCTCTGTCACTACTTGGCGTAAAGAAAATTTTATGTAAAAAATAAAAGGCACAAGGAAGGAAGATCTAACAAAACAGTCTTTGACGAGTCTTGCTTGCTCTTACCCAATCCAAGTGCCCAATTATTACTAAGTAGTTAATACTTTTAAACTTAAGTCTTTTTTTCCAAAAGGTACTTAAGCTTTTGAGGTTCATTACTTAAATTTTTTCAAAGATATTATAATCATTACTTATGAATAACAGAACTGTTCTACGCTCAACTAATGGTATAGGAGATAATGTTGAAGAGCAGCTTATAGAGATGATGAAACCTGAATTCAATTTTATTGCTTCCAATCCTGTTCGTGCTTGCATTATACATCTTTTGGTCAAGGCAGAGGATCTGAACCATGCAATGCAGGTAGAAGAGATTGCTTTTAGAACCGGAAAAAGGCATTCTGTTGTCATTTATCATCTTGAACAACTTACTGGATGGAAAATTGTTGAAGTAGTGAAGAACGGAAGGTATGGAGAGAAAGGAAGGAGAAATATTTGGGGATTGAATTTACGATATCCAAATTTGATTAATAGTATCTACTCTCGAATACTAAAATTCTTTTATACTCAGTCTGAATTGGAAAAAATGTGCAACTCAAACAAAAATGTAAGGACAAAAAGGTAATTTTCTATCATAAATAGATTTTTAAACCCATTTGGCATAATCATGGCTCAATCCTGGACTAAATTTCTGGAATTTCTGGCGCAGGAATGGCATAAAATTGGCACGATATCCATTATTACCCTTTAATTCTTTAATTACTCTCAAGTGAATTGCTTGAAAGCCTTAATTAAATTCAATTCTTTGAATAGAATGGCTTTAGCAATCATGAGAGCACCGAGCGAGGGGTGTAATGATACAATAACAAATGTCACAGCAACAGTCAGCGGATCAACATTCGGAACAATAACAAAATGTTCTGTCGACATATCAGGAACATCGCCTGAAAATACTTTAACGCCATCAGGAAACAAGTGCATAGGAAACATAAAAATACCTTCTGATATTTCAGACGGAAACAAGAAACTCACAATCACAGCAACAAATATTAACAACAAACAGACAAACAGCAGCGTGAACATAAGAATAGACAACAACCCACCAGTAAAGACAGTACTAAGTCCGAGAAATGACACTTATTACAGCACAGAAATTCCGATCATAGTAAATATTACAGACGAATTCTCAGGACCAAAGAACGGAACATATAGAATAGTTCAGGATCCATGGAAACTGTTCGGATTCATACCAATACCAGGAACAGACTATGACAGCGGAGATATTTCATTAACATTCAACGGTACAACGTGGAATGATGATTTCAATACGGATCCATTGGCTTCAGGAAGAACATACTACATGTCTGTGGTTGTTTGTGACAATGCAGGAAACTGTAACAAGCCAGGCGAATAATTCTATCAAAAGCTTTAAAAATGTGTAGGTATAACTATTAGGCAAGGTGAAGTACGGAAATTAAGGTGTCTATTTTTGTTAAACTACTCTGGAGTTTCGATCAAAGGATGAAAAATATCTTGGATAGTTCAAAAAGATTTAAAATTAAAGGAGGTTAGTTAAATGAGATTTCAAAGAGATAGAGGACGAGGAGGTTTTGGTGGAGGACGTAGATTTGGCGGTCGCGGTGGATATGACCGTGAAAGAGACAATACTCCAAAACCTATAAATGTGGGCGAAGAATACGATGTTGAAATAACAGAAGTCGGTTCTCGCGGTGATGGCATCGCAAGAATAAAGAATTTTGTTGTGTTCGTAAGCAACGCCAAGAAAGGCGAAAAATGTAAAATAAAAATCAAGGAAGTAAGAGACAGATTCGCAACAGGAGAAAAAGTAGGAGAAGCATCTGAAGAAGCTGTTGAAGAAACAACAGAAGAATCAGAAGAACCTGCTGAAGAAACTGAAGAATCTGAATCCGAAAACGTAGAAGAAGAAACAGAAGAAGAGTAAGTGAAAAAATGAAAGAAGAATTTTCATATGATGATGAGGAAGAGGAACCTGAAGAGACCGAAGAGGAACCTGAAGATTACTAAGTCCTTAGACAGATATGATTAAAGTAAAGATTTGATGGAAAAAGGCATATGCCTTTTTCAATTTTTTATTATTCTAATACAATTCTAATATATGGAAGACAAGCACATGAAGGATGTTAAGCATTGGAATGATCTTCATCTAAAAGCATCCAGAATGTCTTTCTTATCCAATTACATTATAGCAGGTCTGGCAATAATTTTTATATTTCTCTTGGTAAACAGATTCAATCTGAGTTTTGATATTTTTCCAGACAGTAGAGAAGAAATGTTTTCTACTTTGTTGATACTAGGACTAATCTTAATACCAGCATTTCTGATAGAGCAGCCAGAAATAATAAGATTCATGAGGCAATATAAAATCACATTGAATGAAGTAATGAAGACTGAAGGCATTTTTGCCAAGAAAAAAATAATTTTACCTTATCAAAGTGTATCTGAGGTGACTGTGCACCAGACTTTCTTTGGCAGACTTCTGAATTATGGAGATTTGCATATAGAGGCATATGGAGCAGGAAGCGGTATACACATGATAGGTATAAGGAATGCATTGAAGATTCATGAATTGGTGCAATATAGAGTAAATATACTGAGGGAAGGGCAATTGGGCTTCTTCAGAGAAAAGGAAAAGGAAGAGCAAGAATCTAAAAAACCAGGTGCAAGAGAAAAGAAACCAAGAAAAAGAAAAGTAAATCCAAACGAATTCTAAACAGTTTACTAACTTAAATATTTTTTCTACCTATATTCGAATATGAAAATTAAAAGAGATTTTGATTTTACAGACAGTTATCAAAGCAGATGTGGAATTCTACCTTATGGTATACCATCAGTAAGAAAAATTTCAAAAGGTAATATAGAGAATCTTGTTAGCATGCTTGGAGATGTAAATATTATAATAGATTTGCAGCAATCACATGTTGGATTTTCTCTTGATGGAAGTTATTGCAGTGCTTCATTAAAAGAATATGTTGATTTAGATAAAAAGGACGTTTCTTTGGACAGATATGTTCTAAAAGGATATATTCGTCCTATGTCAAGTCTACGCTTGAAATCATCAGAAAAAATAATTGAAATAGGATTAGCAAATGCTGGCAGAAGTTATGGCGGTGAAACACTTGGTGGAGAACCATTGATCGGTGGTGAAGTTACAGTTGTTAGAGGGATTTCTGGTTATATAGTGATGGATACGGCACCACCCGGAAATACAACAGCTAAAAAGAAAATAAAACAGTATTTTGAAGAAATAGAACAAAAAATTGGAGAATGGGGAGAAACTTGTAGAATACCAGGACAAAAGGGTGCTTGGGAAGAACAAATAGAAAGAAATTGTAAAAAGATATTGAAAATGAAACCAAAACCATTCCCCTATAATAATCCTCAAGTAGGTATTAAAACGAAGAAAAATAAAATCTAAATAACTTCAAGATTAACTAGAATTATGAAAAAAGTATTTTCTGAACAGTACGGATGCAGTTCAAGCTTGTCAGATTATGAGATAATGCTTGGTTTGTTGAAAAAGAATGGATTCAAAATTGTTAATAATCCAAAAGACTCTGATTTGAATATAATTGTAACGTGTTCAGTAAAAGTTCCAACAACTCAACGAATGATATATAGAATAAAAGAATTAACTGATTTGAAAAAGCATTTGATAGTTGCTGGGTGTATGACAAAAACTGAAAGGCAAGTTATAGAAAAAATAAATCCGCGTGCTAGTTTAATCAGTCCAGATTGCATAGAGAAGATAATTGAAGTTGCAGATTATGTAATGAAAGGAAAAAAGATTGTTGCTGTAGATGACTTGAATAAACCTAAATTGAATCTTCCAAGATGTAGAAAGAATTCTGTTATAGGAGTGGTGCAGATTGCTCGCGGTTGTGTTTCGAATTGCGCATTCTGCATTGAACCATACAAAGGAAAATTGTTCAGTTATCCAATTAAAAATATTGTTGATGATGTGAAATTATCTTTGGAAGAAGGCTGCAAAGAGATTTGGTTAACGAGTTTGGATTGTGGGTGTTATGGTTTTGATAATTCCACAAATCTCCCTGAACTTCTCAATTCAGTTTCTAATATTCCTGGAAAGTTTTTTGTTAGAGTTGGAATGTCGAATCCTCTTCATGTTAAAAAAATACTGAATGAATTGATTGAATCTTACAAAAATGAGAAAATGTTCAAGTTTTTACATTTGCCTATTCAGTCTTTTAGTGATAATGTATTGAAATTGATGAAAAGAAATTATGATACCGAGACAGTGAAAGAAATTATTGAAAAGTTTTACAGAGAAATTCCTCAATTGACATTTTCAACAGACATCATAGTTGGGTTTCCTGATGAAGATGAAAATGATTTTGAAATGTCTTACAAGTTTATTGAGAAATATAAACCAGATATAGTGAACATATCAAAGTTTGGAGCGCATAAATCTCTGAAATTGAAACAGCTCCCTGAAAATATTGTGGAGAAAAGATCGAAGAAGTTGTTTGAACTTGTAAAAAGAATTTCATTAGAAAAGAATCAGAAATGGATTGGTTGTGAAGGTGAAATTATTGTTGATGAGAGAGGAAGAGACAATAAATTGGTTGGAAGGAACTTCGCTTACAAACCAGTTGTTATAGAGAATAAGAGAAATATCTTTGGAAAATTTGTTAAAGTGAAAATAATAGAAGCTAAAACGAATTATTTGGTTGGAAAAATATCTTAAATAAGCTTTTTATCTTTTCTTTACTTTAAAATACTATGGAATTTATAAAAATCAATAAAGATAATTTGAAAAGTGACTCATTTAAATCAGCATTTAAAGTGTATGAGAAGTCTTTTCCTAGCGACGAAAGAAGAGATTTAGAAGATTTGAAAAAAGTTATAAGAGAGGGAAATAAAGATTATAATTTTTTTAGTATTGAAGATTACACTAAACTTTTTGAACCTTTGTATGTGAAAGAAAATATGGGTATGATAGATTTCTGGATATTTCCAGAAGTTAATGCTTCTTATGGTGAGCATGTTGCAATTAGACAAAATACTAGGAATAGGGGAATTGGAACTGTGGTTATAAATAAATTTTTAACTGAACTAACGCCTACAGAATATACTGTCATAGAGGCAGAAAAGCCAGAAATTCAAGAAACTGATGAAATGCATAGGATAGCATTAAGGAGACTTGGATTGTATGATAGAATTGGTTTCGTATTATCAGATTTTTTTTATATACAACCACCATATAGCGAAGGAAAGCAGCCAGTCCCACTTAATATTTTATACCATAGTAAATCAGGAAAGAAATTATCTTACTCAGAATTTGAAGCTGTAAGAGACAGAATATATGCATCAGTTTATAATTTTCATAAGTCACTTGAAGATCTTAATGAAATGTTAAAAACAGTTTAATTTTTAGGAAGATTTATCATCTGAATTTCTTCGGTTAAAAATTCCCCTCTTTTTACATAGAGTGCCTTGATTTTTTCTGCCTCAAAGAATTCTTTTGTAAACTTTATTGTTGCTTTAGGGTCAAATGGTGCGCATGTGAATATATCCAAACAGACATATCCCCAATAATTTGCCACGTGTGCAACAATAGAACTTGTTTCAATGAGCTGTACAATAGAAAATCCTGCTGTCCTGGATTTAGCAAAACCAAAATCTTCAACTATGGTTTCTCCATATCTTTTCATTTTAAGAACATCATCACATAACTTAACCACAAATTCTCTCCACTTTTTTTCAGACTTTATTGTATCTTGATTGCAACCAGCCATGTCTATGATAAGTTCTTCACCATAAGAATATTGTGTTAGATTATCTTGAGCGAATTTTGGAAGTTTCATTGATGCTAGATGATTTTCTGGAGAATAGTATTTTGTTTTTATTCCACTTTCAGCATATCTTTTCTTAAGTTCTTCCAAATCCTTGTTGAATATTCCGACCTTGTTTGATCCTGCAACAAATGAAAATATTCCTCCCTGATATGTTGGAACATCTGTTGTAAATACAGTCACATCAGAAAATATTTCCTTCATATGTCGAAAATTGCTTGGCATCTCATCACTTTGTAAGACTATAGAACCAGTTTGTCGGACAACAATACCATTATCTGCCAAAATTCTTTTAATGTCAAGATAAAATTCCCTGCTAAATAAACTCACAGCAGGTCCAACTGGATCCGGAGAATCTACTATAACTACATCATATTTTATATTTTCATTCACACATCTTGCAACAAACTTGAAACCATCTTCGACATGCACATGCGCTCTAGGATCTTCAAACGCAGTTTCAGGCAATGTTGGCATGAACTTCTTTATATATTCAATCACCTTACCATCAATATCAACCAAGTCAACATGCTCAATATTATGTTTCAATACTTCTCTCATTATTCCACCATCACCACCACCAATTATCAGAACTTTCTTTGGATTTGGATGCGAGAACATAGGAAAATGAACCAGAGGCTCGTGATAAAAGATTTCATCCTTCTCGGTTGTCTGGAAGATGCCATCAAGAATCAATACCTTCCCATATCTCTCTGTATCAATAATTACAATATCTTGCAGCTTTTTTCCGTCCAAAGTACTCTGATCTTCCACTAATTTTGATTTAACCTTTACAGATTGAGCAACATCAGTATACAGTTCTTCCCTGAACCACTCTTCTCCATTTATTTTTTCGAATCCCATAATCTCATTTTCCTCATTAAATATTTAAATTACTTTGAAATCGGCAAAAGCACCGGCAACAACCAACGGAAAGATTATAGTGGCATCTCCGAAAACTTCCACAGAGTTCTTTTCAAAAGGTTCTAAAAGTTTTATTTTTCCCCATGTATACGCTTCATTCGGCTTTGAACTTGAAGTTGCACCGTCCCACTCATTACCTGAATTTATATAAACTGCATATTTAGCTCCACCGCGAAATATATTTGAATTTAGTGCATAGTGTCTAGGCATGCCTGCACCCAATGCTATCACTCCAGTTTCATTTGTTTCTATTGGTATGTTGTTCATCTGAAAAATATCATCAGCTATGTCAATTTTAAATTCAGGATGTTTGTGTTTGAAGAACCATACCATATCACCTATGGCACCATCCGTTACAGCAGGGCAAAATACAGGAATCTTATTCTTTTCAGCCCAGTATAATATTGAGGATTCATCGTTGATTTTTCTCCCCATTTCCCATATAAGCTCTGGTGCATTTACTATTTTATTTTCTTTCATTTGTCTTTGATAGAATTCATCCAAGATAGGCATAAGAAATTTTTCAAGTTCAACGTAAGTTGTGCTGCTGACATATATGTTTCCGGTTCTGTTCAAACCTTTATCATAAAGTTCCTTTGCATCGCCTCTAAAATCACCTAAAATGAAAGGTTCCTTACACTTCATTATATCTTCTTCTATACCACCACCAGTTGTGCATATCACATCAACAAATTTATTCTTCACAAGATATGCTATGACGTCTCTCAATCCAGATGTAATTAGGTTTGAAGTATAAGTCAGAATTATTTTCACTCTATCTTCACGCATTTTTTTTATAATTTTTATAGCCGTGCCTAGGTTTGTTGCTTGAAAGCCTGTAGTGTCAAATGATTCAAGAAAACTTTTGAAATCAAATTGTTTAGAAAAGTCATAACCTTTCACAGCAGTAAAATTTTTTAGCTCTTCTGCTTCACGAAAGTCGTATTCATGTGCTTTTTTTATTTGTTTATCTGTTACCATAGAATCAACTTGAGATTTTAGTCTAGCTACATCTACACAAGAGAAGTTAAATGTAGATAATACCTGAATGCATACTAGACCTATTGATTAGTTTTAGATATAGATTTATAAGGTTTTCAGTATTTCTATTATTCATGAGATGGGAGAGAATCGATAGAATAAATCTCGAGAGTGTATTTTACAAACAATTGTTCAGTCTTGGTTTTGAAATATATGCTGAAGCATTTGAAGAGAGAAGGACGATGGATGATCAGATAAAAACTATAGAAAAGAATGAAAGATATAATTTTGATGTTGTAATAAACAATGGGAATGATACTGTTTTGGGCATACAAGGTTCTTGGAATTTTCCAGAGATTGGTGTGTCATATATAGAACACATGGCAGTGAGGAAGGAATTTAGGAATCAATTTATAGGATCACAGATGATGAGAAATTATTTGTATGAACATCTACAAACAGATTATTCAGTCGTAGATATTGAGCGTGCAGAAATTGAACAGGGAAAAAATCTGGTGAATTTTTATTTAAGGCTTGGGTTTAAGATGACAGATTTTAGAATTTTTTTGCCGTCATATGATAATACAAAACTTCCAATTGAGAGCAAACTCATGTGCTACAGCAAATCTGGAAGGACAATGTCAGAAGCTGAATATGAAAAAACATGGAAGACATTTCTAAAACAAATTTACAATCATGAATATCCAGAATATTTTATGAGAACAGCTACTTCATCATTTCCTTAACAATTCTCATAACTTCCTGAGCGTCTATCTTTCCTCTGACTTTGCTCATCACAATTCCATATGCCTTTTCGAATGTTATATTCGGCTGTGAAACAATATCCCTTGCAATATTTCTGACATCACTAGCAGTCAAAGGCCTCAAATCCAATTCTCTTACAGCATCTCCTACTCCATTTTGAGGATATGTTGCAAGATATTTTATTATTTCTGGTATAGACTCTTTTATAATTTTCTTATCCTGCAGATAATCAAAAATTTCTATGAATCTATGCTTTTGTATTCTGTCTATCTCAATTTTCTCTCTTCTTTCCAGATCTTTTAATACAGAAGTAAATGTATTAGCAACTGTGGTAGGCTCGACCTTCTTACTTGCAACAATCTTTTCAAACATCTCCAGATACTCCGATTGAATTATTTCTTCTGCCAGTTGAGGTGATAATCTGAAGTTTGATTTGAATCTTTCCAATTTTTTCATCCAAGGCTCTGGAAGATTCTTTTTAATTGAGTCAAGATATTCTTTGTTTATCAAAATCGGTTTTATATCAGTTTCAGGATACATTCTTCCTGCTCCTGGGAGTGGCCTTGCGAATTCTGTTGTTCCATCCAGATTAGCTATTCTTGTTTCCTCCACAACCTTAGGCAGTGTCATCTGCCTCTTGACTTCATTCTCTATAACTTTTGAAATCAGTCCCAGTTCTTGTACACCTTTCACTTCCACTCTATTTCCTCTTCTTATGCTGATGTTTATATCCTGTCTTATTGCACCTATTCCTATTTTTGTTTTGCTTGTAGACCTGCACATTATTCCGATCAAATAAGCAATTTCTTGAATTTCTTCTGGTGTGTAATTGGATAATATTCCTGTATCAATTTCAACTAAAGGTATTCCTAATCTATTCAATCTATAAGTAACATTACCATTTTCTTCTTTTTCTATCGCAGCAGCATCTTCTTCTAAGGAAATTTGAACAATTTCTATCTTCTGTCCTTTATATCTCATGTATCCGTTCATTCCGATTATTGCTGTTCGCTGAAATCCAGAGGTATTGCTACCATCAATGACAATCTTCCTCATCATTTCTATTTCTTCTGGTATCTGGCAATTGAATAGTAAAGCAATCTTCAGTGCAATATCCAATGCTTCTTGGTTCAATTCATGCGGAGGTTCTTCATCCAATTCTACCAAACAGTTTTCATTATTGTAAACTTGATAATTGAATGACCTGTCTCTGAAATATTCGAATTGTGCAGCTGTGTCTATTTCTCCTAACTCACTCGCAACAGGATGCAATTTTCTTTTTACAATTAATAAAGGAATTTTTTCCTTCATTGTAGTAGAGCAATTGCAAAATAGTTTGTGCTGTGTATTTAATTGCTGGTGAATAGCTCGGTTATGTTTTATTCATAACTTTCGAGTCCAGCTCTCAAACCAATTCTCTTGTAATCAATATTGCTCAAATTTGACTCACCCCACAATTTTGTTTCTCATTATATTCAGCTTCAGCTTTATTTTTACATTCAATGACGTTACTTCTAATCCTATTTCTTAATTTTATTAGCATAGGCTTAATTTTAATCCAACTCTCTTCTTCAATATTCAAAATAAACTGCATTTTTTCTATTTTTTCTGCGTGCTTGGAATAGATAAGTAGCTTTTTTGCTAGTTTGCTAATTTCATAACTTCTACAAAGTCGTATAAAACGGAGAGACTTAGATGAGTCTAAACATTTTGGTTTTAAGCCAGAAGTAGGGTGATAACCAAACTCTTCTAACTTCATTTTAATCATTTCCAAGATTTCTATATCCTTACTTTGAATTTCAAATACAATTCCTATACCATCTTTATGCGATTTCATTACCGTCCAACAACCTTCTGCATCCATATAACCTGCCAAGAATGAATAAAATGTATTCTCATCTTTAGTTATACAATCTGATATTGTTTTTTTATATTTTTCTAAAAGAAAAGAAAATGATTTATCAAGACTACATCTAAGTGACCATTCATAAACTAATGTACCTTTTTTTGGGTATTCTGATACATGTCCATATTTTGAAAAAAGTATATGAAAAAGTCTAATCATAGCAGGATGTGTGGTTGTTGTCCATATATCTATGCTCTGATAACGTTTGGAAATGTAAGCATCACCAATACAAAATCCGAGTAAGTATGCCTTTTCTGTAGCATCTTGAGAAAATGGAATTCTTACATACTTTCTACTTGCTTCTGATATACTTCTTATAGGTATTTTGTGTTTTTTTAACCACTTGCGTACAGAAGCATATGAAACATGCAGATATTTGGCTATTTCGTTAATTGACTTTCGTTCATCTATGTACCAATGATAGAGATATTCATGAGACGGAATTTTAGTTTTTAATAATCCGACCTGAAGAGGAGTTCTTATTGGTATTTGATATTTTTTCATTAAATTTAAAACGGTTGCATATGAAACTCCATATAATTTTCCAACATCTTTAGCAGTCATCATTTCTTTCCAGTATAAGTCATGTAGTTTGCCTAGTGAAATTCTCAACTTCCTTCTAACTAATCCTGCAGATAATCTACTCCTAGTTTTCATTCCCTCTTTTTTCATCCATCGATGTAAACTACCACTATCTATTCTATAAATCTTTCCAATTTCCGGCAGTGACCTCATATCTTTCCAATAAAGTTTTTGAATATTTTCTGGATTTAATCTGAGTTCCTTTTGATTTTCTATAGATCTAAATTCCATATTTTCACTCATCCAATCACTGTTCTATTTCCTATCTCTCCTGCTACATTCGTCAGCATCATTTCTCTTATTTTTTTCATGTCCTTTGTATGGCCCAAGGTCCACATCAGTTTTACTAATGCAGTTTCAGGCAGCCAATCGCATTGATTTCCTATAACTCCAATTTCATTCAGCAATCTACCAGAAGTGTATATATTCATATCAAGTCTTCCGAAAATTGTTTGAGGTGCCATAACTACAGGAATACCAGAATTGATTAAATTTTTCAAGCTAGGCAACACACTTCTTGTAAGTTTGTCGCTAAATGGTGTAGTTGGGACATGACCTAATCCAGTTCCGGCAATCACTATTCCTTCAAAGAACTTTGACAAGGAATCTATGAATTCAGGCTTTATTCCTGGATATGTGTATATCAATCCTACACTGGAATTTATTTTATCATCCAGCTTCAAAGTTTTTTTATCACGTTTGTTATAATCTGTCCTCAAATATTCGATCTTATTTTCTGGATATAATATTTTTGCAAATGGCAGTACGTTTACAGACTGGAAAGCATCTCTTCTGCTTGTATGCAGCTTTCTAACCTTAGTTCCTTGGTGCAAATAACAGAATTCATCACCAGTACTTCCATGCATACATACAGACACTTCTGCAATATCCGACGTAGCTGCTACAGTAGAACATGTTAGATTTACTAGATTATCGCTGCTTCCTCTGTCAGAACTTCTCTGTGCTCCAACCAAAACTACAGGTACAGGTAAAGATTGAAGCATGAAACTAAGAGCAGCTGATGTGTAATGCATTGTATCAGTACCATGCATAAGAATCACACCATCAATCCCAGATTTGACCTCTTTCTCAACATTTCTTGCTATAATCTGCCAATGCTCAGTTGTCATATCTTCAGAGAAAAGTTCAAACAACTTTTTTCCTTTGATGTTTGCTATGTTTCTCAGGCTTGGAAACGATAGTAACAAATCATCAGGAGAGAATGCAGGAAAGACAGCTCCGGTAGTATATTCTACTCGGCTGGCAATAGTTCCGCCGCAGCCTAAAATGGATATAGTTTGCTTGCTAGGATCCTTTCTAACGCTAGTCTCGGCTGGCTTGAATCTTATTGGTTTGCCTTTATCCAAAAATCTTATCTTCACATTCTTGTCAAACTTTATGCCTATATTATATCCGTTGTCCAGCTTGATTGAGATAACAGAAGGATCACCCAGTTCTATTCTAGGCATCAGAATACCATCATAGGTCAGGTTGGATTTCTCTAACCTTATCCTATCCCCAACTTTTATTTTCTTACTTTTGAGTAACAATTCTACTTCAGTAGAATACACATTATCAAATATCTATTGAATCTGATAATATTAAAGTCTTGCGTTTTTGACAAGTTTTATATAAAAAAAAACAAATTAATTGTATGAAAAAATTCTTTTTATTGGCATTTTTCAGCCTGATTTTATTTTCTACTGCTGTTCTAGCATGTGATTTCTGCTATGTGAAAAATATAAAGTGTCCTTCAAGTATTCAAGTGGGAGAAAAATTCGATATAAACTTTGAATTTTCTGGAACAGGACCTGATTATCCTTATGAATATGTGAGCTTGTCTATAGACGGAGAAAATATTTACTGCAAGCAATTGGACAAAGAAGCTTGCCAATGGAATAGGCATACTATAACAACAACAGCTCCTTCTACACCTGGAGTTTACACTTATACTACAAAATGTTATGCTTCTGATTCTACTGACAGAGGATATTGTGGAATGGAAGATGATTCTGCTAGCTGTAAAGTGAATGTGGTTGGATCAAGAATTGGAATAACTGGATTTGCTGTTCTTCCGACTGAAAAAATTAAATGTGACGGTATAAAAATGGTTTGGTCTGGAACAACAAGATCAGATAACTATACTTATTCTGCTGACACATGCAGTGGATATAGATGTTTGAATGACATTAACATATCTCCTTCATGCTATACTTTAAAGGAATGTGAGATCGCATGTAAAGGCGAATGTGTAGATATTCAAAATGCAAAGACATACTGTACACAAACATGTACAAATACAGAATGCACAGGTTGGATAACACAAGGATCCAAAGATTTTAATCTTGACGGATTGTCAGTAGCTGTAGACACAGTCTATTCAGGCATACAAGCAGCAATAAGAAT
>Ga0194125_10003143_pt1 | contig 26931 bp, 32 predicted proteins | sample TA2KigC250mmetaG_FD_148626 | JGI IMG/M metagenome (GOLD analysis project Ga0194125, IMG submission 148626) | Freshwater microbial communities from Lake Tanganyika, Tanzania - TA2015034 Kigoma Deep Cast 250m | ecosystem: Environmental > Aquatic > Freshwater > Lake | place: Tanzania: Lake... | reverse complement strand
GCAAACCGCCGGAATCGCTGAGCAGCAGGGTGCAGCCGCGCATCGCCGCCACCAGTTGGTCGTAATCGAGCGGTTCGGTGAGAAAGGCCCGCGGGTGCTCGCCGAGCAGCGCCTGCAGCGGTTCGCGCACAGTGGGGTTGCGGTGCAGCGGCAGCAACAGAGCCGTATCGGGGAAACGCTCCAGCACCTGCAGGAAGCCCTGGCCGATCTCCTCGAGCCGCTCGCCCCAGTTTTCGCGGCGATGCACCGTGGCCAGGATCACGCGTTGGTTCTCGAAATCGAGGCCCGGCAAGGCATACGGAGGCGCCTTCTCGGCCATCAGCAGCAGCGCATCGATCACGGTGTTGCCGGTGATGCACACCTCACCCACCACCCCGGAGGCGCGGCAGTTGGCCGCAGACACCTCGGTGGGCGCGAAATGCAGCTGCGCCAGCTGGGAGATCAGGCGCCGGTTCGCCTCCTCTGGATAGGGATCCATGATGTTGTCGGTGCGCAGGCCCGCCTCCACATGGCCCACGGGCACCTGGGCATAAAAAGCCGCCAAGGCCGAGGCGAAGGCCGTGGTGGTGTCGCCTTGCACCAGCACCAGATCCGGCTTGTGCTGCTCAAATTCAGCCTGCAGGCCCTGCAACGCCCCACAGGTGATGTGGGTGAGGGTTTGCTTGGGGGCCATCAGGGCCAGGTCGTGATCGGCCTGCAGGCCGAACAGCTCCATCACCTGCGCCACCATCTCCCGGTGCTGGCCGGTGAGCACCACCCGCGTGCGGAAATCAGGCGCCGCCTGAAAGGCCTGGATCACCGGCGCCAGCTTGATGGCCTCCGGGCGCGTGCCCAGCACGATGCAGACGTTGTGGGGGGTGCTCACGCGCGAGGCCGGCAGTCAGCCGGATCCTAAAGATGGCGGGCGAATGCGCTGGGCAACCGCCGCAATCACCGCGAAGCTGGAGCCAGCGACCGCTGCTGTGGTGAGTGCCAGCTCTCCGTTTCCGCCCAGCCTGTTCCCACCGCTCACGGCAAGCCAGCCCAGCGCTGCGCCTGCTGCCGCGCCCCCATCGGTTCCGGCGCCCACCACCGCCCACAACCGCGAGCCCGGCGCCCTGAATGGCCCCCAGCCCGGCAGCCTCGAGGGCATCGTGAAGATCGCCGATGCCAACGGGTTTTCCGATGTGCATCTCGGCGTTGGCGAAGAACCCAGGTATCGGGCCCGCGGCGAGATGCTGCGCACCGGCTGGCCGATCACCGATGCCGCCGCCTTCAACAGCTGGCTGCGGGAGATGCTCAGCCCGGCGCAGATTGATGCGTTCCAGCGCGACAAGGAATTCGATGGCTCCCATGCCTTCCCGTTCGTGCGGGTGCGCATCAACCTGCTGGATTCCCTGCGGGGCCCAGCCATGGTGCTGCGCCTGATCCCACAGCAGATCGCCAGCCTCGAACAGCTGAACCTGCCGCCCGTACTGCAGGAGCTGGCGTCGCGCCCCAAGGGGCTGGTGCTGATCACTGGGCCCACCGGCTCAGGCAAGAGCACCACCCTCGCCGCGATGATCGATTGGATCAACGGCAACCGCAGCTGCCACATCCTCACGATTGAGGATCCGGTGGAGTTTGTGCACGAGAGCCGGCAGTCGCTGATCCGCCACCGGGAGGTGGGCCAGCACACCCGTCAGTTTCACAACGCCCTGCGTGCCGCCCTGCGGGAAGACCCGGATGTGATTCTGATCGGCGAAATCCGCGATGGCGAAACGCTCAGCACCGCGATCGAGGCCTCGCAGACGGGCCATCTGGTGTTCGGCACGCTGCACACCAACTCAGCGGTGAAAACCGTGGAGCGGGTGCTGGGGATGGTGCCGCCGAGCGAGCAGGAGAGCATGCGCCGGGCCGTTTCCGAAAGCCTGCTGGGCGTGATCGCTCAAGGCCTCCTGAAAACCACCGACGGCAAACGCGCCGCCTTTCACGACATCCTGATCAACACCGACGCCTGCAAGGACTACATCCAGCGCGGTGAACTGGCCGAGATCGAAGAGATCATGGCCCGCAGCGGCTTCGACGGCATGCAAACCGCCAATCAGGCGCTGCTGCAGCTGGTGGAGCAAGGGCGGGTGTTGGCCGATGACGCCTTGGCCCAGAGCCTCAGGCCCAACGAATTGGCCCAGGCGCTGCGCGGCAAGAGCTAGGCCTTGCCGGTGAGGCGCGCGATCAGCAGCACGCTCAGCCCCACCGAAAGGCCGAGCATCGCCATCCGGCCATTCCAGATTTCAGCCTGGGGCGTGAAGCCGCGCTTCCACTGATTGAGCTCTTCCGGAGCCGCTTCCACCACGTCTTGGGTGAAGCCGATGTCTTGAGCCAGGTCGGAGGGCTCGGGTGCCGATTGAGCCGAGGCCATGGCTGATGCCAATGAGTCTCAAGAGCCTAGAGAAGTTAGAAGGCTGGCTGCGGTTCATAGAGAACCGGCGCCTGCTCCAGGGCCAACCGTGGCGCCACCGCCAGATCGATCGGGCTGCACGCACCGGCGCTGAAGCGTTGCTCGGCAGCCACGGCGATCATCGCGGCGTTATCGGTGCAGTAGGCCAGCGGCGCCAGCCGCCACTGGATGCCGAGTTCGCCGCAGCGCTGCTCCAAGCGGGCGCGCAGGCGCCGGTTGGCCGCCACACCACCCACCAGCACCAGGGTGTTCAGGCCCTGATCGCGGGCGCAGCGGGTGGTGCGCTCCACCAGCACATCCGCCACCACCTGCTCAAAGCTGGCCGCCACATCGGCCAGTGGAAACGGCTCCCCACCGCGCTCGCTCTCCGCCTTGAGTTGATTCACCAGGCGCAGCACGGCCGTTTTCAGGCCGCTGAAGCTGAAGTCGTAGGGATGGAAGCCCCCTTCCGGCAGCGACACGCGCCCTTTCGGCAGGGCGAAGCGCCGCGGATCACCGCGCTCGGCGGCGGCCTGGATCGCCGGACCGCCCGGGTAGCCCAGATCGAGCAGGCGCGCCACCTTGTCGAAGGCTTCGCCGGCGGCGTCATCCCGGCTGCGGGCCAGCCGCTGATAGCGGCCCGGGCCATCCACGCGAATCATCTCGGTGTGCCCGCCGCTCACCAGCAACACGAGATAAGGCCCAGGCGGCAGAGGATCCCCCAACTGCACCGAGCAGAGATGCCCCTCAAGGTGATGCACGGCCACGAATGGTTTGTTGTGCAGCCGCGCCAGGCTGCGCCCCGTGACTGAACCCACGAGCAAGGCACCCACCAGCCCGGGAGCCGCGGTGGCCGCAATCGCATCCAACTCGCCAAAGGCCAGGCCGCTCTCCGCCATCACCTGCTCGATCAGCGCGGGCAGGGCCTCCACGTGGCGGCGTGAGGCGATCTCCGGCACCACGCCACCCCAGCGCGCGTGCTCCTCCACCTGGGAGGCCACAGCGCTCGCCAGCACCCGCTGATCGCGCACCACAGCCGCCGCCGACTCGTCACAACTTGTTTCGAGGGCCAGCAGGGTTGGCATCAGGTTTGAACGACGCTCGTACTGTCCGTAAGTGACATCCTGCCGTGCAGCAGCTGGACCCGATGCGCCGCCTCTTTGCTGTTCTGATTTCCGCCCTGCTGATCTTCGGCTTCGCCCCTGTGGCCAAAGCCGATGTGGCCGGGCTGACCCCCTGCGCTGAGAGCGCCCGCTTCCAGCAGCGCGCCGCTGCTGCCACCACCGACCAGGCCAAGGCTCGCTTTGCGATGTACAGCCAGGCCTCCTGCGGTGCTGATGGCCTGCCCCACCTGATCGTGGACGGCCGCCTCAGCCACGCCGGTGACTTCATCATTCCTGGCATCGCCTTCCTCTACATCGCTGGTTGCATCGGCTGGGCCGGTCGCAACTACCTGATGGCGATCCGCGGCGATAAGGACGCCACCATGAAGGAGATCCAGATCGACCTGTCGCTGGCCTTCAAGAGCACCCTGGCTGCTGCCACCTGGCCGATCGCTGCCTTCGGTGCCCTCACCAGCGGCAAGCTCACCGAATCCGACGACAAGATCACCGTCTCCCCCCGCTGATCAGGCCTGGGCCTGAACGCTTTTCCCCTCATCCCTCCAACCACCAGCGATGAAGAAGTTCCTCACCACTGCCCCGGTGTTTGCCGCCATCTGGTTCACCGTGACCGCCGGCATCCTGATCGAATTCAACCGCTTCTATCCCGATCTTCTGTTCCACCCGATGTGAGCTACGGAACGCTGAATCCATCCATGAGCGGCTCTCACGAGCCGCTTTTTTTGCGCCGAAGCTCTACGGGTTCAAACCCATCAGCTGCTCCAGCTCAGCCAGAGCGCGATCCAGGTCGTCGTTCACCAGCACGGCATCAAATTCAGCTTCGGCCGCCAACTCCACGCGAGCCCGCTCCAGGCGGCGGCTGATCGCCTCCTCGCTATCGGTGCCGCGGCCACGGATCCGGCGCTCCAGCTCTTCAAACGAGGGCGGCTTGATGAAGATCTGGAAGCCGCTGGGAAAGCTCTGCCGCACCTGCCGGGCACCCTCCAGCTCGATCTCCAGCAACACAGGGCGCCCCGCGGCGAGCTGCTGCTCCACCGGCTCCCGGGGCGTGCCGTAGCAATTGCCGGCAAACTCCGCCCACTCCAGCAAGCCTGCCTGGGCCACCTTGGCCTCAAAACCAGCGCGATCCAGGAAGAAGTAGTGCTGCCCCTCCACTTCACCGCTGCGCGGTGCGCGGGTGGTGGCCGACACCGAAAGCAAGATCTGGGGGTGACGCTGCAACAGCGCCGACACCAAGGTGCCCTTCCCCACCCCGCTCGGCCCAGTGATCAGAAACAGCCGGCCGGCAGCGGAGGCCTCAGCAGCCATGAACGATCGATCGCGGCCCTGCAGAGTAGGTGTGCCGCCGCAGCCCGATCGCCTTCGCCCATGGCACCTGCCGCGCTCCAGGCCATGGACCTCACCAGCCTGCGGGCTGTGCTGAGCGAACTGCGGCCGCTGCTGGTGCCAAGCCGCTTCGAGAAGGCCCAGCAGGCCGACAGCCACACCCTGCAGCTGGGCTTTCGCACCCTGGAGCAGCGGCTCTGGCTGGAGCTGAGCTGGTTGGCGGAAGCGCCACGTTGTTTTGCCATCGCGCCACCAGCGCGGCAGGGCGATGGCAGCACCCTGGCCCAGCAGCTGCAGCACGGCCTGGGGGGCCTGGCCCTGGTGAGCCTGGAGCAACCCGGCTGGGAGCGGGTGGTGGAGCTGGGCTTTGCCGGGCGGCCCGGCGAAGCGGTGCAGCGCTGGCTGGTGCTGGAACTGATGGGACGCCACAGCAATCTGTTTCTGCTCGATGAGCAGCGGCGCGTGGTGGCGGCAGCCCGCCAGGTGCGGCAGCAGCAATCACGGCTGCGGCCGATCGGCACGGGCGATCCCTACAGCCCGCCGCCACCGCTTTCCGGGCAGCCTCCCGATCGCAATGAAAGGTTTGAACACTGGCAAGCACAGCTGAGCCTGCTGCCCCTGCCCCTGCTCAAGGCCCTGCAAAGCGCCTACCAGGGGATCAGCCCAGCCCTGGGCCTGCAGCTCACCGGCGACACACCGGAGCGCAGCGAAGCCTGGCTGGCCCAACCGGTGAACGAGCTCAGCCATGCGCAGTGGCAGGAGCTCTGGCAGCGCTGGCAGGTCTGGCTCGAGGCCCTGGAGCAGAACCGCTTTGGTTTCAGCCCAGGCCACTGCATGGCCTATCGCTGCTGGCAAGAGAGCACCACCCATGAAGCCCACGCCCCTGCGGCAGCGGAGCCGCTGGCCATCAACCAGGCCCTGGCTGCCTATCACCAGGAGCGCCTGGGCAGCCGCCAAGTGCTGCAGCGGCAGCATCAGCTGCGGCAGCGGCTGGAGCAGCAGCTCAACCGCGAACGCCAGCAGCTGGAGCACCAACAGCAGCTGCTGGATCAGGTGGAGAACAGCGATCAGCTGCAGCAGCAGGCCGATGCGCTGCTCTGCCTGCCGCAGCCGAGCCGCGATGAGGTAGCGGAAGCCCAGGCGCTCTACAAACGCGCCCGCAAGCTGCGGCGCTCCGTGGCGGCGATCACACCGCGGCTGGAGCAACACCGCCAGCGGATCGAGCAGCTCGACACCAGCCTCACCTTCCTGGAGCAAGGGCCCAGCCACAGCCATGCAGCCGCCCTCGAGCATCTGCAAAACCTGGAGGAGGAGTGCGCCAACCTGCAGGAGCAGGGTCGGCCGAGCCGCACACAACGGCGCCAGCAAGCCAGCGGCACACCCACCCCGCTGGAGCTGGCCAGTCCCAGCGGGCTGCGCCTGCAGGTGGGCCGCAACCACCGCCAGAACGAGTGGATCAGCCTGCGGCAGGCGCGCCGCGGTGATCTCTGGTTCCATGCCCAGGAGTGTCCAGGGAGCCACGTGGTGCTGAAGGGATCGGAGGGCCTGAGCGCCGAAGCCGATCTGCAGGCCGCTGCAGATGTGGCCGCCCATTTCAGCCGCGCCCGCGGCAACAGCCGCGTGGCGGTGGTGATGGTGCCCTGTGAAGAGCTCCAACGCATCCCCGGCGCCGCACCCGGCACCGTGCGCCATCGCGGTGGTGCGGTGATCTGGGCCGAACCGGGCCGGGCGGCCTCGTTAGTGGCCCCTGGGGCCCGTAGCCTCTGAAGCCATGAGCGAGCGCGACACCAGGCCTGAGAGCAACACCGTGCTCCCCGCCCCTGCTCCGATCCGAATCCCACCGCCAGCCGAGCCAGACGGCGCGGAGGCCCCGGCATCTCCCGATGAGGAGTTCCCGGGCGAGGTGGAGATGACCCTGGTGGATCACCTCGAAGAGCTGCGCCGCCGCATCCTGCGCAGCCTGCTGGCGGTGGTGATCGGGGCAGGGGGCTGCCTGCTGTTGGTGAAACCACTGGTGCGGTTGCTGGAGGTGCCGGCCAAAGGCATCCATTTCCTGCAGCTGGCACCGGGTGAATTCCTGTTTGTGTCGATCAAGGTGGCCGGCTACACCGGCCTGATCCTGGCGCTGCCCTACGTGCTCTACGAGGGCCTGGCCTTCGTGCTGCCGGGCCTCACGCGCCGAGAACAACGGCTGGTGGCACCAGCGGTGGGCGGTTCAGCCGTGCTGTTCATGGCCGGTCTGGCTTTTGCCTGGTGGGCCCTGGTGCCCGCCGCGCTCAATTTCCTGGTGAGCTACGGCGCTGATGTGGTCGAACCGCTCTGGTCGATCGAGCGCTACCTCGATTTCGTGCTGCTGCTGATGGTGGCCACCGCCCTGGCCTTCCAACTGCCGGTGCTGCAGATGCTGCTCGCGGCCCTCGGCGTTGTGAAGGCGCAGACGATGCTCGCGGCCTGGCGCTTCGTGGTGGTGGCCTCCGCCCTAGCGGGCGCTGTGCTCACCCCCTCCACCGATCCGGTCACGATGTTGCTGCTGAGCGGCGCGATCACGGCCCTTTATCTGGTGGGTGTGGGGCTGGCGCGGCTGGTGCAACGGCCTGCGGCGGCAGGCACCTGAAGCAAACCTGCCTAGTGTTGGAAGCAGTGCTGGCGCGCCCGGATGACCTTCAAAGGAACCCTGGAGCAGCTCAAAGACCTGGTGCATCAGCTCGGCATCCCAACCCACTGGGAGCACAAGGGCCCCTATGAGCTGTGTCTGTTCGACGATGGCATCAGCAACCTCAAGCTGAACTGGTGGCCTGCCAGCGGTGAGCTGCGCTTGGTGGGCGACCCGGAAGTGCGGGAGACCGTGGAGCAGCGCCTGCTCGCGCTGCTCGCCAGCTGATCAGAGCAGAAACTCGCTGGCGCGTCCTTCTGGCAGCTCAAGCGGCAACGTCATCGCCTTGCCGAGTCTTGGCTTGTCGGTGGTGGTGGTGAGCCAGCTGCGCACCTGCGCCGACACCCCCAGGCCATTGAGATTGGCCACCAGCTCGTTGAGCTTCTCGGCGTATTGCTCGGCCGTCATCGGAAACGACTGCTGCTCGAGATAGCCCCACATCACCTGCAGATACAGGCGTCCACGGCGCACGATCAACTGCAGGTCGTAGGAGGCCTGCCAGCGCTGGCGCAGGATCTCGAGCACCTCAGCGCTGCTGAGTGGAGCGTCGGGCGGCAGGGTCACAGGAGCAGGGGCGCGCAACAGCATGTTGCAGGCTGCCGGCGCGAGGCCTGTTCGGCCAGCGGGAGCCGGAGGGGCAACGTCCATAATGGGCGCCACGTTGCAGTGGCCACCACGCCGCCCCGTATGACCCAGATCCCAGCAAGCGCCTCGAGTGGTGACGTGCCCGGAATGGGTCGTCGTCAATTCATGAATCTGCTGACCTTCGGGTCGGTGACCGGCGTAGCCCTGGGTGCCCTCTACCCGGTGGTGAACTACTTCATCCCCCCCAAGGCCGCAGGTTCCGGTGGTGGCACCGCTGCCAAGGATGAGCTGGGCAATGCTGTGACCGCCAGTGGCTGGCTGAGCAGCCACCGTGAAGGCGATCGCAACCTGGTGCAGGGCCTCAAGGGTGACCCCACCTATCTGATTGTTGAAGGCAGCGATGCCATCGGCAGCTACGGCATCAACGCCATCTGCACCCACCTGGGTTGTGTGGTGCCTTGGAACGCGGCGGCCAACAAGTTCATGTGCCCCTGCCACGGCTCGCAGTACGACGCCACCGGCAAGGTGGTGCGCGGCCCCGCCCCCCTCTCCCTGGCCCTGGCCCACGTGTCAGTTGAGAACGACAACGTGTTCCTCAGCCAGTGGACCGAAACCGATTTCCGCACCGGCGAGAAGCCCTGGTGGGTCTGATCTCCTCTCCAGCCGTCTCCCCCTCGCCCTTCCGCCCCATGCGTCGCCCCTTTTCCCTGCTGCTGAGCTCGCTGCTCGCCCTCGGCGCTCTGCTGTTCGCTCCCCAGGCCAGCTGGGCCTACCCGTTCTGGGCTCAACAGAACTACGACTACCCGCGTGAAGCCACCGGCAAGCTGGCTTGTGCCAACTGCCACCTGGCCAAAAAGCCCACCCACGTGGAACTGCCTCAGGCCGTGTTCCCCGATGAGGTGTTCAAGGTGGAAGTGGAGATCCCCTACGACACCGCCGTGCAGCAGGTGGCTGGCGATGGCAGCCGCACCGGCCTCAACGTGGGTGCCGTGGTGATGCTTCCCGATGGCTTCACCCTCGCTCCCGCTGATCGCCTCACCGACGAGCTCAAGGAAGAGACCGCCGGTGTGTATGTGACCACCTGGAACGAGGAGAACCCCAACATCCTGTTGGTGGGTCCTCTGCCCGGCGACGATCACCAGAAGATCGTGTTCCCGATCCTCTCGCCTGATCCCGCCGCCGACAGCAACATCCACTTCGGCAAGTACCAGCTGCACGTGGGCGGCAACCGCGGCCGCGGCCAGGTGTACCCCACCGGTGAGAAGAGCAACAACAGCGTGTTCACGGCCTCCGCTGCCGGCACCGTGCAGGCCATCAACACTGGCGATAACGGCGCCACCGATGTGGTGATCCAAACGGCCGACGGCAACACCGTGACCGACACCATTCCCGCAGGCCCCAGCGTGACCGCTGCTGTGGGTGATGCCGTGGCCGCTGGTGCTGCTCTCACCAACGACCCCAACGTGGGTGGCTTCGGCCAGCTGGATGCCGAAGTGGTGCTTCAGAACCCCAACCGCATCTATGGCCTGCTGGCCTTCTTCGCAGCGGTTGCCCTGGCTCAGATCATGCTGGTGCTGAAGAAGAAGCAGGTAGAAAAGGTGCAGGCCGCCGAAGGCATCTGATGCCCCTCGCACTGTTCACATCACCGGGCCCCTTGCTGTTTCAGCTGGGGCCTTTTTCCTTGCGCTGGTATGGCCTGCTGATCGCCGTCGCCGTGCTGCTCGGCCTGCTGCTGGCCACCCGGCTCGGCAAACAACGGGGCATCGATCCAGCCCTGATTGCTGATCTGCTGCCGATCCTGGTGCTGGCCGCCGTGATCGGCGCACGCCTCTACTACGTGACGTTTGAGTGGCGGCAGTATCAGCTCAACTGGCTCGATGCCCTGGCCATCTGGCGCGGCGGCATCGCCATCCATGGCGCCCTGATCGGCGGCACCCTGGCGGTGATCCTTTACAGCCGCTGGCGCCGGATCGCCTTCTGGAATCTGCTCGATGTGCTGCTGCCCTCGGTGGCGCTGGGCCAGGCGATCGGCCGCTGGGGCAACTTCTTTAATTCCGAAGCGTTCGGGCTCCCCACCGATCTGCCCTGGAAGCTCACGATTCCCTACGCCAACCGGCCGGTGGAATTCCTCGATCAGAGCACCTTTCATCCCACCTTCCTTTACGAATCCCTCTGGAACCTCGGAGTGCTGGCGCTGCTACTGGTGCTGTTTGAACGGGGGATCCGCGGCAAGATCAACCTTCCGGTGGGCGCCATCAGCTGCCTTTACCTGGTGGCCTACAGCTGCGGGCGCTTCTGGATCGAAGGGCTGCGGATTGATCCGCTCTGCCTGATGGGCACACCCCCCTACTGCGACGGCGGCCTGCGCATGGCGCAATTGGTGAGCCTGGCGCTGATCGCCCTGGGTGCGTTCGGTCTTTACTGGCTGTATGGCCGGCGTCAACCGCTGCCCGATCCCAGCGGAGTGCAGGCATGAGCGGCAAGGTGTGGATTGTGGGAGCAGGACCGGGAGCCCCCGATTTGCTCACACTCCGGGCTGCACGGGTGATCGAACAGGCCGAGGTGCTGATCTGGACCGATTCGCTGGTGAATCCGCAGCTGGCTGCCATGGCCCCGGCTGACTGCGAACGGATCCGCACCAGCACCCTCACCCTCGAAGAGGTGATGGCCGTGATGCTCGATCGCGCTGCCGCCGGCCAACGGGTGGTGCGCCTCCACGATGGTGATACGGCTCTTTACAGCGCCCTGCATGAACAGCTCTGCCGGCTGCTTGATGCCGAGGTGGAGGTTGAAGTGGTGCCGGGCTTGAGTGCCTACCAGGCCACGGCCGCCGCACTCCAGGCGGAACTCACCATTCCCGGCCTGGTGCAAACCATCATCCTCAGCCGCACCGGCGGACGCACGGGCGTACCGGAGCGCGAAGAGCTGCAGCATCTGGCCGCCTTGCAGGCCTCGCTCTGCCTCTATCTCAGTGCACGTCACGTGGAGGAGGTGCAAACCGAGCTGCTGCGCCACTACCCAGCCGACACCCCCGTGGCCATCGGCTACCGGGTGAGCTGGCCCGACCAATGGATCCAGGTGGTGCCCCTCTCGGACATGGCCCGTGTCAGCCAGGAACGCGAGCTGATCCGCACCACGCTCTATGTGGTGAGCCCGGCGCTGGCTGCCCCGGGAGCAGCCCGCTCTCGCCTCTATTCAGCCAGCCATCACCACCTGTTCCGCGGTGGCGACTGAGCCGGGGAGAGCGGGCAGGCGATGTTCTAAAGTCTGAAGGCGCGAGCGATCAGCGCAAGCGGGCGATTAGCACAGTGGTAGCGCACTTCCTTCACACGGAAGGGGTCACTGGTTCGAATCCAGTATCGCCCATTTTTCATCTCTGACAGACACCCTCAAGCTCACTTGGGGTTGTCTTCCAGATCTGCCTAACCTCTGCGACTGAGCAAACATTCCTGACGAGCGTCTCGAATCTTTGATCAACACCAGGAATCGCAGAGTTGCCTTGGTTGTCCTCGGTCACAACCACGCTTTTCAGCAACAACCTGGATCGGCGCTGTTTTCAGGGCACAATGTCGGCACCGACCCAGCCGACTCACCGTGACCACCAGTGAGGCCAGCCCTTCCACGGATCCTCTGGCTGTGTTGGGGCAGAGCCTGAGGGACGCACGGGAACACCATGGCCTCAGCGTTTCAGCCTTAGCAGCCCAGCTGCACATGGGCGAAGAGCAGCTGCACGCCCTGGAATCCGGGGATCCGGCGCGGCTTCCTGAGCTGGTGTTTGTGATTGCCCAGGCCCGCCGCGTGGCGGCGGCGCTCGGCATTGATGCCACCCCTCTGGTGGCGCCGATCAAGCAACTGAGCAGCCAGATCAAGCCGCCGCCAGCACCGCTGAGCGTCTCTGAACCCGCTGGCCGCCAACGCCCCCGCGCCCGGCTCAGCGCTCAGAGCTACACCCAGCAGTCGCGGCCGCGCAGCCGCCATACCTCCGCCGGGCTGCGCTGGCTGGGGAGCCTGGCTCTTCTGGCTGGCGTTGCGGCCGCCGGGGTGTGGGGATGGCAGCGGGCCCCCCAGATGATCGGCATGCTGAAGCCACAGGCACCCAGCACAGCCCAACCCAAAGCTGCTGCCAAGCCGGTTGCAGCCAAGCCCAAGCCCAAACCCAAAACCGCGCCAACACCTCCCACCACCGACCTGAGCGTCAGCGCGACCCAGCCCAGCTGGCTCAGCGTGCGCACCGCCAAAGGCAAGGTGTTGTTTGAGGGAACGTTCCAGGGCAAGCGCCCGTTCCCACTGGCAGGTGGCCTCGAACTGCTGGCCGGCCGCCCTGATCTGGTGGTGGTGAGCCAGGGCGAGGCCAAGGGCAAACCCCTCGGCAGCATCGATCAGATCCGCTGGGTGAGCTTCAGCGCTCCTCCACGCTGAGCCGCACCCCCATCGCCTCCTCCACGGCAGCGGCGCAGGCCGCCAGGCTCCAGCGCTCCAGGCTGAGATCCTGGCCTGCTTGCATCGGCTCCAACCGGATCGAGCAGCGGTTGTCGCCATCGCGCCGCAACTGAAGGCCTGCCAACACAGGCTCGGGCCTGCGATCCAGCGCCACCGCCAGGCGCAGCAGCAGAGCCATGGAGGCCACCGTGCGGCGCTGCTCGCGCCCTTCGATCAATTGCCACGACTCATGCCGCTTTTTCGGCAGTGAGCGGCGGTGGTAGCGGGCAATCGCCGCCACCATCAGGTGCTCGCTATCGGAATAGCCGAGCAGTTCGCCGTGGCGAATCAGATACCAGCTGTGCTTGTGATAAGCCCCGGTATTGATGTGCTGGCCGCAGCTGTGGAGCATGGCTGCCGCCCAGAGCAGCTGGCGCCCACTGCCGTCATCACTGTGCAGCAGCCCCTGGCTCTGGCTGTAAAGGCTCTGGGCATAGGCCGACACACGCTCCGCCCGCGGCACATCCACCTTGTAGCGCTGAGCCAGGTGCAGAACGGTGCGCTGGCGGATGCTGCTCTGGAAGGCAAAGCGATCCACGATCAGATCGTTGCGCAGCATCCAATCCACGATCAGCCCTTCCCGCAGGGCCCGCTCACAGATCACCAGCTCCTTGGCACCGAGCATGTCCATCGCCGTCTGCAGGATCAGCGCGCCGGGCACGATGATCTCGGCGCGGCGCTCATTCAGCGCAGGCAGCGCGCGCCGCTGGGCCGGCGTGAGCGTGAGCAGGCGATTCACCAGTTGATCCAGCCGTTGCCGGCTCACCCGGTAGCCCTGCATGCGCAGGGGCGGGCGTGGATCCTCAGCGGCGGCCAAGGCCGCGATGGCCATGGCGGTGCCGCTGGTGGCCACCATCACAGGCTGTTCGCCGGCCTGGAGCTGCTGACGCACCTGCAACACCGCCGGCTCGAGAGCCCCCTGGATGAAGGCCCGCAGGAACTCCACCCGCTTGGCAGGCAGCGGCTCCTCCCGCACAAAATCCCGCTGCAGGCGCACTGCGCCCACACGGGTGCTGGTGAGCACACGGGCATCCCGGCCATCGGCCAGCACTAATTCGGTTGAGCCACCGCCGATATCGAGGATCAGATGGGGCTGATCGCCGAAGGCCATGCCGGAGAGCACCCCCAGGTAGATCAGGCGGGCCTCCTCCGGGCCGCTCACCAGATCCACCTCCAGGCCCAGCTGCTCCTGAATGGATTGCAGGAAATCGCGGCCGTTCGGGGCCTCGCGCACCGCACTGGTGGCCGCCGTCACCACATCGCCGGGATCCACGCCATGGCTGGCCGCCAGCTCACGGCAGTGGCGCAGGGTGGTGAAGGCCCGCTCGATCGCATCCGGTGAGAGATCACCGGTTTCCGGGTCGCGCTCCCCCAGCCGCGTGGTGGATTTCTCCGTGAGGATCACCGAGAAGGTGCGCAATTCGGTGTCCACCGCTGCCACCAGCAGGTGAATCGAATTGGTGCCGATATCAATCCCCGCCACGGGGCGAATGGAGCTCCCGATGGAGCGGCTGGGTGCCTCGCTCACGCGGCCATCGCCTCTCGCGCTGCGCCACTTTCGCACTGCTGCTCACCGCCCCGGCAGCCCTAGGGTTTGCCCCACGTTGTTTCCTGGCCGCTTGGCACCGCTGCAGACCTGGTTGGCGCTGCTGCGCTGGGATAAACCGAGCGGCCGGCTGATCCTGCTGATCCCGGCGGGTTGGAGTTTGTGGCTGCTACCCCAGGCGCCGCCGCCGGCGGTGCTGGTGGGCTGGATCGTGCTCGGTGGCCTGGCCGTGAGCGGTGCAGGCTGCGTGGCCAACGACCTCTGGGATCGGCGCATCGATCCGCAGGTGGAACGCACCCGCGAACGCCCCTTGGCCAGTGGTCGCATCAGTGTTGGCGCGGCTGTGGCGCTGCTGGCGCTCTGCCTGATGGCGGCCCTGGCGGTGGTGCTCTGGGGATTGCCGGCATCCAGCCGCGGCCTCTGCCTGGGCCTGGCAATCGCGGCCTTGCCGCCGGTGCTGCTCTACCCCTCCGCCAAGCGCTGGTTTGGATATCCCCAGGCGGTGCTTGCGCTCTGCTGGGGATTTGCCGTGCTGATTCCATGGGCGGCGGCGCGCGGAACCCTGCAGGGAGGCTGGCCGCTGGCAGCCGTGTGGCTAGCCACCTGGTTGTGGACCTTCGGCTTCGACACCGTGTATGCGATGGCCGACCGCGACGACGACGCGCGGGTGGGGGTGCGCAGCTCCGCGCTGAGCCTGGGAGCCCGGGCACCCGTGGTGGTGGGCTGCTGCTACGGGGCAGCGGCGCTGCTGCTGGCCTGGGCTGCGGCGCTGCAAGGGGTGAATGGCTGGTTCTGGCTGCTCTGGCTTGTGGCGGCAGCCGGTTGGTGGCGAGAAGCCCGGCTGCTGCAACGCCCCGCCTTGCCCCGCTCCGCCTTTGGCCTCCACTTTCGCCATCAGGTGCTGCTGGGAGCGCTGGTGCTGCTGGCTTTGGTGGTGGGGCGCAGCGGAGCGCTGCCGGCATGAACGCCTGGCCAGCACCCTTGCGGCGCGGTGATCGCGTGCAGCTGGCGGCCGCCAGTTCGGCCTTGCAACCCGATGCCCTGGCGCGCCTGGAGGGCGGCATCGCCGTGCTGGAAGCCTGGGGGCTGCAGGTGGATCCACACCCGGAACCGCTGCGGCAGTGGGGCCACCTGGCCGGCACCGATCAGCAGCGCCTGGCCGATCTCCAGAGCCCAGCGCCCCTGGTGGCTTGCCTGCGGGGCGGCTGGGGCTCTGCCCGCCTGTTGGAGCAACCGGAGCCCTTTCCCGCCTCCAACCCCAGCCAGTGGCTGCTGGGCTTTTCGGATGTCACATCGCTGCTCTGGAGCCGGCAGGCCGCGGGCATCCCCGGTGGCATCCATGGGCCCATGCTCACCAGCCTGGCCGGTGAACCGGCCTGGAGCCAGGAGCGCCTGCGCCGGTTGCTGTTCGGTGAACCCCTGGCAGCCCTGAGCGGCACCACATGGCAGGGCGGCGTGGCCGAGGGGCCTCTGCTGGTGGGCAACCTCACCGTGGCCACCCATCTGCTCGGCACCCCGCACCTTCCCGATCTACGCGGAGCGGTGCTGGTGCTTGAAGACGTGGGCGAAGCCCCCTATCGGCTCGATCGCATGCTCACCCACTGGCGCCTGTGCGGGGCTCTGCAGCAGCTGGCGGGCATCGGCTTCGGCAGCTTCAGCGGCTGCGACGACGACGATGAGCCCGCCGCCGCCGAGCCTGCCTGGCGCGCTGTGCTGCAGGAGCGCACCGCGGATCTGGGCATACCCGTGATCGCCGATCTACCGGTGGGTCATGAACCGGGCAATGCCGCCCTGGCCATCGGTCAGCGGGTGCGGCTGGATGGAAGCCATAGCGAGCTGGTGGTGCTTCAGGCCTGACGCGCCGCCAGCACGGCCTCGGCGATGGTGAGATCGAAGGGGGTGGTGATCTTGATGTTCGCCGGCGACGACTCCATCACCGACACCGCCCAGCCAAGCCGCTCAAACAGCGAGGCGTCATCGGTGACGCTCCAACCCTCAGCGCGCGCCTGCGCATGGGCCTGGCGCAACTGCTCCACCGGAAAGCCCTGCGGGGTCTGAGCGCCCCAGAGCTGGGAGCGATCGGGGGTGTCTTGAATCACCCCCTCGGCATCCACCCGCTTGATCGTGTCGGTCACCGGGGCGGCGGCGATCACAGCGGCGCCAGCCTCCACCGCGGCGGCGCAGCGATCCATCAGGCCGGGCTCCACCAGGCAACGGGCGCCGTCGTGAATCAGCACGCTGCTGGCGCCGGCGGGGAGAGCCGCGAGGCCGTTGCACACCGAATCCTGGCGGGTGTCGCCCCCCTGGATCCACTGCACCGGCTTGTGGGGCTGGGCGGCCTCCACCAGCGCCAGGATGTCGGCCTGATCCACCGGTTGGCCCACGATGCCGATCCAGCGGATCGCTGCTGAGGCCAGAGCTGCATCGAGCGTCCAGGCCAGAACAGGCCGGCCGGCCACCTGCAGCAGCAGCTTGTTGCGCTCAGCCCCCATGCGACGGCCGCTGCCGGCACAGGCGATTAGCAAATGCATGGCCGCTCCTGGGCTGAGTAATCCCACCTACATACAATCAGTCGACGCTCCGCCTGCGGCCATGCGCGTTCTGTTTCTGGTTCCAGGCGGCGTTGAAGCTCAGCTCCACTGCCTGCCCGCAGCGGCGCAGGTGGCTGAAGGGCTCGGCGCCCAGCTTCAGGTGGCCTGTGCGCCAGCGGCGGCCAGTGCCTGGAGCCTGCTGCCGGCGGTGGAGAAGCTGATCCCCTTTGACTTCAACAGCAATCCCACCCTGGCGGATTGGGCCAACCTGCTGGGCAACGTGCGCGAGCCCGATTTCCAGGCCTGCATCAACCTGGCCAGCGGCCGCCAGGTGGATCTGATGCTCTCGATGAGCCACATCCCAACCCGGGTGGCGGCCGGCGGGTTTTCAGCCACCAGCACCGTGGCCATGGGCAGCGGCTGGCCGGCTGAAGCCATGGCCGCTTATCTCAAACCCCTGGGCCTCACGCTGAACGCCGAGGCCTTCCGCCTGGCCCTGCCCAAAGCAGCGCTCGAGCAGGCCACCGCCCAGCTCCCCGCTGGGCAAGGCCCCGCGCTGCTGCTGGCACCCGCCGGCGGCAGCGGCGACTGGCCCAGCAGCTGCTGGCAACAACTGCCAGATCAGGTGCGCAGCAAGCTGCCCGACCTGCGTGTGGTGCACGCCAACCGCAACGCCAAGCTGCTGGAGCGAGCCGCCCAGGTGGCCAGCTGCGATGTGGTGCTGAGCAGCGATCCCATCACCACCGAACTGGCCCTGCTGGCCGGCATGCCACTGGTGGCCCTGGGCCTCAGCGCCGCCAGCCTGCCCAGCCGCCAGGGTGTGCAGGCCGTGGGCCAGGCCGGCCCGTTGGCGCAGCTGGAGCCCGCAGCCGTGCTCACGGCCCTCGGCCTGGGATGAAACGCTCCCGCCGGGCCAGTCGCCCCCGGCGGGGGCTGCAGGGAGTGTTGGCGCGCCAGCCGTGGGCTGGCCCGTTGCTGGCGCTGGCCCTGGTGGTGAACGGCGGCGCCCTCGGCTACCGCATCACCGAAGGCTGGGACTGGGGCGACTGCTACTGGATGGTGCTGATCACCCTCAGCACCCTCGGCTTCAGCGATGAGCACACACCGCTGATCCACACCGGCGGCCGCATTGTGACCGCCCTGCTGCTGGTGGGCGGTTTGGTGGTGGTGCAGCAGACCATCCAGAAACTGCTGGAATTAACCAACTCCGGCTACTTCCGGCGGCTGCGCGAACGGCGCTACCGCCAACAGCTCAAACGCACGATGAATCAGCACGTGATCCTCTGCGGCTATGGCCGGATCGGGCGGGAGATTGCCGAACAGCTCAGCGGGGAGGGGGTGCCGCTGCTGGTGGTGGAAAACGACAGCGATCGCATCAGCGAAGCCCAGGAGCGGGGGCTCACGGTGCTGCAGGGGGATGCCACCCTCGATGAAACCCTGGAAGAAGCCGGAATCCATCACTGCCGGGCCCTGGTGGCGGCCCTACCCAGCAACGCCGCCAACCTCTATGTGGTGTTGAGCGCCCGGGGCCTGGCACCGCGGGCACGCTTGATCGCCAGAGCCGACAGCGCCGAAGCAGAAGGAAAGCTGCGCCTGGCTGGAGCCGACCAGGTGGTGAGCCCCTACGTAGCCGGTGGGCGCACCATGGCTGCCACGGCCCTGCGCCCCTTGGCGGTGACCTTCATGGAATTGCTGGCCGGCAGCGACTGCGAAGTGGAGGAATTTCGGCTCAGCCTGGATCCCGAACGGCTGGGCGATCTCAATGGCGCCAGCCTGGCGGAACTGCAGCTGGGTCGCCGCAGCGGCGCTCTGGTGCTGGCGATCCGGCGGCCCGGCGGATCTGCCGGCGGCCCCGGCCTCTACCGCGGCAACACCGCCATTCCGGAGGAGGCGGCCCTGATCGCCAATCCAGGCGGTGATGTGCGGCTGGAGCCTGGTCAGCTGTTGGTGGTGATGGGGAGCAAGAGCCAGTTGCAGGCCTTCTCTGAGCTATTAGGCAACGCCCTGGCGGCCGTGGAGAGCATGTCGGTGTGAGGGCTGGCTGAGGCGCAGATCTACGCTCGCTCGACCTCAAGCGCTCCCTCGCCATGGCCGACGCCGCCCCCGTTGCTGGACAACCGCTGGCCGGACAGGTGGCGCTGGTGACCGGCGCCAGCCGCGGCATCGGTGCAGCCATCGCCAAAGACCTGGCCGCCGCCGGCGCCACGGTGGTGGTGAACTACGCGAGCTCCCCGGCCGCTGCTGATGCCGTGGTGGCGGAGATCACCGCAGCGGGCGGCAAGGCCTGGGCCCATCAGGCCAACGTGGCCGATGAGGAGCAGGTGGAAGTCCTGGTGAAGGCTGTGCAGGAACGGGAGGGGCGCCTGGACGTGCTGGTGAACAACGCCGGCATCACCCGCGATGGCCTGCTGATGCGCATGAAGAGCGCCGACTGGCAGAGCGTGATCGATCTCAACCTCACCGGCGTGTTCCTCTGCACCCGCGCCGTGAGCCGCTCGATGCTCAAGGCCCGCAGCGGCCGCATCATCAACATCACTTCGGTGGTGGGCCTGATGGGCAACCCCGGCCAGGCCAACTACAGCGCTGCCAAGGCCGGCGTGATCGGCCTCACCCGCAGCAGCGCCGCCGAGTTCGCCAGCCGCGGCGTCACCGTGAACGCCGTGGCCCCCGGCTTCATCGAAAGCGATATGACCGCCGAGCTCGACAAGGAGCCGATCCTCAAGGCCATCCCCCTCGGCCGCATGGGCCAACCCTCTGAAGTGGCCAGCGCTGTGCGCTTCCTGGCGGCTGATCCCGCCGCCGCCTACATGACCGGTCAGGTGCTGCAGGTGGATGGCGGCATGGTGATGCGCTGAGCGCTCAGGTGCCCGGTTGCACCGGCTGGGCCAACTCTTCCCGGAGCCGCCGGATCCGCTGCAACAGGCGCAAACGGCGGCTGCGGGCTGTGATCGTGAGAAAGAGCCGCAAGGGCACGTAGATCAGGGCCATTCCCAGCCCAAGACCCACCACCACCAGAAACGCAATCACATTGCTGCCGGTGGTGGGATCCGCCAGCACGTCCGTGAGCGGGCCATTGAGGCTGTCCGCTAGTGCGTCGCTGAAGCTCTCCTCCATGGGGCGAACCCTATCGGCCGCTGGGCTGGAGCGCACCGCAGCAGCCGCGCCGATTCGGCTTTCCCCACAAGCCAGCCGCCACCTCGGCATGGGAGCCTTTGCCCATTGCCTGCTCGTAGCCCGCGATGGCCAAGCTGCTCTCCTTTTCCGATGCCTCCCGCGCCGCCCTGGAGCGGGGCGTGAATGCCCTGGCCGATGCGGTGAAGGTCACCATCGGACCGAAGGGCCGCAATGTGGTGCTGGAGAAGAAATTCGGCGCCCCGGATGTGGTGAACGACGGCGTCACCATCGCCAAGGAGATCGAACTCGAGGATCCGTTCGAAAACATCGGCGCCAAGCTGCTGCTGCAGGTGGCCACCAAAACCAAGGACAAGGCCGGTGATGGCACCACCACCGCCACGGTTCTGGCCCAGGCCATGGCCCGCGAAGGTCTGCGCAACGTGGCCGCCGGTGCCAGCCCGGTGCTGCTGCGCCGCGGCATGGAGAAGGCCGTGGCTCAGGTGGTGGGTGGCATCGAAGCCCGCTCCAGCGCCGTGGCGGGCGACGCCATCCGCCAGGTGGCCACGGTGAGCTCCGGTGGTGATGAAGAAGTGGGCCGCATGGTGAGCGAGGCCATGAACAAGGTGAGCGCCGACGGCGTGATCACCGTGGAAGAGAGCAAGAGCCTGGCCACCGAGCTGGAGATCACCGAAGGCATGGCCTTCGATCGCGGCTACAGCTCCCCCTATTTCGTCACCGATGGCGATCGCCGTGTGTGCGAATTCGAGGGCGCGTTGCTGCTGATCACCGACCGCAAGATCAGCGCCATCAACGATCTGGTGCCGGTGCTGGAGGCCGTGTCGCGGGCCGGCAAGCCGCTGGTGATCCTGGCGGAGGAAGTGGATGGCGAAGCCCTCGCCACCCTGGTGGTGAACAAGAACCGCGGCGTGCTGCAGGTGGCTGCTGTGCGTGCTCCTGGCTTCGGCGATCGCCGCAAGGCCATGCTCCAGGACATCGCCATCCTCACCGGCGCCAACCTGGTGAGCGAAGACCGGGCGATGACCCTCGACAAGGTGACCCTTGAGGATCTGGGCACGGTGCGCCGGATCACGATCAGCAAGGACGAGACCACGATCGTGGCCACCGGTGATCACCAGGCTGCCGTGAGCGATCGCGTTGCCGCCATCAAGCGCGAACTCGACAACACCGACTCGGAGTACGACCGCGAGAAGCTCAGCGAGCGCGTGGCCAAGCTGGCCGGCGGCGTGGCCGTGATCAAGGTGGGCGCCCCCACCGAAACCGAGCTGCGCAACCGCAAGCTGCGCATTGAGGATGCCCTCAACGCCACCCGCGCTGCCGTGGAAGAAGGCATCGTGGCCGGCGGCGGCAGCACCCTGGTGCAGCTGGCCGGCGAACTCGATGGCCTGGCCGCCGTGCTGAACGGCGACGAGCGCACCGGAGTGGAGATCGTGCAGCGCGCCCTGGCTGCGCCTCTGCATCAAATCGCAGCCAACGCTGGCTTCGATCCCGATGTGGTGGCTGAAGAGGTGCGCCGCAGCGGCCATGGCTTCAACGCCGCCACCGGCAGCTACGAAGACCTACTCACGGCCGGCATCCTCGATGCCGCCAAGGTGGTGCGCCTGGCCCTGCAGGATGCCGTGTCGATCGCGGGTCTGCTGCTCACCACCGAAGCGGTGATCGCCGATAAGCCCGAGCCCCCCGCACCGGCCGCACCCGGTGGCGACATGGGCGGTATGGGTGGCATGGGCGGAATGGGTGGCATGGGCGGGATGGGGATGCCCGGGATGATGTGATCCCGCCGCCGCCGGCCTACAACGCCCGCACCAAGCGGGCGTGAATCCGGCACACAGCCAGAGCTTCGCGGGGCGGATCTGAACAGAGCCGCCCCAATTCCCGGTTCAGGGCCTGCAGTTCGCCCATCGGCAGACCCGCCACCGGCGCCACCATCAGCAGCCCACCGAGCGCTAGGGGCAGCACCGCGTGCACGTGCAGGGAGGCCATCAGCACCTCCTTCAAGACGCTTGAGACTCACCCAGTGTGAAAGCTGAGGGCCGGAGCGACCCCCAAACTTCAAAAAGCTTCCAAAGCGCGCTGATAGGCCGCCACCTGCAGATCAACGCCGGTGATCGCTGTGCCCACCACCACCGCATCGGCACCCAGGCTGCGGGCTTGCACCGCTTGCTCAGCGCTGGCGATGCCGCCTTCACAGATCAACAGCGTGTCGGCCGGGAGCTCACGCCGCAGCTCCGGGAGCAGATCCCAGGCGGGAGGCCGCAAGGCTGCTGTGGCTTCGGTGTAGCCGTAGAGCGTGGTGCCCACCCATTGGCAGCCCAGGGCAGCCGCTTGCACACCGTTGGCCAGGCTGTCGACATCCGCCATCAGCACGGCTCCCAGATCGCCGCGAGCGCGCTGCACCAACTCCGCCAGCACGGCGCCATCCGGCCGCAGCCGCTCTGTGGCATCGAGGGCAATCACATCAGCGCCGGCGGCCCACACCGCCTGAATCTCCTGCCAACCCGGCGTGATGTACACGGGGCTATCGGGGTAGGTGCGCTTCCACAGACCCACAATCAGCGCCTCGGGACAACGGCGCCGAACCGCACCAATGTGCTCCGGGCTTTCCAGGCGCACACCAACGGCACCATTGTTGAGGCTGGCTTCCGCCATGGCGGCAATCACCTCGTTCTGGCGCATCGGCGATCCCTCCGGGGCCTGCACCGACACGATCAAGCCGCCCTGCAGCTGGGAACGATCAGGCAGCACGGCGCTCCTCACGATCGGGCAGCCAGCTGCGCAGCTGAACCACCGCTGGATGGCTGGGGGCTGGCGCCGGGCGGCTTGCACGCGGCAGCTGAAGCCGGGGTTCGGGAGCCAACTCAGGCTCGGGCTGGGGCGGTTCCGGCACCGCAGCAACCGCTGCAGGGGCTGGAGCGAGCACCGGAATGGCTTGGCTGTGCTGTGCCTCCCACCAAGCCCATCCCTCCGGATCCGCCTCAGCCAGCTCCTGGCTGAGAGCTGGCATCTGCTTCAAACCCTGGCGATGAGCCCACTGGCCCAGGAGCCGCTCGATGGCCTGGGCATCACGCGTGGCAAGCGCAGCTTGCAGCGCCTGGATCTGCGCCTGCCGGCGAGCCTGGGGCGAAGGAACAGCGGGAGGTCGAGAAGCCACAGATTGAGGATCAGGCGAGCTTGCGATCCAGCAGCGGGCGGATCAACAGGAACAGTCCAAGCGCCAGGGCAGCCAGCACTCCCAAACAGGCCGCCGCACTGAGCTCTCCGTAAGGAGCAACCAGCACCACAGCTGAAAGCGAGAACTGGCCGGCGTAGGCGGCGCGAATCGGTTCAATCGCGAAGGTAAGGGGATTCAGAGCTGCAAGCCAGCCCAGCCAGGTGGGCATGAACGAAATCGGAGCCAGCGCGGTGCTGGCAAACAGCAGCGGCAGGTTGGCCACGAAGATCACCGCGATCAATTCGATGTGGCCCGGCAGGGCAAAGGCCAGCCCCAGGCTGAGCCCGGTGACGGCGAACACCAACAGCAGCAGCGTGAACAGCACCAGCAGCAAGCCGGCTCCGCCGGGCCAGCCATAGCCCAAGGCCCAGGCGGTGGCCATGATCGCCACGCTCTGCACCAGGCTCAAGGCCGTGATGTAGAGCACAGAAGCCAGCACGATCGAGCTGCGGGATCGCAGCGGCGCCACCAGCAGGCGATTGAGGAAGCCGAATTCTCGATCGAACATCACTGGCAGGCCAGCGTTGAGAGCGGCGCTGAAGGCGGTGAACACGATCACGCCGGCGCCGAGAAAGCGGCCGTAGCTCATGCCATCGGGCAGCAGCCCCTCAGGCGCATTGGCGAACAGCGCCCCAAACAGCACCAGCCAGATCAGCGGTTGCAGCACGCCGGCCACCAAGGTGGAAGGGCGGCGAGCCAGCTGCAGGAACAGCCGCCGGGTGAGCGCCAGGGTTTCCTGCACAAGCTCCGATGTGGCGGAACGCTGGGGAGGCGTGGCAGCCGCAGCGTTGATCAGAGAGGGAGCGGCGCTGGTCATCGCGGCTGAGAAAGAAACAACGACGGAAGAAGAGAACGAGGCCAGATCAGCGCATCGACTGCTTGCGCTCAGCCTTGGGGTCGCGGCTGCCCGCCACCGCCAGCTCCGCATCCATCAGGGTGCGGCCGGTGGCCTGGAGGTACACATCATCCAGGCTGGGGCGGCTCTGGGCCAGGGCAAACACCGGCAGTTGGGCTTCCGCCAGCTGACGGCGCAGCTGCTCCACCACCCCGTCGTGCTCCACCACCAGGTTGAGCGAGTAGCCCTGAGCGCGGTTCACCACCACCTGGCGCACCCCCGGGCAGCGCTGCAGCAGCTCCTGCACCTGCAGCGCCTCGGGCTCATCGCTGAATTCGCGCACCCGCAGCGTCACCCGATCACCACCCAAGGCCGCCTTCAGCTGCGAGGGCTGGCCAGCGGCAATCACCCGGCCACCCTCAATGATCGCGAGCTGATCGGCCAGGGCATCCACCTCCTCGAGGTAGTGGCTGCTCAGCAGCACCGTGGTGCCCTGATCGCGCAGCTGGCGCAGCACCTGCCAGATGGCCGCGCGGCTTTCGATATCCAGCCCCACCGTGGGTTCATCCAGCACCAGCACCTGGGGGCGGTGCAGCAGCCCGGATGCCAGATCCAAGCGGCGGCGCATGCCACCGGAGTAGGTGCCACTGCGGCGATCGATCCAGTCGCCCATGCCCAGCAGCTCGATCAGCTCAGCGATGCGCTGGTCGCGATCAGCTCGCTTTAGGTGATACAGATCGCCCTGCAGCTGCAGCAGTTCGCGGCCGCTGAGGATCTTGTCGAGGGCCACTTCCTGGGCCACATAGCCCAGGCGCTCGCGCACGCCGCGGGGATCCTGCAAGGCATCCACACCCGCCACGCGCACGCTGCCGCTGCAGGGCGCCAGCAGGGTGGCAAGGATGCGCAGGCTCGTGGTTTTCCCGGCGCCGTTGGGGCCGAGCAGGCCAAACAGGCTGCCCGCGGGCACGCTGAGGTTGAGCCCATCGAGCGCCACCACGGCCCGATCGCCCTTGCCGTAGCGCTTGCTCACGTTCTGGAGCTCGATCACCCCTTCCGGCATCCCATCCGCCAAGCGTTCAGGCTCCCTGTGGCCAGTGGAGAAGCCAATCTAGAAAGCTCAGGCAGCCACAGCCGCAGCCAGGGTGAAACCTGCTTTGCCGGACCCAGCCAGAGCCAACAGATCCCAACCCTGGGCGCTCAGCTCTGCGCCGGCAGGCATCCGAGCCAGCAGCAGCAACAGGCAGATGCCAAAGAGATAAAGGATCGACCAGCGGAACAGCCCCCGGGCGCGCTGCACGTCGTCAGGGTCCTGATGCAGGCGCCATGCCATCTGGATCAGGCGCGCGTTGAACGGCAACAGCAGCAGGCCATAGAGCAGGCCGCCAGTGGGCAGGGCCCAAACCCCAAGCAGGCTGAGCACCACGGTGAGAGCTGCATACACACTGATGCCCCGGGCCGTGGCAGCGGTGCCCTTCACCACCGGCAGCATCGGGATGCCAACGGCGCGGTAGTCGTCGCGCAGCAACAGGGCCAGGGCCCAGAAGTGGGCCGGAGTCCACACCATCACCAGGGCAAACAGCCACCAGCTGCCCAGGCCCAGGTGGCCCGTGGCCGCCGCGGCACCCACCAGGGGTGGGATGGCGCCGGCCACACCGCCAATCACGATGTTTTGCGGCGTACGCGGCTTGAGCAGCACGGTGTAGAGCAGCACGTAACTGCAAAGGCCCAGCAGCGCCAGGCTGGCGGCCAGGCAATTCACCCCACCCACCAGCAGGGTGGATGCCGTGAGCGCCAGGGCCACGGCGATGGCAAAGGCCGTGCCCATCGAAAGGCGCCCCGAGGGCAACGCCCGGGAGCTGGTGCGCTGCATGCGCCCATCCAGCTCCTGCTCCCAGAGGCAGTTGAGAACACCGGCCGCGGCCGCCGCCAGCGCTCCGCCACCAAGGGTGCAGGCCAGCCGCAGGGGAGGCAGTGGCCAACCATCCGACAACGCCATCCCCCCAAGGGTGGTGGCCAGGAGCAATGGAATCAGCCGCGGCTTGGCGATCTCCAGCCAGGCCGGCAGCTTCACCTTGGCCCGGGAGGGAACGGCCTGTTCACGGCTCAGACCCGTTGCAACAGCTGGAGCACTAACCACGGGACACCTCCAAACGAACGGGCTCAAGCAGGCTGCGGCTGAACCAGGCGGCGAGCACCGCCACGAGGAACGCCGCCATCAACTGGTGCGCCACGGTGACGGCAGGCACCGCCAGCGTGAGGCGCAAACTCATCACCCCCAGGGCCACCTGGGCGATCACGGCCACGGCCGCCAGGGCGGCGAGTACACGCTCGGCCTGGCGCCGCCACAGGCCCCAGGCGGCGGCCACCAGCACGGCGGCGGCCACTGGCCTGGCACCGAGGCGATGGGCGAGGAGCCAACCGCAACCCTCGCCGGAGCTCAGGCAACGGCCAGCAGCCCACTGGGTGGCCATCAAACCGCCCAGCAGGCACTGGCCAAGAGCCAGTAGGGCCACCACGCCGATCAGCCAGGGCCAGAGCCGATCCAGCGAGAAACGCCTCGCCTGGGGAGCCTTACCTGAGGTGGATGGCTCCAGCAGCACCTGCGTGCAAGCACTGAGCAGCGCCACCAGCAGCAACGCCGTCACCAGGTGAGCCGTCACCACCGAAAACGGCAACAGCAGCGTGACCGTGAGGGCGCCAAGACCGCCCTGCACGGCCACCAGCAGCAGGGCGATACCGGAGAGCCAGGGCACCGCGCGAGGCAGCTCGCGCCGCCACCAGGTGCTCAGGGCTGCCTGCACCAGCAACCCCATTCCCACCACAAAGGCATCGAGGCGGTGAAACCACTCCAGGAACACCTGCAGATTCATCTGCCGCCCCGGCAACAGCGAGCCGTAGCAAAGGGGCCAATCCGGACAGGCCAGCCCTGCCTCCATCACGCGGGTGGCTCCCCCGATGCCCACCAGGGCGATGAGGGCCACTAACAGATGAGCGCTGAGCGCCGCCAAGGCGGCACGGCGACCGATCGGCGGCGTGAGAGTGATGGCCGTCATCGGGCTACAGCAACCACGGTTGGGCTGAAACTAACCAGGGCAACAGGCGGCCACACGATTG
>Ga0194125_10003129_pt1 | contig 27004 bp, 16 predicted proteins | sample TA2KigC250mmetaG_FD_148626 | JGI IMG/M metagenome (GOLD analysis project Ga0194125, IMG submission 148626) | Freshwater microbial communities from Lake Tanganyika, Tanzania - TA2015034 Kigoma Deep Cast 250m | ecosystem: Environmental > Aquatic > Freshwater > Lake | place: Tanzania: Lake... | reverse complement strand
AACGATGCTGCCTTGGACGGTCGCTGAAGGACATCCGGCGCAAGCCCCGTATGTCGCCGGCAATGCCTATCTGCATCTCAATCGCTGCCGCGAAGCCATCGAACATTTCAAAGCCGCTTATCGCATCGACCCTGATTTTCTGCGCCTAAAATTGAACCTCGGTGTGGCTTATATGCAAGCCGGCGACACAGCCCAAGCCGAAGTTTATTTCAACGAAGCCGTGCAACTGCCGCAGTCCAAAGCCGAAGCGCTTAACAATCTCGGCGTCATCGCTGAAACCCATAGCAATCTACCGCTGGCTGAATTAGAATACTCCCGCGCCTACCAAGCCGACCCACAACTCGACGACGCCCGCCTGAACTTAGCGCGCGTGGTGATGACCCTTGGCGACAGTCTTCTGCTCAAAGGCGCTATCGATTCTGGCGAAATGCGCTATCGGTATGCTGAAAAATTACTGCCGGGCGACCCGCGTCCGTCATTTCGGCTGGCAGTCGCGGCAATGGGCAAAGGCCGGAAGGATGAAGCGCTGCGACTCGCCAAGGCTATTATCGCCCGTCATCCCGATTTCAGTCCGGCGCAGCAGATGGTGCGGTCGCTTTCGGCGTCCCGATAATCTTAAGCCGTGTCTTGCGCAAGCGCCTATCGCCGCCGAAAAAGTGGTCGTCATCCTGCCGCTCGACGCCGAGCGACCACCATAGTTCCGGCTTCAAATAGGGCTGGTTTTCGATATAGACGGCTTGTTTGACGCCGCGTTCCCGCAAACCTTGCAGAACTTGCGGCAACTGGTCGTTGCGTCGAATTAAATACCACGGCTGATTATAACTGACCAAAGCGCAATCGCCAGCCAGCCACCACATCGGGGTTATAGTAACTTCTGCGCCCGTAATCGTCACCCAGCGATTTAGCGCTGCATTTTGGCGGTGAGCGGTCTGCAGAGACACATAAGAAAAGACTTGTCCGACGATGGAGATGATTAAGAATAAGATAATAACCGGCTTCACATGCGGATACCGGCGCCACCAGCGCTGCCCGCGCGTGGCGGCGATCATCATCATCACCGGCAGAATCGGGACTAGCAACCGCTGACTCCAATGAATGCCGTGTATCGACGGAGCAATCGCCGCCGTCAAGACGATGAACAAAGCCGACCCATACCATAAGAACTTCCAAAATCGACGACGCTCGCCTTTAAAAGGCAGTAGAACTAAGGCGGTCATCGGCGCTGTCCATAATAATCCGCCCGATACTGCAGTGTAGGCGATGACGTTCGCGGCGGTAACCGCCTGATAAAAATATACTCCCCAAGCCGCCAATACCGCCGCTCCAACCCCCATCCACCAGTCTTCCTCGTAGCGCCAGCCGCTCCACAATCCAACCATTAAAAGTGGTATCACACCCAACATCGACCAGTGATTAGCAGGAAAACCTTCTAATAACAGTTTATACACATTCTGCATACGCGACACAATCAAGGTGTATAGACTGCGCGGACCATATTCAAGAAAATTCGCCGAAATATGCTGTGGAATTGGATATCCCGTCTGCCAATAATTCAACAACATAACCAACAGTATAACTGTGAATGCACCGAAGAGATAATAGATGGAGGTCCTCAAAGAATGTCCGGTCAAAGGCCACAGCAGCAATGTAACACAACCCCAAAGGAGCAATTCGCTGCGCATACTGACCGCCAAGGCAAAAAAGATGCCGCCTAAAAAAACTTCGAGATACCGCTGCGAACGGTGTATCCTATGCTGGGCGCAGGTGAACATTATCGATAAGGTGAGAAATCCCGCCGTCAGCGAATGTTCCCATAACTCCAGACTATAGAATAAGATAGGCGTCCCTAATCCGACGATGAGCAGAAAGAAGCGCCCGTCGCGGTCGCCGCGTTGCCGCTGCCATAACAACCAACTGGCCAGCAGAGTCAACCAGCCGCCGATTAACGGCAGCAGAAACGGTCCCCAGCGTCCCATCACAAGATAGAAAATTCCACCTATCAGCATAAACAACGGCGGGAAGGTCGGTATCTGTTTCCCGTTGTGCATCTCGCTAAACGGCGCGGCTATAGGCCGGAAACCGCCTTTAGCATCGAAATCGACGCCGTCGTAAGTCAAGGCAATTTTGCCGGTTTCGGCAAAAGCCCGGCTGCCCTGATATTTAATCCCGTTGTCCAAACCCCAAAAAGCCGGCTTGGGCAATAGAATCCAGAGCAAAAATAACAGCGCCGCGAGGGCGATTAATATCGTCAGTTCACGGCGCCGTAAAGGATTAAGATGTCCTCTTTTTATGATGTGTTCCTGCTTTAAAAGTGGATCCTTTTTTATCGTAATTCATCGTTCCGCACTCTGCATATTCATTCCGCGCTTCTAATGCGCATACGGCAGGAAGAACCAGTCTAGCATTCGGTTAAACATTTCGCTGACTTTGCCGCCGCTGTTATCTAAGAAGTAAAGCGGGAAGGTAAAGATCGCGATGCGGTAGCGGATTTCGAAGGCGCCTTCGTCGCCGGCATACAACCGTTCAAAGCGAATTCCGCAGGGTTTCAGGTGAAATTCCGAATAAGGCTGGTAGCGATAATTGACCCAGACGGTATCGCCCGGCGCCCAGGGCGTGCCGAATTTATAACTGACCTTGACTACGGTTTCGCCTGATGAGCCGACATTATTGGTAAGCGTCAACACTTCGCCGCTGTCGCCGCGGGTCGCGTTATAAACCCGCGTCACTTCCAACACCCGCTTCTTGCTTAATCTTAAGATGCAATCCACCGGAGTCGGCGGGTAATTGATAGTATCGACCCAGGTCCGCACTTCCGCCAGATCGTTCCGGACGTCACCGGAGGCGGTATCGGTATAGGACTTGAAGTAATAGACGGTCTCGACGCTGCTACCGGCTGTCATAATATCTATACCGGGCAGCAAGGGATAAGTTTTATAACGTTGAGTGAAAAATCGTCGGAAGACATCCGCTGAAACCGCCGTGTCGATGGCTAAATCCGGCAAATCTCGCACGCCGGATTTAGCGCCGGTGAATTCGGCTTCGTTGGTTGGCACCGACACGCCGGCCAGCGGTCCGCCGAACCGCGAACCGTTGGCTAAATTGATAATCGTATAAGCCGTCGAAGGCAAGATATTCTTGCGCACAAACGACCCAACTACCCATAGATTACCGCCGACCCGCACATAATCCCGCAGCGCGCTCTCAAACGGCGCCTCGTTGGGATCCATATTTTCAGAACACCATATTACTAATCTAAACCGCCCAAGATAGGCTTTGTGCAAGGTAATTGAATCTGGATTTGGATAATGGACATAGTTAACATCCGGATAACGCGAGGCTAAACTGCGATAAAGGTCGCCGATTTGCGTCCCCGGAATTACATTGCCGCGATTAGGGCGTCCATTCGGATTTTCCGAAGTCGAATTGAATAACAATATCGTCTGCTCAAAAGTCGGTTTATAGACATCGAAATCGGCCGACGCGGGACGAGCCGACAACTCATAACTATCGTCCCGCACCCAAACGGTGAAACGATAATGCCCGGTTTCCAGACCTGAAAACACTAAATCCTGTCGAATCGTCCAATCCCGCGCCACCCACTGCCAAATCGTGTCGTGGGGAACTTTTTCCAGATAGTAGCGATACTCCAGCGGTATTTTATATAAATCCCGGTCGTCAGGGTCGCTCGAACGCCAGGTAAAGCCCAAACCTGACCAAATTTCGGTCGTCCGGTCTAAAACATATAAAGTATCCCGCAGACGGATGTCTGTGTTGAAACTATCGTCGGGCGCGGTGAACCATTTTATCCGCGGCACATTCGGCGGTTTGTTGGTGCGGAAGAAGCGGCGGTAGATGACTGCCGACTCAGCGCCGCGGTCGTCAACGCACTTCAGATAGAAAATATGCTGTGTAACCTGCCCCGGCGTCGTGAGCAGGAATATCGTATCCGACGAGGCTTCCGTCCGGCGCCAGGCTTCAGCCGGTATGAAGGGAATATAGTAGTCCGGGTCGGCAAGCGCCGTCGAGTCGATTATATCGGCGTAAAGAAAATACTCCACAAAACCATCTGGATCGCGCCCCTTCCAATAAACGACCGGCGCGTAAGAAAATACATCGCTGTCAGCCGGAACATTGGCAAACTCGACGACCGGATTCTGGTTGCTCTCGACCGTGCCTTTGAGGTCGCCCGGCATCAAATCGCAGCCGGCAAGACTGATGAACAGCGCTAATATTACCGGCGTCAATAATCTCAATCGTTCGCCTGATATTAATAGATGGTTGTTTCTAACCATAAATCCGCCTTAATCTTTCTATTTCCTCGAGCAGTTCGCGCCGCCCGGCGGGACTGTTGATGTCGGTCTCAAAGCCTGCGTTTAGATGTTCGACGATCGCTCGGTAAGCCGCAGCGTAATCGGCTAGGTTATAGTTGGCTGCGGCGACCATCAGCCACATATCGCGAAAATCGAGCGTTGGTTCATGGAGGAAGCGCCAGCCGGGCCGGCGGCGCAGCAGCGAGTCGGCTTTGCTTAACGCGCTGCCCCACCGCCCTTCCTGATAGACCGCAAACGCCCAGCCTCCCAAGGCGTCATAGCGGGTCGTGTCCAGCGCCAGGCTGCGGGCAAAATAACCTCCTGATTCGTTCAATCGGCTTTGAATGCGTCCGGTTGTCCAGCCGAGTCCGTTATAGGCGTCGCTGTAATTTGCATTTCGGTCAACCGCTGATTGAAAATTAGCGGCAGCGGCGACATAATCGCCTGACTCGAATTTCACCCAACCAGCGGATGTCAATTCAGCTGCAGTTTGCGCCTGTCCGTCGCCATCGTCGTCATCTTTTGCGCAGCCGACGAAAAGCCCGCCGTAGATGGCAATGACGGATATAACCTGCAAATATGATGGCTTTATCATTCGTTCCAACATAGATTTACCTCACCAGCAACAGTTTCAACGCCCGGTCGCCGTAAGGCGTTTCCAATTTCGCCCAGTAAATGCCGCTCGCTGCTGGCTGACCGGGACGCTCCAGACCGTCCCATTGCGCTGTCCATTCCCCGGCGCCGCGCTGGCGATACTCCAACTGCGCGACCTGCCGGCCGGACAGGTTGTATATTCCGAGCCTTACTTTGCCTGCTTGAGGCAGTGTATATTTTATAAGTGTAACGTTATTAAATGGATTGGGATATGCCGACATTAAAACCTGATTCATCGGCAGCGCTGCTTCATCATCGAAGGTGCGACTGCCTAGCGCGACGGCAAATTTGCTGCCCCGATCGGTCATCCCGACGACCTTATCGTCCCGACATTCCCCAGCCAAACGCAGCCAAATGCCGTTGTCTAATCGATAGACAGCCGCATTTTGGCTGGGCAGCGTCGTTAAGCCTGCGACAGTCATCTCGATGCGCGCCGGCGCAGCCAAGTGCGTTAAGCCCTTAATCTCAATAGTCGGAGTAATGAAAATTAATTCGTTAGTGGGACATTCCGGCGCTGGTTCGTAACGGCAGATTAAAGCCGTCGTGCGCTCAACTGCCGATGGTGGAATGATGAGCCGGCCCCCTACTCCCGGCAGCGCTCCGTCGGCGCCTTCGCGGGTCGTCGCTAATATCAATTCAAAATCGCGCCCGACCTTTTGATGTTGTCCGCCGGTGATATCCGCTTCACTGGTGATAAATATAGGTCCCGAACCTGGCGCTTCATACTTACCGCGATAGACATACTGGTCGATGGCGGTCAAGTTTATCAAAGTCAGAGACCCGCCGCCGAACTCCAATGAGCAGACCGGCGCGCCGGCAAATGGCGCCAGCGAGGTTATCATCACATCCAGCCATTGCGGGAAAGCCGAATTTTGATAGAGATTTATGGCGATATCCGGCGCCTGCCAGCCGCCGCCTAATGTGCCGCCGTAAGCGCCGATATCGTTGCGCGAAGTCCCTTGCGACGGCGGGAAACTATAGTCGCGATAAGGGCGTTCTGGATTGCCGCGGTCGATGAGCGGCGAAGCCGGATTTAATTCATAAGGCAATCCGGCGTTGACCGCAAATCCTGGCGCGATATCGATATTCGTCGGATGGGCAAATCCGCCCTCCACATCGCAATAAGAAACTAACGCATTTGCGCCGCTGACCCGTGTTATCGAAGAGTCGGTGTGGCCATAGATGATACTATTCAAAATCGACGGCACGGAGCGGATCGCGGCGTATATTCCATCGCCGTAGTTATCGACTATGGTGTTGTTGATAAGGCGCGGCGAGGAGTTTTCGACAATCGCCAGACCGCCGCCGTTTGAGGCGGCGCGGTTGCGGTAAATCAAATTACTTTGCAGTAAGGCGCTGGACAAGAAGCGGAAATAAAGCCCGCCGCCGCTGGCTGCGCTGTTGTCCCGGATTTGGCAATTAGCGATGAACGGTTTGGAGTTGAGTATATATATTCCGCCGCCGTAGCGGGCATAATTACTGTCAATAATGCAACCGGCTAAATACAAACCAGAATTTTCGATATATAGACCTCCACCCAAACCTGCGCTGTCGCCGCAGGCGGTTATAGTCGAGAATTGAATGACCGGCGAAGAGTGTCGAACCTTAACGCCGATTATTCCGCTGCGCACGACGCAGTAAATTAGCCGTGATCCGTCTTCGTTATTAAGTTCTAATCCCTTCCAGCGCGCCGCCGGTGTTCCGGAGTCGTCGCGCGGCAGAAAATAAATGGAATCCGTCGGCAGCCCCACAGCCCGCAATTCGCCGTTGGCGCGTATAAATGCCCTGCGTTCAAACAAAATCCGCGCCCCCGGCATTATGCGCAGCCGCTCGTGAGCCGGAACCGTAACCGAATCCAGAATTATATAATCCGCGCTTCCCACCGACCAGTCCCACACTCCTATCGCCTCGCCGAACATATATCGTCCGGGCGCTGCCATTCCCCGTCCGAGCAAGCGATAATTATAGCCCAGCGGATAATTGCTCATTATGGTCAACCGGTAGTTGTAATCCTGATTGACGGTATTGGGATGGAAATTAACTGGCAGCAAACCTGTCGAATCAGGTGGAATTATAAATCCGCCCGGGCCTATAACGGCTGAAAACGCGCCGGGTGGACCTACAACCGGCGTGAACACGACATTGGAAATCACTAACGGCTCATCGCCGACATTCTTTATAGGGATGTAACTTACAATTGTATCGCCGCCGGCCCAGACATAACCGACATATTTGGATGTGTCGGCAATCACCGGCCGTGGGCCGAATCCCCGTCCGGTCAAGGTTATATATAGATTGCGGTCATTAGTGCGCAGGCTGATGGCGGATTCATAGACCTGCGGCGCGGCGGGAAGGAAGATAAACTTGATCAGCAGCGAATCACCGCGATCGACGATATTGGTATCGGCGGTAACATCGAAAATTGTATCGGGCAGCGATATACTCCTAATAAGCAGCCGGCTGCGTCCGATATTGAACAACCAGAGCGATAATGTATCGTGGGTGCCAATTTGACGGCGACCGAAATCTAATGAATCTTCGATTCTGGCAATAGGGTCGATGCCGCCGCCGCGTAATATTAGCCGGGGATGACGACGCAGCGGGTTCAAATTTGCTGGATGCAGGGTATCGACGCCGTATAAGGTGTCGCTTGTTATAATCGTCAGCGTGTCATTATAGTTGCGCAGCGCGCCCGGCCGGAACTGGATGAGACATTTGCCCGATTCGCCCGGCTCAATCGGCGCCTTCTGAAAACTCGGTATCAGCCGGCCGCTGTCGTTCACCGTCGAATCGGGAAAGAAATCAGGATTAGAAAAACGAAACTCGTGGACATAGAGCCGGTAATGCCCGCGATTCTCGATGCGTATCTCCTGCGATGTTCGTGTATTGATGCGAATGGAATCGAAATTGACGACAATATTGTTGGCATCGAACATATTATAGAACACGGGAACGGATTTGGTCGCCAGTTCGGTTCCTCCGTGATGTCCGAGGTTGAGGCGGTTGATGAGGATGTCCGGCTCGGTTGAAGCGTTCAGGCGCGGGTCGCCGGCGTCGATGCAGGGCGATGAGTATTTCAAACGAAAGTCATAAGGCTGGCGGACAGCGTTCACAAACTGCGGGTCAGCGCTGATGTTGCCTGTTCCTGGAAATGGGTAGTCTTGTCCGACAGTTACATCGCTGAAGGAGACAACCGGCCTGGCTGACTGTGCCCGGCCCAAATCCTGCATAAAATTATCGCCGCGCGGCAGGTCGTTGTTCTCGATTTGGTCGTCTAAAAACAACAATTGCGTATTGGCTGTAATGATGCTGTTGCTAATATTGGGCTTGCCTTCCGTGCCGATGAAGACGCCGCCGCCCCAGCCGCGCGCCGTATCTAAAGTCACTGTGCAGTTCGCTATCGTTGGATTTGAATACATCAGACTGACGCCGCCACCGAAGTTGCCGGACCAATTGGCGACGATGAGATTATTTCTAAGTGTCGCCGAGGTTGACCAGCCATATAATCCGCCGCCGTCCAGGTCGGCACGGTTGTTGATTATTTCGCAACGTTCCAAAGTCGGCGAACAATTCTTGATATAAACGCCGCCGCCGCAGTTGTCCGGCCAGGCGCCGCGCGCCCAGCCGTATTCGATGCGGCAGAACCTAAAGCGCGTGTCGCGTTCGGCTTGGTCCAGCCGCAAACCCCGCCAGCGCAGCGAATCGACCATCGGATTTGCAACGGTGAACACAATAAAATCTGTATATGTTCCCTCTGCAATCAATTTGCCGTTCACTGTAAAACTGAACGGTCCGGCAAACTCGACGCGCACCCCCGGCTGAATCGTCAACTGCTCCCCGGTCGGTAAAACGATATTGCCGACTACGCGGACAGGATGGTCGCTCAGACTCCATACCCCGCTGGTCAGATTGCCGGACACATCCAGCGCGCTCAACGGGGATTGTGCGCCAAATAGTAGAATTATAAGCGCTGCCCTAAAGAAATAAGGGCTAAACGGGCTTTTCAAGTGTTGACCTCAAGGTTCTTGGCTTTAGGCTTTAGTAATTCACTGTCAACCCGCTGCGGTCGGCAGTCTTAATCCCCGGCTTCGAGAAGCCGGGCTACAACCGCGGTCGGCAGCAACCGTTATTAGAAATTTATATATCCAATCAGATAACTAATGGTGAAACGGTGCGCGCTGCTGAGCGTTCCGAGTCCGTTCCAGGCATAATCGACGGTCACTCCAGCCTGTGGAATCTGCAAACCCAATCCGAACGATACGCCATCTAAAGATAAACCGCCGTTTTCATCGATGATCGGATACTCCACAAACGGGTCCTTCTGCCGGTCGGCTTGATATTCGTCCCAAGTGGCGCGCTCCCAAGCGTTGACTTGTTTGCCGAAGCGCAGACTGACCAGTCGCTTGTAAGTATATTCGGCGCCGATGCGGTAAAGTTCCAAATTGTCATTCGGATGAATAAATTCCCCCGCCGCCAGAATGCTGTGGGGACCATCCTCATAAGCCACCATCGACATACCGAATTTGAAGGTTATCGGCAGCGGAAACGGCTCGCTGACATAGGTCATATCGGGTCCGAAATTCTGAATTATCATCCCGATGTTGACCCTCCGCCAGCCGGTCGCATAAAAAGTTCCTACATCTGCCGACCAGCCAGAGGCGCGAGCGTCCGCCAACTGCGAATGCAGGTATTTCAAAGTCGTTCCGACCGAAAATTTGTCGGTCAGCCGCTGGCAGTAGGTCAAGCCTACGGCGATGTCGCCGGCGGTGAAGGTCCGGCCGGTGCCGTAAGGCATCTCCGGTGTGGTCTCGACCATCTCATCCGAGAACAGCGTCGTGGTTTGAACGCCCAACACACCGCTGACCAATGGCATCGGCATCACCCCGCCGAGAAAGGCGTATTTAATACCGACAGGCCAATCGACGATCGAAAATGTCGCCTGCGGACGCGTCAACTGGATTAATCCGCCGGGATTGTAATATAATGCCGATACATCGTTGGCGACCGCCGTGAAAGCCTCGCCCATCCCGACCGCGCGCGCCGTTGTGCCGACCTTTAGAAAATTCAAGCCGGTCGTCCCGACCTTGGCTTGCCCAAACGCTAAAAGCGGAACTAAAGCCGCGCCGACGGCTATCCCGATCAGGCTCTTCAGCCGGTTCATTCTATCTCCAATATAACTTCAGTTAATCTGAAGTGTTGAATGAGATGGTTCAAATTCGGATTTCTATGAATTATGTGTGTTAATCCGAGACAAACCGCTATGAACTATGTTGGTCATCATTAGAGTGATATTTATCTAATCACGACAAATTTGCCAGTCTCGATTTTGCCCTTGTTTTCGTCGGTTAAATCTTCGACTGTGAACAGATACATTCCCGAGACGACCTGCTGGCTGTTGCGGGAATTTAAATCCCACGGCTCGGCGAATTCGGCGTTCCAGCCGACGCGCTGGTCGTCGCCGGCGATATTGTGCGGCACGATGTCAACTAAATCGCCGGCCACCGTATATATGCGAATCAAACACTTTCGCGGCAGGTTATAGAAATACATCCGCCGGTCGGTCTGCGGGAAGAATTCGACTGTGCCGTCGTCGCGATTTTCCCAAGACACTCCGCCGTGCAGTTGCCGGTAATCCTGCGCGACCCGATAGGGATTAGGCACAACCATTACTCCAGCGGCTTCGCGTCCGGAAGGCGCGATGAAGATGGCATTGGCGATGCGCGCCGATTCCAATGGCTGCGTGCCGGTCTTGTAATCGCCGTAATCGTAAGATGTTACCGAATAATAGCGCGGCACCATCGGATGAGCGTTCCGCACAATGTAATAATAACTCCAATCGTTCGGGTCGCTGAGCGTGTCAACGACTAAATTGCTATGCCCGAACATCCCGATGTTCTTACCCACCGGTTTGCGCGTTAAAGGGATCCCCGTTATAGTCGTGTCGCGAGGCAATGCCGCTTCATTTCCGACCGGCATCCAAGCCAGCGAATCCCGCGGTCCATAGAGCGAAAAGTCCACGCGGTCAAACTCATCCATAAAGGCAAAATCCTTCTCCAGCATCGTATTCGACACATAGACACGGTAGCCTTCGAAGTCCCATTCGCGCGAGAAGGGATCTTTATAGTTCGGGTCTTCCGACGGGCACTGCTTCCAAGTCAACACGACATTATGGGCGAGAAAATTGGCATCAAACGAAATGGATTGCCCCGGCGCTGTCGGAATGACGCATGGCTGGGTCAATTGCTTTAGAATCGGCGCGTGCGGGGGCGGCGGACCCCTAAAATCCGGCACTCCATCGCCGAAGTCGAGCATCTCGTTCAGTCGGGTGTAATCGAGATGCTCGGGGCGCTCCAGGGCATCTTCAGCCGGCTCCAAACGGCTGTTATTCTCACTGCCGTCCGGATCCGGTCCGGGATAGATATAAGCCTGTCTAACGCCGCCTTCCCACCTATAGGCCGTGTCGCCGCGGGCTAAAGCATAGAGACCATCGTTGCCGGTATCTTCGCCATACCAGCCGTCGCCGTCGGTGTCCACCATCGGGTTATCGTAAACCTTCGCCGCCCAGTCGGCATTATAGCGCAGCGAAGCGAAGTTGAACAAATTGAAATCAATATATTCATTATCCGGCTGTGGGTTGTTGCGGTCGTGGAAATTATCGCCGGCGACATAAGCGATGGTCATCGAGAACTTCTCGCCTGGATTGAGCCGGTAAATCCGCTCGCCGGTCTGCTCCTCGATGTGATCGAATATGCCAAGCGGTCCCCAGGATATCAAATAGCGTGTGTCGTAGCCGTTGGCGATGTCGTTCAGCAGGTTTTGCGGCGTGTTGTCGGTCTCGCCGGGGATTTTCCAGGCGTGCTGCTCTAACACGACACCCGGATTCCAGCGGTCGTAAAACTTTTGCGGATTAGCGCGTATCCATTCGGGTTGATTGACGAACAATTGGTCGTAATCGAATTCACGATTCTTCAAGACGAAATATTTGCGTGTATCTCCCATCGGCGTGCCGAAATCCTTGGTCCAGGCGCCCGGCGCGCCGTCATCTTCCCAAGCGGGACCGAAATCGAGTTCAGCCTGTCCGTGAGACACCCACCAGTTAAAGCAGGTCTTTAATTTTGGATTAGGCGCGCGCAGAACCCGCGTCCCGGTTACCGCCGGGCAGGAAAACTCGTTCCCCGATGCCACGCTCTTCGGACGTCCATCGTTGTCGGCAATCCAGGCGGTGTTGATGACCGCCGAGTCCAAGCCGCCATCCGGGCGCTCATAATAGTAATACTGCTGGAAACCACAGATGTCGTCTTCGTGCCAAGTCTGCTCGGGAGGTCCGCCGACATCCGCATCGATGTAAAGACCTATATATAAGTTCTTTAAGTAATTCCCGGCGATATTTTCGATTTCCCAGTCGATGATGATGAAATTCTGGGCATAGTTATAAGTCCAGGCATAAGATTTTTGCGTAATCTTGATACCGAGTGGAATATGCGGTCCATCGATAGGGTCGTCGTCCACGAAGTATCTTTCGGTCAAGGTGTCGGCATAAGAACTGACGAAGTCCTGCTCCGACACAGCCGAATCGCGGAACGAACCGATGTAATTGCCGAGGCAGTCGAACTCGATAGGCAGGGTAGTGCGCTCCTTGATGCCGTTGGTTAGGCTGTGCAGTTCGCCTTCGCCGGGCCAAAATTCGTGGGTTGACATCCAACCATCCATACCGACCGAGACACGCGGATATTCGTAGCCTTCGGCTCTTATCAGCGCGCCGAGCCAGAGCGAACCCATAAACAGATATTCGACTCGCGAGCCGCCGGGATATTCGCATTGCGGCGCGTATTCGCCGGTGCAAGGGTCGTCCAACCGAGAGGGATCAAGCCGCGAATAATTCCCGAAGAACCCCCAATTTGTAACATTCATCCAGATGTTCGACCGACGGTGAACCCGATTGTAAGCGTTCACCTGGGCGATATCGATACGCGCCGGTCCTGCCCGTTTGCCGGGACTCGGCTTTTTAGCGTCCAGCGCCGCCAGCGCCGACGTTATGTTAATGATATTGAACAGGGCGAACAGAACCGCCCCGAGCGCGACGCGTCCTAACGACTGTCTATGCACGATGACCTTTCTGACGAGTCTCATTTCAAGAAGTCTCTAAAGAGACAACTCCACTAAAAGTATTTTCAACCGGCTGAGCCGGATGACGATTGATTCAGTTGTGAATAATCTTTATATTTATCTAAACTATGTTCTAATCCATCTTGCCCATAAAGTCTAGCCCGATGATTATTTCTATGGCGCATCCGGTCCGCCGAATGCCCCCATATCGCTCGGCGAACCGTCGGCGTCTAAAATAGTCGGGTCGCCAGCATTAAGACAGGGTGAGCCGTCAGCCAGCCGGTAATTCTTCCCCGCCAAATCTACAAAGCGCGGGTCAACGTGCAAATTCGTCGCCTCCAGCCGCGTCGTGTCTTTGGAAATCGACACCGCCGCGACATCGTGCAGATAGAAGGCATTATAAGCCACTGCCGGACGGGAAGTGCGTTCGGCGAAGATGCCGTATCCACCGCGCTGCACCGAGCCGTTGTTGTAAAAGATGTTATTGCGAACATCTGGTGACGAATTGTTGAAGCAATGAACTCCCGAATAGCCATTCCCAATAAAAACATTGTTGCGCAATAGAGCATTGGACATATTCTCCAGCCTCACACCGTTGACCTTGAGGTTGTCGATGATATTGTTGACGATGCGCGGCTGCGAGGATTCGCGCGCTAAAATCCCATAACCCGATCCGCTGGAAATTATATTGCGGCGAATGAGCGGCGATGAATTATATTGACATAACACGCCTGCTATCGAAGCGTCGATAATTTCGCAATCGGTAATCGTCGGCGCGGCTTCCCGCTCGCATAAAATCCCAACCGAGTCAACATAAGCCAGTTTACAATGGTTCACCAAAGCATCGCGTCCGACGAACTTAAGTCCCCAGCGGGCGTTAAAAACCTGCGTGTAATGCAACTCATTGCCGGATGCGCCGCCTTCCTCGAATACTATGCCCTGCCATTCGCCTTTTTGAGGATTTAGCCGCGCCGAAATGAACTTCACCGGCGCGCCTGCTGTGCCATTCGATTTTACACAGCCTTTAGCGCGCAGCACGAAACGTCCTTCGATGCGAATTTCGACGCCCGGCTCGATAAATAATGTATCACCGACCGGCAGCAGCACATCGCAGGACATATAGTAAGGGCTGCGAGCCGCTTCTAAACGGTTGCCGACAATAGGCAGATTAGGTATGCGCCGGCGAATCTCGCCCGGTCGATATTGATAGCGATGTATTCCGCAATCCCGCCGCGTCCCGTCCGACTCCAAGTCCAAACCTTCCGGCCCAGCGTCGATAGCCGCCGACCAAGCCTGCAGGCGGAAATCCCATTTCGGCCCGCGATGTTTGATTTTAACCGCCTCGACATACTCAGGATTTAAACGCAAATTATGGCGGTAATCGCAACTGTCGAGGTTGGAGTTGGCGGTAAATATACGACCAAAGCCAAGCGGCGACTGATTATCGAATTCGCCAGAAAAGTTCTCGATAATGACGCTGTAATTGAGGTTTAGGTCCGCCCGGCGGGCATCGCCCGGCATCGCGCATTTGACGCCGTAATCGTCGTTCTCGGATATGATGCAGTAATTGATAAGCGGGTCGGCGTTTTGATGCACCCAGACACCATGGAAGGCATTATCGTAGATGATACAATTTTCTAGCGTTGGATTTGAACCGGTGTCGATATGCACGCCACTGAAGCCGCCAGCTAAAAACCAGCAACGCTTGATGGTCGGGCTGGAAGCCTTGAGCGTAAGGCTGCCGTATTCGGCGATAGCGCTGTCGATAGCGGCGCCGGTAGTGTCGTATTCGTAAGTTTTATGCCTGCCCCACAGAGCGCCGAAGAGAAAGCGGCAGTATTCGAAGCGCGAGACATTATCGGCGCTTTCCAACCATACGCCGTCCCAATCGCCGCGCCGTGGAATAACCATTCCGGAGGTGAATGTAATCGGCGCGGCTTCGCTGCCCACGGCATTGATGCAGCCTTCGACAGTCAGCCGCTTTGCCGGCTCAAAGCGCAGTTCGACGCCCGGCTCGATGGTGAGCGTCTGACCGGCCGGCACCCGCAAATCGACCGTTGCCAAATAGGGGCTGCCTGAAACGCGCAGAACGCCATCCGCCGGCAACGCCGCTATTGGATTCCCGCGAAATACATCCCGCGTCGGCGTTTTGGATTTCTCGCAGGAAATTAAGAAAACTAACGCAATTAATAAAGTTAGTATTTGACGCATTATAAGCCTTAGTCGAAAGACTATTTATCAATCCTAATCGGGTTTCTACATTATTTTTTGCGACGCCACGATATACTCGCGTGTCATCGTGCTGCTCGCCTGACCGGCTTTATTGGTCGGTGAATTTCTGGACGGAATGACTTTATTGCCTAATAATCGTTCATAGGTAAATAAATGCTTAAAGCCATTTTGCTCAAACTTCTCCGCGATGAACTGGTCGGTCGGCAGTTGAACATCTTTAACTCGCCGATTGCCGACAATATAGATTGCAATTCCACCTCTGCGAACACTAGCGGCTACATCGCGAATCGAGTTTTCCAAATCGAAATAGAAAGACGACACTTCTAAAGCGCGTTTGGGTGATTCGGAATGAATTCGCATTATCGGCTCGGCGATGAGACCGGATAAGTATTTGTTCGAAATGGTCTGCCCACCCATCATCATTCGGTCTAACCGACGCGCGTTCTTCATCCCCATCCATTCGTTGGCAAACATCGAAAACTGCCCATAAGCCACAGTTGTGGCGCTGTCGCCATAAGGCGGACTGGTGAGAACGATATCGTAGTTCTCATCTTTAATCTCAAAAGCGCGGTCTTCAACATTTATCTTCGCCTGATTTTCGATGAGCAAGGGCAGATAAGCATACTTATAAATATCCAAACACTTATTGAGTTTATAAAAATAGACATCGAAAACATCCGGATTGAAATTCAATAATTCCTCCGGCTTCATTCGAAAGAGTTTATATTCATTCGAACGCGTCCAAGAGCATTCTCTAATCGTCTCCGACAACGGCACCCAGAAAAATCTCTTTATATCATCATCCTTTACTAAGTCTATAAAGTTTCGCAGGATAGTGAGTTTTAGCAGAACCTCTTTAGAAAACCAGAAGTGAATATTCGTATAATCAGGCGTTTTTAGGCTGGTAAAGTTTTCTTCATTCTTCGAAAATTCATACACATCGCTGCGCAGGCGCTGCTTCATATTTTCTAAACTCTCAATATCTATTTTGGTGAACTTGGCTCGGGCTATCAGGACGGCTAAAGGATTGATATCGCAGCCATCCATTTCGCTGAGTCGGCGGTCTAAGCCCACGATAAACGACGACCCACTCCCGCAATATGGGTCGAGCAGACGGCCCCTATTTATCCCCAATTCTTTGAATAACTCGATGCCCACCTGCGGTATCATTGTGGCAGGATACTTATGTAAATTTGGATAAGTATCTGCATAAGACTGTCCTGCGAAGTCGTATTTAGGATTTCGCGTTATTGGGTATTTCACAAGTTCTCGTTGACGAATGGAATTATCGATGAAAGTCTTGAGATAAATTCTGAGTCTATTTCTTTAGATATAAATGATTTATCGAAAAACTTAAACATACCGCGATGCTGTGGATTATTAATCTCATTATAAAAATTGGCTGTCACGAAACAAACAAAAGGCATCTCTTCAGAATTATAGGTGATGTTATACTTATCTTTTATAGGATTATCAGTTGTGGCTATTTCCATCAATAACTTCCATTTATAAGTCTGTCCAGCGCGCTCGCGTAGAGAGGTTTTTAACGATAAAATGATGCACTTATTGCTTTCGATATTACCTGTCTTAGTATAGATTATTAAATCGCAATCCGGTTTCTGAGTCTCGCCATCGACATTAATAGTAGCGACTTTGTCGAAAACTTGGACTTTGGATTTACTATTGGTTATGAAAATATCAGCACGGATTTGTCCGGTCTGTTTATTCTTTAAAAACAGATAAACGATCAGTTGCGAGAAAGCGTTTCCGGCGATGGATTTGCGGGCTTGATTAATGTCCCTTAAATCTCCTTTTTTCTGGCGCTTTTCGAGTAATTTGTCAACTGCCGGTTTCGCTTTTATTAAAAGTTCATAAATCTTATCGAATGCTTTTATATATGCTTCGACTTTGGGTTTATAATTGCTGATGAATTCGTCAAACAAAGCCAAAATTGGCCGCATATAATAAGTATTTTCGATTAAGTTTAATTGCTTTTGCTCCTCGTCGGTTAGTTGGAATATTTTCATACCGCCATCCTATTTTGCCCCCTTCCCCCTTCGTCTTCCAGCCGTCTTCTCGCAATGTCCAGATACTCAGCATTGATATCGCAGCCGATATAATTAACGCCAAGCCTCTGTGCTGCAACTGCGGTCGTGCCGCTGCCGATAAAGGGGTCGAGTATCACCCCGTCTTTACTGAAAACTACTAACTTAATCAAATACTCGCATAAAGATAAAGGCTTGACCGTCTTATGATGATTGAATCCGCCTTTCTCGCGAGGTTTAGGTTTGGCGACTAAGAAAGCCCGGTCGATGGTCGAATTCATTAGTTCGGTCGAGACCACATTAGCCGGGAACATATCATCGCCAATCTTGACCGCTGTATTCATCAAGCCAACTTCATATTTAGTCATATTCTCAAGGAAGGTGCCGTCCAATGGTTTCTGCGCCATCGCAATCGGTTCGAAGCAGGATTTTATCTGCGGCGTCTTCCAGTTGTGAAATCTGGTCTTAAGTTCTTCTCTTTCCGGCTCGCTCATTTCCAGCCGGTCGATGAAGTGATTGATGCTCATCGCTTTGGGCTGGTTCTGGGTATATAGCCATATAAAGCCGTCGCGAATCTCAAAACCGGCGTCGTCCATAGCTTGGACCATCCTATGATACAGCCGTGGGCTGGAAAACGAGAAAAAGTAACCGCCAGGCTTCAACACTCTGAACAATTCCCGCGAAACAACATTATACCATTTATAAAATCTTCGGCCTTGCTCGCGGTCGAACTTCATCCCCGCCGGTAAAGACTTAATCACCCAAAGATTATCGGTCTTCGATACTTTAGTAGTATTCCAATTATTATCCAGTTTATTTAAAAAGTAGGGCGGGTCGGTCAACACTAAATCAATCGAATTGGACGCCAGATTGGGTAGAAACTGTAGAGCATCTTCACAGAACAGGTGGTTTATGAATTTATCGTTTAGCATTTTTACCCTGCACTTCTTCAGGTTTAGCGCCATTAAAATATTCATAAAGTATAGTATAGGCTTCTTTTTTTACATCATCATCACACCGCAAAAGAATTCTGGCATTAGCAATTTTTATTACTCTACCTTTATCATCATATACCCACCAATTCTTATCCGCTCGATTGCACTTCTGACATTGTGGAATGGAGTTTTCATCAGTTAATTCAAGCCTTGGATCTTTATGAGATTTTTGAATTTTGGTTATCGTCCCTGGCCAATGTAAATGAGGTTTTCCTTCTACTGAACCGCAAGTCGCACATCTATAACCATATTTATTCTTAACATCATCCCAGTTTGTTTGGTTCGCACGCCGAGATTTTGTGAATCCAGGATAGTGTATTTCCAATGAAAAGAGTTTGTATTCGCCTCGCTTTAGGACAACAACTCGATTATCTCGACCACCCGCTGCTATATACCAGCCAAATTGAGCCCCTAAATGTCGGGCTTGCTGAACATCATTCGTATCAGGATAATATTGTCTAATGAAATTAGTAATCTCATTTTTGGTTCTGATTATTGTGTTTGGATAATCCTGCCCGAGGAAAACTAAAACGAGTGCATCTTTTGTATACTGACCATCCTGATGCCTCAAACTCGGTAACTTCACACCGTGGTTCTTTAAATGTCGATTATATTTATCGGAAATTATCTTGTAAATATCCTCGATTTCTTTATCTGTAAGTATGTTTTTCATATTGCCTTACTATAAATCACAATCCCCTCCCTTTTCAGCATTTCACCCCAATCATAGTGTTCCATATCAAGCAACTCTTCAGGCGTATATACAAATATTTCGACGGCTTTGCCCAAATCGTATATGTATTTCACGACTTCGGTCAATCTCTCGACAAAGCGCAAGTTCGTCTGTTTTACGATAGCGATATCATAATCGCTGTATCTATCATTATCGCCGCGTGCCCGCGAACCGAATAAAATGACCTGCTGGGCGCCATAATCTTCCATCCGCGCAACTAATCGCTGCAGAAACTTATCCCGCGCCAGTAGTTGCTTGGCTGTAGGTCGACGTTTTGACATAATCGCTTACTTATCTAAAATGTCATCCCCACCCTGAACAGCACATTCCTTGGTGAGTCGTAGTTGCGCGGATTGGCATCATATTCGGCGCGGTTGTCGGCAGGGTTGTAAGATGGATTGAGCGGATGCACGGCCTGGGTCGGGCTGCCGGTCTCGGTGTAAAGCCCGACGATGTTCCTTTTGTTGAATAGATTGCCGACGGTGAAGCCGAAGAAAGCCCGATTGCCTTTTTTCATATCTAGAGTATAGTATTTCTCGAACTTCAGGGTTGTGCGCTCGCGCCACGGCGTGCGCGCCGAATTGGGCAGGATTAAGTTCGTATTCTCGATGCCGGTCGTGTATTTCGACGGTGTGTAAGGCGTCCCCGAGCCGAAGTCCCACTGCAACGACATCATCCAATCATCCGGCAAAGTGAAGCCTAAAAGGCGCGGATACTCGCCTTTATCGTATAAAATCGTCAGAAAGGCGTTGATTTTGTGCGTCTCATCCCAATCCAGCGGATGCTCGTCATAGTTGTAAGGGATACCGCGCAGGCGGTTGGCTTGATTGGCGTGCTGGTCGGACGCTTTGCCATAGGCATAAGAGAAATCGTAGTTGAAAGTAACAGCATAGTGATGCGACGGACGCTTCTCGATGGTGAACTCAAAGCCGCGCATCCGGCCGTAATCGAGATTGACATAACGGTCGAGCGTCAGATTCTTCCAGCGCTCGTCGGCCGTCGAAATCAAATCGTATTGGTCTTTATAATAACCCGAAATATCGAACACGATGTAATCGGAAATTTGCGTGTTGACGCCCAACTCATATTGAATTGTCTTTTCGTATTCCAAATTCGGATTGCCGATGGTTGTGTTGGCTTCGAAGTTCGCAGTCGCCGATTTGTAATAGTATTGGAACGACGGCGCTTGATAGAAATGCCCGTAATTAAAATAAAGTTTGGAGCGCTCGGTAATCGGATGCGAAATGCCCAGACGCGGCGAGATGCGGTACTTGCCTCTTTCCGCCACAATTGCGCCGGGTTCGTCGCGTTCCAAGCGAGCGGTGAACTCGTCGATTATCTTTTTATCGTGAACAATGAAGTCTAAGCGCAGTCCGGCGTTGACGATGAGACCCTCGAACTCCATCTTGTCCTGCACATAGCCGGCGCCTTCGATGGGTTGATAGTGATAGAAATCGCGCACGCCGCCGCGCTCAGGCCACTTCGACCCAGCCGGTAACTCGGCTTCGCCGGTATAAAGCAGGTCGGGCTGTGAAATCGATTGCATCTGGAGGTCGCGGTATTTCAACTCCAAACCGCCCTTCATCTCGTGATGTTTGGATACCTGACTCTGGATATCATACTTCACCGTATATTCGGTCGATACACGGTCCTGCCAGAATGCGGTCGGGTCCCATTCGCCCTCGTTCAAGAAACGGTCAGCGCGGTCCCACTGACCGTTATTATTCAAATCTTTGAACCATTCTTTATCAACATCATAGGAATAATTGCGCATATCGAATTGGGGATTGGCTGTATCGTGCAATGTGCGATTGACCCAGGTTGACTTGCCGGGAATATAACTGAACAGAACCGTGCGGTCGGGCCAGTCGGCGCCGCGGGCTTCCTCATCCCAGGCATACCATATCGGCCGCGAGCGGTCGGAATTATAATTCCAATCCACCGGGCGCGTAAATAATTCATATTCGTCGAATAGGAAATTTGGACCGTCGTATTTTCCGTTGAGAGTCATATCACGGCCTACGAACCATAGCCCGGCGCCGGTCTGTTGGTTAGCCGACGACGGCAGGTCGAACCATATTTCACCTCTATCCCATTTGCCGTTATAAAGTCCGGTGATAGGATCCGGCTCGTCGATGAAAGGCTCACCGGTGTCCCACCAGAAGTCGCCGTCGATGAATGGTTCGTTGTAATCCGGGTTGCCCACACGCGAGACTAGGTCACGCTTATCGATTTTGCCGTTTCTATTCTTATCGTCATAACCTTCGCCATCGTCCTGCACGCCGTTGCCGTTTTTATCTTCGAAAGGCTCGCCCGGATTCCAGCGGTAGTCGTTATTTAGGTCGGTATAAGGCTCCCACGGGTCAAACTTGCCATTGCCGTTAGCATCGATGAAGCGTTCGCCGTCCCAGCGTCCGTTGCCGTTCCAATCCTGCTCCGGTAATTGCGGCTCGGCGGCGTCCCAGCGCCCGTTGCCGTTGATATCAACATAAGAATCCCAAGGGTCCCAGACGCCGATGTTATTCTCGCCGGTCAGCGGATTGACGACATCCACCCACGGCTCGGCGGCGTCGTAGATGCCGTTGCCGTTTAAATCCACCCAATCTTCGCCGCGGTCCCAGCGGCCGTTCATATTCAGATCTTCATAGCCTTCGCCGCCACCGTCGAAAATATTATTGCGGTTGGCATCCCAGAAACCGTCCATAAAACCGTCGCCATCGGAGTCGGAATACTCATCCGGGTCAAGCCAGCCGTTGCCGTTGCGGTCGTATGCCTGGGCAAAATTATTCTCCACCGCCGACAGCAGGGTGAATTCGCCCGGATTCTTGCCGCGCGGCTGAACCGTCGAATGTGTGCGGAAAGTTATAAATTGCAGTGTGTAATATGTCCGGGAAGATAATTGATTGGTATAAGTCAAACTGCCGGAAAATTGCCGGTTCTGCGCCCAAGGCCGATGCGCCAGGTTGTATTTATAGCCATAACCATAATTGCCTGAAACACCGCCCTCGCCATTCGGATAAATATCCCACTTATGATAGTTGTGACTCAAAGATAGGGTTAACTTCTTGGCTTCAGATAAATTATAACTTAACTTGAGCGATGTTTGGTAGGAATTATCCTGCCGTTCCGGCAGGTTGATGCCAAGATCCAGATAATCGTTGGCGGGCCGATTGATGTTGAAAGGCGTATAAGTATTGGTAAGATAGCCGGTGCTTGACCAGTAAAAAGTAATCGGCCGGCCCAGCCAACTCCTGGTGTAGGGCAGCGGCCCGCCGAGGTTCAACTCCATTCGGTCGGTGTCGAAGGAATAGGTTTCGATGATGCGGTCGGTCTGGTATTCCACCCGGCCGGTATAGTGCGTCTTGGGACCTTCGGCTGATGTAACCTGCACGACAGCGCCGGCGCGTCCGTATTCGGCGTTGAAGCCGCCGGTTAAAATGTTCACTTCATCGACGGCTTCAGCGGATATCGACAGGTTAGTCTGCGTGTCAACCTGTGGGTCGCGCTGGTCGATGCCATCGACCACTATCGCTACGCTGCCGGCGCGCGCCCCCCGAACATGCCACTTGCCTTCCTGGTCAACCTTAAAACCCTTCGTCGAACTGATAATAGCATTTATCGACTCCGGCTTGCGCAAGACTAACGCATCCTTTCCAAAGCGCGTCCCGCTAGTTGACTTATCGAGTATGACTTCGGGCTTCTTATATTTGATGACGGTTTCTTTGAGTGTTATAGTCGAAGGGGTAAGTTTGACATTCAAATCCGTGGTCAAGTCGGACTGCACTACTACGCCGGTTATCTTTTGCATGTGGTAGCCGATGCAAGAAATTTCGACCTCGAATACGCCCGGCCGGACGCCGATGATATAAAATTTCCCATCGAGGTCGGTGGCGGCGCCCAACTCGGTGACTAAAACGACAACATTAGCCGCCATCACCGGCTCGCCTTTCTCGCTGTCGGTTACCGTGCCTTTGATGCTGCCATTACCGGCAAGCGCTAAAGTCGTGGTAAGTAGCAATAATAGAAATGCGGCGATGACCGACGTCGAGCGCCTTGGTGTCCAAAGCGTCATTTGAAACCTCGCGACGATTGGGTGGGGAGTTTTCAACGATTTACTTCGGGCAGAACCTTCTGCGCCGAATAAGATAAAGAAAGTATATTAAAATTAGGTAATTGCAAAAGTGTTGGATTTATTAACTGATGGCAAGGCGGACGCCCTCGTCCGCCACATTCTAGGCTTAGTTTTCGGCGGACGAGGGCGTCCGCCTTGCCATAGTCTGAATTTTCTAGATTAATCATTACTTTTGCAATCTACTCAAATGTAAGAATTTTTTTAATAACAGTCAACATTTCAACATCGCTATATAGTCATAGAAACGATAAATAAAAATTCGAAATAACCTGTATTCAGCGAACGCCAGTTCCATATAAATAGGCAACATCACTGGTCGCCTATACATAGCGACATTATTCTTTGCGTATGCTATATCTGCATCCTGAACGAAGTGAAGGATATCGTTCCCGCTTCCCAGACGAGATGCTTCACTGCGTTCAGCATGACGTCCGCGAAATATGTGAACTGAATTATGACGCTATGTATAATTATCTATCCAGCAATATTCGGTGTTTGGAGGGCGGATTCAAATCCGCCCTCCAAGTCGAGGGGATGAAGGTTGGCGTTATAGCCTTCATCTCCACAGCATAATTCCATAAATTACATATTCTTAATAACTGCGTCGGCGTAACCTGAGCAGGAGACTTTGGTGGCGCCTTCCATCAAGCGGTGCAGGTCATAAGTAACGACTTTGGCTTCGATAGTGCGCTCGATGCCGGTTTCGACTAGGTTAGCGGCTTCGCGCCAGCCGAGGTAGGTCAGCATCATTACGCCGGAGAGCATCAGGCTGCCGGGATTGACCATATCCTTACCGGCGTATTTGGGCGCCGTGCCGTGGGTGGCTTCGAAGAAGCCTATGTAGTCGCCAATGTTGGCGCCTGGCGCCATCCCCAATCCGCCGACCTGTGCCGCAGCGGCATCGGAGATATAATCGCCGTTCAGATTCGGCGTGCAGACAACTTCATACTCGTCGGCGCGGGTTAAAATCTGTTGGAACATTGAATCGGCGATGCGGTCTTTGATCACGATGCGTGAACCCGGGTTGCCGGCCGGTTTGTCGTCGCGCAGATGAGCGAACGCGCCCGGCTTGGTAATGGGCGTTACGCCATCGGCGGCGCGCGCCTCGTCCCATAACTCGGCTTCGGTGATGACATAATCCCGAAACTCTTCCAGAGCCAACTGATAGCCCCAATCTTTGAAGGCGCCCTCGGTGAACTTCATAATGTTACCCTTGTGCATAAAGGTAACCGATTTGCGTCCTTCCGAGATGGCGTGTTTAATCGCCTTGCGCGCCAGTCTTTTTGAACCGAATACCGAAATCGGTTTGATGCCGATGCCGGAATCCTCGCGCACCTTCTTCTTCATCGTGTTATTGATGAAGTCGATGACCATCTTGACTTCCGGGGTGCCTTGCTGCCATTCGATACCAGCATAAACATCCTCGGTATTCTCGCGGAAGATGACAATATTCATCCGCTCGGGGTGCGTAACCGGCGAAGGCACGCCGCGGAACCAGCGCACCGGCCGCACGCAAGCATAGAGGTCAAGCACCTGGCGCAGGGTTACATTCAAACTGCGGATACCGCCGCCTACCGGCGTCGTCAGCGGACCCTTTATCGCCACTAAATATTCCTGCACCGCCTTTAGTGTGTCCTGCGGCAGATATTGATTAGGTCCATACTTCTCAACCGCCTCATCGCCGGCATAGACTTTGAACCAGGCGATGCATTTTTCACCGCCGTAGGCTTTCTGCACGGCAGCGTCGATGACCCGCTGGGTCGCCGGCCAAATATCGATACCGATGCCGTCGCCGCGGATAAACGGAATGATAGGATTGTCCGGCACATTTAGTTCGCCGTTTTTAATCGTTATCGACGCGCCGTCCACAGGCGGGACAATCTTGTCGTATTGTGTCATTACAGTCTCCCTTAAATGTCATTCGAACGACAGGCGATATGCCTATCGCTCAATTTGTGATTTATTTATTAATCTACAAATATATTCACATTCTCACATCGAGTCAAGTCTATTCCGCTCGATTTGATATTAATATATAACAACTATGTATATAAGCCGTTTAATGAAAATTGATATTTGACTGTAAAATAAATCCGACACAGCCGCAACCTTGCAACAACGTTGCTTTCTGAATTCCAAAAATAAAGGCGTCGGTAAGAACCGACGCCCTAATTAGTCCCCAGCCGATTGTTTCAACGTTCTGCGGGTTGCCGCAACACAGGCTTTAGAGCAAACATCCGTCTGGGAGGTTGGTAGAGCAAACGGACATCTGTCAGGGACAACATACTATTTATAACTCGTTCGATATAAATCGATTGAGATAATTCCTGCTTAAAAATAAAGGTTTCATAGATTTAGGAAGGAGCCGGCGGAGCGCCGGAAAAGATCGTATTACTCATCAGCGGGTTGCGTGCAGGACGACCGGACCGGCGCTGCCAATACCCGGGCGGCAGCAACGGTCATTTACGACGCTCATCCGCCGGCATCCATTCCTTTAATTTAGCCTTTCCTCCGAAGTCGCCCCGTCTGCGATGTCAAATCATAACGATGGAAAGACCTCCCCTGGCGGGGGTGCGGCGCACCTTAAAATCAAAGTAGCCCGTGCTTGTTATTCACCCATTCCACAAATCTTAGTAAACCGCGCCGGTATGCATTCGAGTTTGGGTGACGCTTCTTAGTTGTCGTGTAATATTGTGAACTCACTCCGCGCAAACCGTGCCGGTGTAAAATCCAAGTGAACCGCGCTTGATGGTATTCTGTTGTCGTTCAATGTCCGCGCCAGCGCCGCTGAAGGCAGCGTCGAAGCGAAGCTGAGCCTGTGCGGGTATCCTGTGCCGTTAGTTAAACTATGACGTGGAGGCGTCGAACTGTTGCCGTGCGAAGTTGCAGTGCAAGTCGCTGTGCTGTGCCAAATTCAGTGCGGAGAAGAAGCGTTTTGAAGGCTGCGCCGCGGGAACCGCGCTTGAAGCAATTCCGAGACTTACCTATGCAAGAGATGTGCCAAAAGGATGGATTGTAATATTATAGCGGATTTTTATAGGTAGCAATAATTACGGCGAGGTTTATGTGCAAATTATGCACGAATAATCAGAAAGCGGGTAAATTATTCATTCTCTATTTTTTATTCCTTTGCGTCTGAACGTGAACTATTTCGCCTTATCTTGGGTCTCCTTCACAGCCGGCGCCCGCCACAAGGCGTCGAAAAACGGCGCTGAATAGGAAATAATCAGCATCGAACCCGCTATCCGCTCAAGTCGATACAGATTTCGGTAGGTTCGATATTCACGGTCGATGACCTGCCGCTCTTGCGCTTGGCGATAGCGGTCGCGCGCCTTCGGCAAGTTGATTTCGGCATATATAAATAGAACTGCCGAAATCCCAAACGCGGCAGCGTAAACAACACCACGCTGCGGCTGGCCTTTGTCGAACTGCCCGGCGCCGGGCAGATAGAGTGAGCGCAGCGAGGCTTTTCGGCAAAACTCCGCCTCTGCCGCCACTCTCTGCCGTGTTTCTTCGACCGTTATCCGTAGGAATTCGCCTCTGGCCGTCTCGAATACGCGCCGCACCTTAGGCGACCAGGTTATTGGATCCGGCGAGAGATTAGGATTAAGCCGCAGGGCTTGAATAAAATGCCGTGCGCCGTTCACCTCGTCATCGTTGGCTATGGCGCAAAATGCTAAGACCCGATATAATTCGAACCGGTCGTAGCGCGCCAGGTCGGGCCGGTCGTCGAGCGCCTTGAGCGCCATAAACTCTGCTTCAGACAACCGACCCGCTTCGTAAAGTTGAACTACTCG
>Ga0194125_10003128_pt1 | contig 27005 bp, 18 predicted proteins | sample TA2KigC250mmetaG_FD_148626 | JGI IMG/M metagenome (GOLD analysis project Ga0194125, IMG submission 148626) | Freshwater microbial communities from Lake Tanganyika, Tanzania - TA2015034 Kigoma Deep Cast 250m | ecosystem: Environmental > Aquatic > Freshwater > Lake | place: Tanzania: Lake... | reverse complement strand
CTCGAAGGCGCAGTCCTTGAGCAGGTAGGCCGATGCGCCGGTGTCGAGCATTTCCATCACGAACCGCTTGTCGGAATGCATGGACAGGGCGATGATCTTGGCCTCAGGGACCTCGGCCTTGATCTGGTGAGCGGCCACGATGCCGTTCAAGCCGGGCATGGTGATGTCCAGGATGATCACGTCGGGTGATAGTTTCCGGGCAAGCTGCACCGTCGTTTGTCCGTCCTCCGCCTCGGCAACCACCTCCATGCCGGGCTGCTTCTCGAGCAAAGAGCGAAGGCCTTCGCGTACTATCCTGTGATCGTCAGCCAGTAGGATCCTCACGTTCATCTCACTCCCTCCATTTCAGTTATCGGTTATCACTGATCACTGGTTGACTTACAAGCCCACCTGTGATATAGTTAACGCTGACCACCTGGGTGGCCACCTGCGCACTAATAATAACCAATGCAACTGCCCAGGCGAATCTTTCACTTTTGGTGAACGATTTCGGCCTCTGTCTGTATGACTGGAGTCTGGCGAATTTTGAGGATACCTACATTTTGGGTTCGGCAACATGAAAAGCATAAGATGTGGGTATCGTAGTGGCGACTTTAGTCGCTTTCGGCACGCGTTGAACGACTAAAGTCGTCACTACGAGCAAAATCGCCAGTGTCCGGTGTATGATATGGTCTCGCCGGAGCGAGATAGCCCCCTGCGTTGAACGACTAAAGTCGTCACTACGAGCAAAATCGCCAGTGTCCGGTGTATGATATGGTCTCGCCGGAGCGAGATAGTCCCCTGGGAGCAAGCCAGATGGATATGCCTGCCCTGCCGACAAACAGTGTGGCGACGTCTCACCTTTTCCAAATGTGTGAGCGTCAGGCAAGCGACGCGGTCACTGAGGATGATCTGGAGCAGCACGGGACCTCCCGCAGAGAGCTCGTCAGGCACATTACCGACATCGTCTCTCAGAATGTGGCCTCAGGTCGGGCACAGCGGGTCATGGCAGGGCCATCCACCGCGGGCAGGGAAGAGCTTCCCTTTGAGACATACGTTGACCGCGTCGTTAATTCCTACCTGCAGGAACATGGCCGGGTTGAGGCCCTGGCAGCTCAGAACAAGGCGGCGTGGGCCGAGCTGTTCGTGCAACTGGCGGGCCGGGCATACAACATCCTGCTGCGCCTGCAGGTCCCCCCTGGGCGGGCGAGGGGCGAGGCGGCCGACTTTGCCCAGGCCACCTGCGAAGTCATCTTCAGCCACCCATTCCCCTACGACGTCTCCTTCGACGCCTGGGCCACCCGCATCCTGAAGAACCGCATCCTGTGGCGTTACACCCGTTCTCAGGACCTGATAGACCGTGAGCCCAGGATGCTATCCCTGGACCGACCCGGTTGGAGTGAGACAGGTGACGATTTCTCGCTGTACGATCTCCTGAGCGACGACTCCGGGGCGTCCGCCTTTGAGGGCGTGGAAGTACGAGAGTGGCTCATCCAGGCCATCGCTGGCTTGCGCAGCCAGGCCCAGCAGCAGGTCATCGTTGACGGCTTCTTCTACCAGTTGAGCGACGAGGAGATTGCCAAACGCCTGGGTAGGACCAGGCAGGCGGTCTACAACCTGCGTCACAGGGCGCTGCAGGGCCTCAGGCAGATTCTGAAAAAGCGAAAGAAGGGGCGGTGAAAGTGCATTAGATTTTATGCCGGCCATACCGAAAGGTGGTGACGATCATGACGGACGTAAACAAAAAGGCCCGTGGACAGGAAACCATGACAATAGATGCGAATCCCCTGATACGAGAACTCCGTCGTCGTCTGTCCGAGCCAGGGCCCTGGGCGCGGCGCTTTCGACGGCTGGCCGAAGCCGTCGCCGGATCTCCGGGCCTGAGCTGTGAGGAGTGCGACGACGTGTTGGACCTCTACGTGGATGACGAGCTGGGAGGGCGTGACGTGCGGCGTCTGCACCCGCTGGTCTGGCAGCATCTGCGGGCCTGCACCGGCTGCCGGCAGGCTCACGACCTCCTGGCCGACACCCTGAGCCGGGAGCGCGCTGGCGAGCTACCCCCCGTCCCGTGCCTGGGAGCGCCACGCCTCTCCTTCCTGCAGGCACATCCGCCCGACGCTCCGTGGATCACCCGCCTGCGGCCACGGATTGGCGGCGCCCCCTTTGGCCTGACTTTCTCTTTTAACCTCCCCTACTTGCGAACCCTGCTCTCGCCCCCCATCCCGGTGGCGGCCCGAGCCGAGGATCCCCTCTCGCCCTCAGCCAGTCACCTGCTGCTTTCCGACACCGTCCCTGTGGGTGAGGGGACGGTGGCTGTCCAGGTCACGGCCACCCGTCGCCCCGAAAGGCCCGACTGCCTGCACCTGCGAGCGATCATCACCGCTTCTACCCCTCTACCGCAGAACCTGAGGGCCAGGCTGATCTGGGACGACCAGGCTCGTTTTGGGCTCGTGGGCCCCCAGGGCGGGGTGGATTTCGGCCAGGTCTCTCTGGCCACGCTCCAGGAAGCCCTGGAAGCCGGGGAGGGCAGCTTCGAGATCGCCTTTGAAGCCCAGGAGATAGAGGACGATGCCGGAAGCGGATGAGGAGTCTCTGGCCTTCTTTCACCGCCTGGCCAGGCGGCTTGGCGGAGGCCACCTGTCGCCTGCCGAGGCCGCAGCAGAATCCCGCCGCGTGTTCCATTCACCCGCTGCAGTCGAGCGGTTGCGGGCAGAAGCCGAACAGCGGATGTGGCACGCCCCGCGGGAGGGGTGGGCCCTGGCCCACGTCGCGTGGGCGGTGGCCCGGGGGCCAGGGCGCGATTTGCTGCCGGCCGAGTGTGCCCTCACTCTGGCCAGAACCCTCAACGCCCTCGGCAGGTTCGCCGAAGCTGTGCCTGTGCTCGACAGCGCGACAGAGTGCTTCCTGGCCCACGGCTCACCAGGCCACGCCAGTCGCTGTTACAGTGAAATCGCCCTGGCGTGCACCTTCCTGGGGCAATTCGAGGCCGCGCGAACGGCCCTGGCCCGTTCTCGGCACATCCTGGACGATTCCCCGGCGCAGGCCGATTGCGATCGGGCCGAGGGCCTGTTCCACCTGGAGCAGAATCGCTATCCGGAGGCGGCGGCTCTGCTGCGTCGTGCCGGGGACGCCTTCGCCGCCGCCGGCCGCCAGGCTGAAGCCGCGCTGACGTGGTGCTATCTGGCTGAAACCCTGCGCTTCCTCGACCCTCAGGCCGCCCTGGACTGGCTGGACAAGGCTCGCCGTGATTCGGTGATGGGGGATTCGCCCGTCCACGCGGCCCGTTGCGACTACGTCCTGGCCCTGATCTACGAAGAATTGAATCGTTACCCTGAAAGCCTGGTCCTCTATCGTCGGGCACAGGCAGTTTTTGCCGGGGAAGGGCTGGGCTTCCTGACCGCCCTCTGCGATTTATGTCTGGGCATCGCCCACTATCGGCTGAATCAGTACGACGAAGCGCTGGGCGCCTACGACCGGGCTCGGGCCAGCTTCACTGACCAGGGGCTGAGCAGCCACGTGGCCCGCTGTGATTTTAACCAGGCCGTCGTCTACTATGCCCTCAACCGCTACGCTGAGGCGTTGGCTGTCTATCAGCGGGTGGCCGCCAGCGCGCTGGCCGAAGGGCGAGCCCTGCGTGCCGCCCGATGCCACACCAACATGGGCCTGTGCTACGACCGCCTGGGGCGTTACGAGCGGGCGCTGGTTTTGCACGACCGGGCGCGCCAGGCGTTTGTGGAGGCCGGCAGCCCGGTCTACGCCGCGCTGTGTCAGGAGAATCTGGCCGGGACCTTCCGCCGCCTGGGTCGCCACCAGACGGCGTTGCTGCATTACCGGCAGGCGCGGGAGATCTTCGCTCGGCAAAAGATGCCCGTCTACGGGGCCCGTTGCGACACCCACATGGCCGACCTGTACCTGGCGTTGGGACAGCATGGTCAGGCCCTGGCCTGTCTGGAACAGGCGCGGATGACCTGTCAGCGGGAGGGTATGGCGGTGCACGTGGCGGCCTGTGATCGGGAGATGGCTCGGGTGTGGCTGGAAATGGGCCAGGAGGACGAGGCTCACGCGCTGTTGGCCCAGGCAAAGGCTATCTTCGACGAACAGGGGCTGCTGGTGGATGCCGCCCTGTGTGACCTGGCGGCGGGGGAGGTGCATCTGAGTCAGGGTGAAGCCGCCGAGGCCGCACACCTTTTCGCAGCAGCCCTGGCAGTGCTGGCCCCTGGCTTCCCTGACGAAGCCTGGCGTGCCTGGTACGGGTTGGGGCGCTATGCCCTGCTTCAGGGAGACCGCTCTCGCGCCCTGGAGCATTGGCTGTCGGCGGTGGAGCTGACGAGGCGGATTCGGGCAGCCCTGCCCACCGAGCGGCTCAGTGGCGGCTTCTTCGCCAGCCGGCGCCGGCTCTACGAGGAGACCCTCGAGCTGGCTCTGGAAGAGGGAGCCACGGAGCAGGCTCTGGCCGTAGCTGAGGCCAGCAAGGCCCAGACCTTCCTGGCCCTGCGGAGCGAGCCCTGCGGTGGCCAATCTGAGGGCGAGGCCTGGACCGGCCATCGGGGTTGGCGTGACGATCCTTACCTGGCGGGACTGTTGAGCCGGGAGGGGAGGTTGCGGCGGGAGATGGAGTCGCTACGCCGCGAGCTGAGGCTGCTGGAGGCAGATGAAGTCGGCCGGCCTATTTTGCGCAGTGAGAGGGAACTGCACAGCGACCAGCCCCAGGCGTTGGCGCGGTTGGCGGAGCTTGCGCAAGAGTACGAAGAAATCGTCGAGCGGCTGCGCTGGTGGCCTGAAGCGCATTCCCCGAAGCCCTTTTCCGTGCCGGCGTTGCGTCAGGCTGCTGCGACCTGCCTGCCGGCCCGCTGGGCCTGTCTGAGCTACTACGCGCTGGACGAGATGCTGTTCACCTTCTACCTGGACGCGCAGCAGCTCACTGTTCGCCGCCATGCCCTCGACGCCTACGATCGTTTTGCGCTGCGCCAGGGCACAGATCCGGCGGGAGAGTTCCGGGAACTGACCTACCGCGGGACCATCCGTGGGCATCGGATCCCCGGCGACCCTGGCCGGACCTATCTACAGCACCTGTACCGATTGCTCATCCCTCCGCAGGTAGAAGACCTGGGCGAAGACGATCTGCTGCTCATCGCTCCCCATGGCCCCCTCCACGGACTGGCCTTCCAGGCTCTGCTGGCCGACGAGAAGCCTCTGGTGAGCCGGATACCCCTGACGTACGTCCCCAGTCTGGGCGCGCTCCAGTTGCTGCTGAAAGGTCTGGCCAGGAAAGATGCCATCGGCCGTGTGCTGATCTGCGGCCTGTCCGATTTCGGCTCCCGGGCCAGTCCCCTGCTCCACGCGGTGGATGAGGTGGCCGCCCTGCGCCAGATTCTGGGAGAGCGGTTGGACGTCCTGTGGGGCAGCCAGGCGACGCGAGAGGCCCTGTTACGCCTGAACGAGACTGGAGACCTGGCCGGCTACGACGTGATCCACTTTGCCACCCATGCCGTGCTGGACCACCTGTCTCCTTCCCAGTCCCGGGTGTTGCTGGCCGACGATAGCCTGGCCCTGGCCGATATCCTTAATCTGAGGCTTGGAGCGCGGCTGGTGGTGCTTTCTGCCTGCGAGGGTGCGCTGGGGCGGCAATATCCCGGAGACGAAATCATGGGGCTGGCACGGGCCTTCTTCCTTGCTGGCGCGCGGACGGTGGTGGCCAGCCTGTGGCCGGTGGAGGATGTCTCTAGCGGTGAGTTCATGGGGCGTTTCTATCGCTGGCTGGGCAGGGGAGAGGGTGTGGCCCAGGCGTTACGGGCCGTCCAGGTCGAGATGGGCAGGGAAGGCTACGCGCCCTACCAGTGGGCGCCTTTTATCGCTATCGGTCTGCCTTAAAACTGTGCCAAACACGACCGCCGTATCGCCAAAGCCGTTGGACTGGCGTCGTGAGCTCAGCCGAACGGTCCAGCGGGGGCAGGTGAGAAGCACGCTCATTGTTCGATGGTGATCAGTCCTGTACGGATGGCCCATATGGTGAGCTCGGCCACGCTGTTGATACCCAGCTTCTGGAAGATGCGCCGGCGGTGTGCCCCGATGGTCTTCGTGCTCACGTGGAGGGCAGCGGCGGCTTGTCTGGTGCCTTGGCCTTCGATGATGAGCCTGATCACCTCTATTTCCCGTGGCGACAGGGCAGAGAGACCTGGGGGCTCAGGCTCTATCCATTGATGACGGCTGAGGTCAATCACGAGGCGGGTTATCTCAGGGCTCAGGTATTTGTCACCTGCGAGCACGGCGTGGATGGCGCGGGCCAGTTCCTCGAAGGCGCAGTCCTTGAGCAGGTAGGCCGATGCGCCGGTGTCGAGCATTTCCATCACGAACCGCTTGTCGGAATGCATGGACAGGGCGATGATCTTGGCCTCAGGGACCTCGGCCTTGATCTGGCGAGCGGCCACGATGCCGTTCAAGTCGGGCATGGTGATGTCCAGGATGACCACGTCGGGTGATAGTTTCCGGGCAAGCTGCACCGTCGTTTGTCCGTCCTCCGCCTCGGCAACCACCTCCATGCCGGGCTGCTCCTCGAGCAAAGAGCGGATGCCTTCGCGCACTATCCTGTGATCGTCGGCCAGGAGGATCCTCACGCTCATCTCACTCCCTCCGTTTCGATTATCACTGATTACTGATCTCCTCGCGCTTCAGCGGTGCCACGAGGGTAATCTGAGTTCCGTGCCCAGGTTTGGATGTAATCTTGAAATGTCCTCCAAGATGATTCAACCGTTCGCGAATGCTGAACAGGCCGAATCCCTTAATCTCGCTCCAGTGAGAGCCGATAGGGAAGGGGTCGAATCCAACTCCGTCGTCTTCAACGCCAATTTGTACGTTGCGGCCAACTCTTTGCATGGTTACCTTGACGCTTTGGGCCTGAGCGTGCTTGGCCACGTTGGTCAGCAGCTCGCGCACTGCCTGGAAGAGAAGGATTCTAACGTCATCGTCCAGCGGCTTGGGCTGCCTGTCGTCCTTGAACTCGGACGGGATGCCGTACCGTTTCTGGTTTTGCTCGGTGAGCCACTCCAGCGCTGCTTCAAGCCCCAGTTGGTAGAGGATGGGAGAACTGAGCTCGAAGGTCAGCGACCTGGTGTCCCGAATTATCTCCTCGATAAACTGGTGGATTTCGTCCAGGGGTTCGGCAAACTCGGTGGAAAATGCTGATTTGCGCAGCGCGCCTAATTTGATCTTGCAGATAGCCAGGGCCTGGCCGACGCGGTCATGCAGGGCCGTGGCGATGTCTCGCCTTTCCTGCTCCTCGGCCAATGACAATTGGGAAGCCAGAGACCGCAGCCGCTGTTGATAAGAGCGAATCCTTCCCTCAGCTCGCTTGCGATGGGTGATATCGCGGGCAAAAACGGCGATTCGGGCTATCCTTCCTTGGGCGTCCAGAATGGGATAAAGACTGCTATCAAAGTATCTCCCCCCACGCTTGTCTTCGAAACGCAAAGGTGAGCCTGAGTGAAGGACCTTCTCAGCTTGAGCTTTTCTGTATCTGGCCACGGCGGGTGGAAAAAGATCGTAGACGCACAGGCCGATGAGTTCATTTTCACCTTTGCTCTTTCCAAGGCTCTTGGCCGCTGTTTTGTTGAGGGCCAGGATGGTCCCGTTAGTATCTATTAACACCGCCATTTCAATAGCAGCATTCAGGAGCGCTCGCGCTGTCTCCTCGCTCTCCCGCAGCGCTTCCTCCGCCTGCTTGCGCTCAGCGATTTCAGCGCGAAGCTCAGCGGTGCGTTCTTCCACCAACTCTTCAAGCCGGTGGCGGTATCTCTCTAGTTCCTCTTCTGCCCGCCTACGCTCGGTGATGTCTCGGACGATCACCAGGTCGGCAGGCTTTCCCTGGTACGTAACCACACCTGCGTTCAGCTCGACATGTACCTTGCCGCCGTCCTTACGCCTCAATACTGTTTCGTAGAGCGGGGTGACTTCCTCACCTGCCATACGTCGCTGGTAGCGAGCGGCCACTTTCGGGAGCTCGTCAGGATGGACGTAGTCGGTAAAGGGAGTGCCAATAATCTCCTCCACGGCGCCACCCCACATCTCTGCCAAACGCAGGTTGCCATATTTGACCATTGTGTCCTGAATGATGCAAATACCGTCATTGGCTCGCTCAACCAGGTGGCGATATTTCTCCTCGCTCTCCCGCAGCGCTTCCTCGGCTTGCTGGCGTTGGGCGATTTCGCGTCGGAGTGATTTATTGGCGGCACGCAGTTCGGCGGTGCGTTCCTGTACCTTGTCTTCCACTTCGTCGTATGCCTTCCGCAATGCTTCCTGTCCCTGTCGGAGTTCGGTGATGAGCGCACTGCGAATCTGCTCTTGCTCGGTCAGGATGGTCTCACGGGCCTGCTGGAAAAAGCCAGCCGCCACCCCGCCAAGCAGCTCAGCCAGGCGAGGCTGCAGCGCGGTAATCTGATGGGCGGGCAGACCCTCGACGAGCTGGCGCGCCAGTATTTCTTGCGTTTGGCCCAAGACTGCGGGTTGAAGGTAGTGTAAGCTGGCCAGTGACGCGCCAATGGCCTCAGCCTGGCCGCGCTCGAAGGGCTCGGTGAGCAGCAGGGCCATGGCTTGGTCGGTCAATTCGACCAGGCGCTGGCGCACTTCGGCCGTGCTGAGAGACACGAAACCCGTTCGGGCAATAGCCTTGTGCCAATCGTCGGCAATGGCCTGACGACGACTGAGCAACGCCTGGTGGAGTTGGGCCCTGTCCTCTGTGTTCATGCGCTTACCTCCCCTCACGTTTCACGCTTCACGCTTCACGCCTCACGTTTCACGCCTCACGTTTCAAACCTTGCGCCCTACTCCACCCCAGGTGAGTGACCGTTCTGGCCAGTCGAGGAAAACGTCGTCCGGCCCTTCTGGTCGCCAGAGCGAGAGGTAGACCAGCCCTGGTTCGACCACTTCGAGCTCCTCGAACAATTCTCGGATTTGAGCCTGGGAGCGGTATTTAGGGGGAGTAGGTGTGCCTTTACCGATCTCTTCTACTTGCTTTATAACCTCAGAGGGAGCGTTGTCGTATGTACCGTGGGAAATGGCAATGTAACTGCCCGGCACCAGGGCATGGCGCAGGGTGCGTACTGTGCCGATGGCCTGGTCGTCGTCCGTTACGAAATGGAGCATTGTCAGGAGCAGAACGGCCATCGGTTTGCTGAAGTCAAGCAAACTCCTGACCTCCACGTGGTTGAGAATCTGCTCCGGCTGGCGGACATCGCCTCGGATGGCGGTGGCGTTGGGGTTGTCTTTCAGTATGGCCTTGCTGTGGGCCACGGCGACGGGGTCTATGTCCATGTAGACGACGCGGGCGGCGGGATTGGCGTTCTGGGCTACCTCGTGGACATTGCCCACGGTCGGAATGCCGGAACCGATGTCGAGGAACTGGTCTATACCCTGAGTGGCGAGGAAATTGACTACTCTGCGCAAAAAGGCACGGCAGGCCTGGGCGGCCAGCCGTGCGTCGGGATAGAGGGCGAACAATTTCTCGGCCATCAGCCGATCAATCTCAAAGTTGTGGTAGCCGCCCAGCGCGTAATCGTAAATGCGGGCCGCGCTGGGCCTATCCAACGCCACGCCCCCAGGCATCCAGGCATCTGTGTTCATTTCTCCTCCTCTATTTCGTTTGGTAAGCGTTCACGTGCCAGGCACTTTCAGTGGGACAAGTTGCCAACTTGTCCTACAAGCCAGGTGAGATCGCTCAATCGCTCGGCTATTCGCAAGTGCCTGGCACGTTGAGGCTCGTCCCTGCTATTCACCTGAACAGTTGTCTCGTTTGAAATCCAGGAAGCGATAGCCCACGCCCCGCTCGGTGAAGATGTACCTGGGGTTGGACGGATCCGGCTCGATCTTCTGGCGCAGGTAGGTGATGTAAAGACGCAAAAGGTGGGTGTCGTCTCGATAAGCGTAGCCCCAGACCTTGGAGAGCAGCGTCTCGTGGGTCATCAACCAGCCGGCGTTGTTGACCAGGTGATAGAGCAGGCGATACTCGGTGGGGCGCAGCTTTAGCCTCTCGCCGCGCACGATGACCTCCCGCCGATTGAAGTCAATGGATAGCTCGTCGTCAATTTTGAGGACGGTCTTCTCAACCGGCGTCGGCATCTCCGTGCGGCGCAGCACGGCCTTGATGCGGCTGGAGAGCTCCCTGGGGCTGAAGGGCTTGGTGACGTAGTCGTCGGCTCCCAGCTCCAGGCCATGCACCTTGTCCTTCTCCTCGGCCTTGACGGTGAGCATGATGACCGGCACGTTCGACACCTCGCGGATGCGCTCCAGGGTCTCGAAACCGTCCATCTCCGGCATCATCACGTCCAGCAAGACCAGATCGGGCAGCTCCTCGCGGACTTTTTTCAGAGCCTTCAGGCCGTCGGAAGCCTCGACAACCCGATACCCCTCCAACTCCAGATTCAAGCGGATAAACTTGATCATTCGCGGCTCATCGTCTACGATCAGGATGAGCTTCTCTTCGGCCGAAACCATGTCCAGGTCCTCTCTTTGAATGGTCTTATCATACTACGCTGAGGCAAAATTGTCAACCGCCCTTAGCAAGGTGCCGGGCACTTGCGGATAGCCGACCGATGAACACGTTTGCCCGGCCTGGAGATGCGGTAGCCCTCGGGGAAGCCAATGGAAGTGCCTGGCACCTGAACGCTTTCCGCGCTTGAAATGTGGGGGATTCCTGGTATAATATCTTCTTGCTTGTCTGGAGGATGCCATGTACTTCGTGGGGATAGACATCGGCGCGCTGACGGTCAAGGCGGTGGTATTGGACGGGACCGGGATGGTTATCGCCAGCGATCTGGCCAGGTCCAGACACGACAGTCGCCAGGTCGCCGCACGGTTGGTGGAGGGATTGTTGGTTCGAGAGGGCATCGCTGCCGAGGACGTAGGCTACACGGTGGTCACTGGCTACGGGCGAGTGACGTACGAGGCAGCGAACGAGGAGGTCTCGGAGATCACCTGCCACGCTCGAGGCGCGATACACCTGTTTCCCACTGCGCGCACGGTCATAGACATCGGCGGGCAGGATAGCAAGGTGATCAGGGTGCATCCCCAGGGATACGTCACCGACTTCGCCATGAACGACAAGTGCGCCGCCGGCACGGGCCGCTTCCTGGAGGTTATGGCCGAAGCGCTGGAGGTGGGGGTCGAGGAGCTGGGCCCCCTCTCCCAGCAGTCCCGGCACCCGGTCACCATCTCCAGCACCTGCACCGTCTTCGCCGAGTCGGAGGTCATCGCCCAGATGAGCCGGGGAGCCCCCAAGGCCGACATCGTGGCCGGCCTCCACGCGGCCATCGCCAGCCGGGTGGCGGGGCTGGCAGGACAGGTGGGCCTGGAGGAAGCGGTAGTCATGACCGGCGGCGTAGCCCAGAATATCGGCGTGGTGAGGGCTCTGGAAAAGCAAACAGGCTTACCTATCCACTTGCCGCCCGAACCACAACTTGTGGGTGCGTTGGGGGCGGCACTGTTGGCCTACGTGAAACGTCAAACGTGAAACGTGAAACGTCAAACGTGAACTGCGCGACGCATCACGCATCACGCATCACGAATCACGCATCACGAATCACGCATCACGCATCACGCATCACGAATCACGCATCACGTCTTATTGCCTCCGGCACTGGAAGATGGTATAATAAAAGCCGTGTTGGCAAGAGGAGGTAAGCAAATGAGTACCATCTACGAGGCTATCGCCGAGGCCGTTCGTCGGAGGGAGGCGGTGGCTCTGGCGACCATCGTCCAGACCCGCGGCTCGACGCCCCGCCAGGTGGGCACCAAGATGCTGATTCGACCCGACGGCACCAGCACGGGCACCGTCGGGGGAGGGGCACTGGAGGCAGCTATCATCGAGGCCGCCCAGGAAGCTTTGTGCGAGGGCAAATCGCGCCTGGTCCACTACGGCTTGCGCGCCGATCAGCACGAGCAAGACCTGGGCGTCTGTGGGGGAGACCTGGACGTCTTCGTTGACGTGATCGCCCTGCAGCTCACCCTGTTGCTCATCGGGGCCGGCCACGTGGCCGTCCCTCTGGGCAAGCTGGCCCACCTGTTGGGATTCCGCATCGTGGTCTTCGACGACCGCGCCGAGTACGCCAACCGCGATCGCTTCCCCCAGGCCGAGGAGGTGCTGGTAGAGGATTTCGAGACCGGTTTGAGGGCACTCGATATAACCCCAAACACCTGGGTCGTCATCGCCACCCGTAGCCACGAGAGTGACGCCACGGCGCTGCGAGCGGTTATTGAGTCCCCGGCAACTTACATTGGGCTGCTGGGCAGCCGGCGCAAGGTGAGCCTGATCTTCAAGGCCCTGCGGGAGGAGGGGGTGGAGGAGGAGCAGTTGGCACGGGTGTATGCTCCAGTGGGCTTAGACCTGGGGGCCGAGACGCCTGAGGAGATAGCTCTCAGCATCATGGCCGAGATCATCATGCTGCGCCAGGGTGGTAAGGGTCAGCCGCTGAGCGCCAGGAAGGGCACACTCAAGGTGCCAGGCACTTCCGAAAAGGTTGTCTGTCCGAACGCCGAAGTGCCTGGCACCTAAGTTAAGGAATAGCTTCCCTTGTCGTATACCATCAACACCACAGCCCAACGCCACCTGAGGCGCAATTTTAGCCTGGGAGTGCTGAACGGTGTTTTCTTCAATTTATTCGTTGCCCTGCTGGACCCCTCTCTGGTGCTGAGCTGGTTCGTCAGCCAACTGACCACCTCCAACTTCCTCATCGGTCTGATCATGCCCATCCAAAATGGGGGCTGGTTCCTGCCCCAGTTCCTGGTCTCTGGCTATCTGCAAAGGCGCCAGCGCAAACTGCCCTTCTACGCTTGCATGGCTGGAGTGAGAGTGGTGATCTGGGGGCTGATGACCCTGGGCGTGTTCCTCATCAAGGATGCCACTGTTCTCCTCGCGGTCTTTTTTGTCCTGCTCACTGCTTACAGCCTGGCGGCAGGTCTGGATGGCCTGTCCTTCATGGACATCGTGGCTAAGACCATCCCGCCCACGCGACGCGGTGCATTCTTTGCCTGGCGTCTCTTTCTGGGAGGACTCTTGGCCCTGGGTGGGAGCCTGGCAGTTAAATACATCCTCGATGAACGGCGCGGCCTCGCTTTCCCCGACAATTATGCCCTCCTTTTCCTGCTATCCTTCTTTACCCTCTGCGTAGCTTTAGGTAGTTTCACCTTAGTGGTGGAGCCCCTCGAACCGGTCAACGAGGAAAGGGTGCCCCTGGGCAGGCAATTCAGGCGGGCTTTGGACTTGCCGCGTCGAGACGGAAACTACCGGCGCTTCTTGGCCATGCGCCTGCTGCTGATGGGGGCGGAGATAGCCACTCCCTTCTACATCATCTACGCCAAACGGGTTCTCTCCGTGCCGGCGAGCATGGTGGGGGTCTATTTGGCCGGGACCACCCTGGCCAGCTTCGCCTCCAACCTGGTGTGGGGCCGTATCAGCGACCGGCGGGGCAACAAGTTGCTCGTTGTCCTGGCCAACTCACTGGGGCTGTTTATACCTCTCGTGGCTCTATCCATCGCGCCTCTGACCGCTCTGTCGCCTGGGCTGAGGGAGTTCGCGCCAGGCCTTTTCGCCCTCGTTTTCGTCCTATCAGGCGGTTCCAAGTCAGGAGGCATGATCGGCAACTTGAATTTTCTGCTGGAGATTGCCCCGGCTGCCGATCGGCCCCTCTACATCGGCTTCACCAACACCATCCTGGGAATGGCCTTGTTGGCCTCATCTGTGGGTGGGCTCATCGTAGACGTGGCAGGCTTCACCGTGCTTTTCTCGTTGGCCCTGGCCCTTTATGCCTCGGCCCTTTTCCTGACCTTGAGGTTGCAGGAGCCAAGGATTTTCGATTTGCGATTGGCGACTTCCGATTTCTAAATCGAAGATCGAGTGCCTATTGCAGTTGCTAATTGACGTGGAAGAGAAACCGATGCTTGAAGACATCCTGGTAGTGATCAAAGGGGGAGGCGACCTGGCCAGCGGTGTGATCCATCGCCTGCACCGGGCAGGAATGCAGGTCGTGGTCACCGAGCTGGCTCAGCCGACGGTCATCCGTCGGGCGGTGGCCCTGGCCTCTGCGGTCTACGAAAGGCAAGTGGAAGTCGAGGGATTGGTGGCCCGGCTGGTCGAAAGCGATGAGGAGATACGCACGGCCCTGGCTGCGGGTCAGGTTCCCGTGGTCGTAGATCCCCGTGCCGAGGTGATAACCCGACTGCATCCCGTTGCGGTCGTGGATGCCATCATGGCCAAGCGCAACACCGGGACCAAAATCACTGACGCGCCCATCGTCATTGGCCTGGGGCCGGGCTTCACCGTTGGCGTGGACGTCCACGCGGTGATCGAGACCAATCGCGGGCACAACCTGGGGCGGGTGATCCTGTCGGGCAGCGCGGAGCCGGACACCGGCACACCCGGGCCGACGATGGGCTACACCGTCGAGCGGATGCTCCGTGCCCCCTGCGAGGGCACCTTCACCGGCCAGCGGCGCATTGGCGACCTAGTAGAGGCGGGCGAGGTCGTGGCCTCCGTCGCTGGTCAGCCCGTCGTGGCCAAGATCGCGGGCGTGCTGCGAGGGCTGCTGGCCGATGGGCTGCCCGTTAAGGCCGGCATGAAAGTGGGCGACGTAGACCCAAGCGGCGTGCGAGAGCACTGTTTCACCATCTCCGACAAGGCTCGGGCCATTGGGGGAGGGGTGCTGGAAGCTGTCCTGTACCTACTCAAAGCCGCCCATTGGTCAGCAAAGTAGCTGCTGTGGCATAGACCATGAAACGTGAAGACGTGATGCGTGAACAGCCATTCACGTTTCACGCTTCACGCATCACGATGGCCCATTTGTCATCCAACGCCGATAGTGATAAAATAACCCCATGTTCAAATCATCTTCACAGGTGATCCGAGCTATGCAGGAAGCAATGATCAGACTAAAGCGAAACTGGACTCAGGTGGCGCTGGTGGCGGTGCTGTTGGTCGCTGCTGCCTTGCGCTGCTACAACATCAACTGGGACGACGGCAAGCTGACCCATCCGGACGAACGCTCGACGGTGGCCTTCTACGCCCCGACGATGCGTTTGCCGACGGACTGGTCAACGGCGTTGGATCCCCGCAAGTCCACTTTCAACCCTTTCTGGGACCTCCACGGCCAACATCGGCGGAGCTACACCTACGGCCACTTCCCCCTATACTTGCTGACCATCACCGCCAACCTGGCCCACCACCTGGCACCTGTGGCGGAGCGTCTCGGTGCTTCTCCTGAGACTGTGCAGACCCTGGCCACGCTCAACGGCACGCCGGGCTTCGCCTACGTGGGCCGCTTCCTCATGGCCCTGGCCGACACCTTCACCGTCTACCTGGTCTACCTGATCGCCCGCCGCCTCTACGGACAGAAGGCCGGGCTGCTGGCGGCGGCTCTCTCCGCTTTCACCGTCACCCAGATCCAACTGGCTCACTTCTTCGCCGTTGATCCTATATCCACCACTTTCACCTTGCTGGCCCTGTACGGCGCGATGCTGATGGTGGAACGCCGCACGGCAGGCGCGGCGGCCCTCACTGGCGTTGGCGCTGGACTGGCCATCGCTTCCAAGTTCAGCGCGCTGCCAGTCCTGGCCGCGCCGGTGGTGGCTGTTCTCATCATCTGGTGGCAGTCAAAGCAGGCCGGACAAACCGATTGGACTCAGGCTTTGCGGCACGTGCTGGTCGCCTTTGTCGTCGCCTTCCTGGTTTTTGCCGTCACCTCACCTTTCGTCTTCCTCGACTGGAGCAGCTTTGTGCGGGCGGTGATCGAGGAGCAAGGGGCCATGGCCAGCGGCCGGGCAGATATGCCCTTCACTCGCCAGTACCGTGGCACCACCTCTTACCTCTATCACATCGAGCAGCAACTGCGCTGGGGGATGGGGTGGCCGCTGGGCATCGTGGCCTTTCTCGGTTTGGGCTGGGTGCTGGTGCGGACCCTCCTGCGGCGAGCCAGGCCAGGCGAGCTGATCATGCTCTCGTGGATCGTGCCCTACTTCGGCGTAACCGGCCTCTTCCTGGCCAAGTTCATGCGCTACATGGTGCCGGTCGTGCCGCTGTTTATCGTGATGGGGGCGGGTATGCTGGTGAGTGGGTATTGGGTATTGGATATTAGATATTCTCGGCGAATACCAAATATCCAATATCTAATATCCAATATCCAATATCTAGTAGCAGGCATCGTGCTGCTAGGGACGATTTTCTGGTCCCTGGCCTTTGTCTTTGGTGTCTATGGCACAGAACACACCTGGATCACGGCCTCGCGCTGGATCTACGAGAACGTGCCCGATGGCTCGGTGCTGGCCACGGAGCACTGGGACGATGACTTGCCGCTCGGTTTGCCTGAGCCGGGGGCGAATATCGGGTCGCACGGGTATCGGCTGGTCGAGTTGCCCATGTACGAGGACGACAATGAGCAAAAGTACCACCTGCTCCGCTCGCGGCTGGGCGAGGCGGACTACATCGTGCTGTCCACCAACCGCCTGTACGGGGCTATCCCGCGCCTGCCAGAGCGCTATCCCCTGAGCACCAGGTACTATCAACTCCTCTTCGCCGGGGAACTGGGCTTCGAGAAGGTGGCCGAGTTCACCACCTACCCTCGCCTGGGCCCCTTCGTCTTTAACGACGATGCCGCTGACGAGAGCTTCACCGTCTACGATCATCCCAGGCCCATCGTCTTCCAGAAGGTGCGGGAGCTGAGCGACATGGAGTGGGATTCGCTGTTGGGCGGAAGCTGGGACGAGGCCATCCGTGGCTACGTGGGCGCGCCGACGCCCCTGGCTCGTCTCTGGGGCGTTACTTCGCGGCCTTCGCCACCCCCCAGCGAATCCAAAGAAGGCAAAACGCTGCTCCTGGATGGGCCAGTGGATCAACTGCCCGTCGTTGATGACTTCCGCTGGAACGGCCTGGCCAACCGTTATCATCTGTTCGGTGTCATCTGCTGGTGGCTGGCTCTGGTCTTGATAGGGCTGGTGGCCTGGCCGGTGACCTTCGTCCTCTTCCGTAACTTCTCGGACCGCGGCTACATCCTGGCCAAGAGCCTGGGCCTGATCATCGTGGCCTATCTGGTGTGGCTCCCGGCCAGCCTGCGTCTGCTGCGAAACAGCCTGCCTGCCATCGTATTGGCCCTGGCCCTTCTTTCTCTCCTTTCGCACCATCTCTTCCGACGCCACCGAGAGGCCATGATCGCTTTCTGGCACGAAAAGAGGCGGCTGATTCTGATCAACGAAGCGCTCTTCGCGGCGGCTTTCCTGCTTTTCGTCGTCATCAGGATGCTCAACCCCGACCTGTGGCAGCCGTGGCTGGGTGGCGAGAAGCCCATGGAGTTCGCCTTCCTGAACGCTATCCTCAAGAGCCCCTACTTTCCGCCCTACGATCCCTACTACGCGGGTGGGTACATAAATTACTACTATTACGGCCAGTTCATCGTGGGCCTGGTGATCAAGCTGACCGGCGTCATGCCCTCGGTGGCCTTCAACCTGGCCATCCCGATGCTGTTTGCCCTGACGGTGGGGAATGCTTTCTGTGTGGGGTATAACCTGGCCAGGGAAACTAAAGGAACTGGGGGAACTCAGGGGAACTCTTTACCATCCTCCGGCTCCTCTGTTTCCTCTCGCCCTCTCGTCTCCGGGCTGTTGGCAGCAGTCTTCGTGGCGGTGCTGGGCAACCTGGACGGAATGGTGCATCTAGCCGCGAGGCTGGGTCAGTTGAGCGGCTCCAGCTTCAGAAGCAGCATCCCTGGCCTGGATGGGCTGGTGAGAGTTTGGCCAGGCCTGGTGAAGCTCATCCAGGGCCAGCCGTTGCCGCCTCTGGACTACTTCGCTCGCACCCGCGTCATCGAGGGCACCATCAACGAGTTCCCCTACTTCAGCTTCCTGTTCGCCGACCTGCACCCCCACATGATCGGGATACCGTTTACCATTCTTGTGTTGGCTCTAGCACTGAACATTGTTTCAAGGGACAAGGGACAAGGGACAAGGGGCAAGTTTCCAATCTCCAATATCCAATATCCAACATCCATCCTCCAACTTCTAACCTCCAGCCTATGCCTGGGCGCTCTGGCCGTGATTAACACCTGGGACTTGCCGACTTATCTGGGCCTCCTTGCTGCCGCCTTCCTCCTTCGGGAGAGGTTGATTCGTGGTAAATGGAAGCTCGCCAGGCCTGCGATTTTGACCATCCTCGTCGGCGGCCTGAGCCTGTTGCTCTACCGGCCCTTCTTTGCCCATTACCAGGCCCTCTACGTCGGCCTGGGCCTGGCCATCACCAGAGGGAAGACGGACCTGGCGTCGTTCCTCACCGTGTGGGGCTTTTTCCTGTTCATCGTCGTCACCTTCTTGCTGGTGGAGCTGGTGCGACAGCGGAGCAGGCTGGGGGTGCTGCGCTTCGTGCGGCTGGTGTTAGGTCGGTGGGAGGTGTTGCCCCACCTGGCCGAGCTTTACAAGGCTTTGGTGCATCGCCAGACCTCGAGCTATCTCCTGTCCATCTACAGCCTGGGAGGCGTGCTGCTGCTGGCGGTGGCGCTGGCCGCTCTCAAGTTCGGGGTGCTGGCCTTCGTGTTGCCCCTGGTGATCGCGGCCCTGCTGCTCCTGTTGCGCGACGATGCCTCGCCGCAGGAGCTTTTCGTCTCCTTGCTGGTGTTCACCGGGTTGCTGGTGGCGATGGGCTGCGAGGTAGTGTATCTCAAGGATCACCTGGGCGGCGACCAGACCTGGTGGCGCATGAACACCATCTTCAAGTTCTACATCCAGGTGTGGGTGATGCTGGGCATCGCCACGGCGGTGGCCCTGCCCCGCCTGTGGGCCAGATTGAGGCTTTGGCCATCGGCTGGTCGGCGGCGAGCCTGGGCTGCTGGTTTGGCCTTCCTGTGCTTTGCCAGTTTGCTCTATCCCGTCGTCTACACCCCGGCGCGGGTGGACGACCGCTTCCCTGGGGCCAGGCCGCCGGTGGGCACCCTGGATGGGATGGCCTTCATGACCGTCGGCGCCTACACCTGGCCCGAGAACAACCGTATCGAGCTGAGATACGATTACCAGGCCCTGCAGTGGCTGCTGGACAACGTCAAGGGCACCCCCGTCGTGGCCGAGGCCGCCCTGCCCTATTATCGTGAGGGCGGCTTGCGCGTCGCCACCTATACGGGGCTGCCCACCCTGTTGGGCGCCCACCAGAGCGAGCAGCGCTACGCCTCGCAGGTGGGCGAGCGCGATGGCCAGGCCCGCGATTTCTTCAATACCTCCGACGTCTCCCGTGCCCTCCAACTCATCCGCGACCTGCGCATTTCTTACATCTACGTGGGCCAGTTAGAGCGCGCCGTCTACGACCCCGCCGGTCTGGCCAAGTTTGATCGGATGCGGGAAGAGGGGTATCTGGATTTGGTGTATGAGAACGAGAAGGTGAGAATCTATAAGGTGAAAGGAGTGAAAGACAATGCATACAGAACAAGACATTCTGACAGGTATTGACCTGATGCGACACAAGATCGAACATCTGGAGACGAAGGTAGACGAGATACACGCTATCCTTGAGTATCTGCTGCTCATCATCCCGCCTGTGATCTTCACCATGCCCGACGGAAGTCAGCGACCTTTTCGTCCTAACAGACCGGTCTCGCGGCAGACGCTGGCCACCATGGCGCGGGTGGAAGAGATGTCTCAGGCGCGGCGTCACCTGCTGGCCGAGGAGCGGACGAAGGTCTTCTTGCAGAACATAGAACGGGCACGAGCTGAGGCCATCCGCAAGGGCATTGCCATAGACGACGAGCGGGAGGCCGCCATTGGAGACTGAACGACAGTATCTGCGGGCAGTCTTCGATACGAACATCTTCGTGGCCGCTCGCTTTAGTCCTAACCACCCTCACCCTCACTGCCTGCCTCTGGCCAACACCGCTGCCCTCTGCTTGGAGCGGCAACCATTGGAATCACTGACCGCGCTGAACAGCACTGAGGTCACTGAACGTAGCGCTATCCTCAGCGCCTTCAGTGCCCTCAGCAGCATCAGTGGTTCAACCCCGCCGGCCTGGCCAGGTTCGAGCGGATGCGGGAAGAGGCGAGCTTCTTTGTGGTGTATAGTGTGATTATAGGCGACGGGAAGTGAAAAGAAACAAGCTATGGTGCTTGCTAATGGCGCTGGGGGTAATCTTGCCACTGACGACTTGTATGCTGCAGTCCACACCGGTGACCCCGATGCCCACATCCACAGCGGCGCCACCATTTACCAATACGCTGCCACCCACTGACACGGCAAGACCACCGGCGCCGACGTTTATACCGCCTATCAGAATGCAAATATTCCGAGAGCTGGTGGCGGTTCAAGGCAGCGGTGTTTGGTACACAGACGCCTGCGAGGAGATAGCGCGACGGTGGGGAATCACGGTAGATGCTGTCAAGGCAATTGACGTAGAGGGTATTGAGAAGGGCTGGCTGATGCCGACGCCGCAGGCGACACCTACGCCTGGCCCACCGACAGCGACACCGGTGCCGACGCTGACTATAGAAGAGCAGTTGGCACAGGGCTTGCATGCGCCGTGGGCAGCGCAAGATTGGGAGGAGGTCATAAGGTTAGTCAAACAGATCCTGGCCATCAATCCTGACTACGATGACATGGTGCAGAAGCTGTACGCGGCCCATGTCAACTACGGGCGTCAATTTGCCGCCGAAGGCAATCTTGCGGAAGCGAGGTGGGAGTTCATCCGCGCCTTGGAGGTTAAACCCGATGGAGGAGAGGCCGTAGTAGAGTTGTGGATATTGGCTGGTAGAACGCCTGGGCCGCTGATTGTCCCAACAGCTTTACCTATTCCACTGACACCGACCCAGGTCCTGCCAGTGATGACCGTAGCCCTACCCCAGGCCCAAGTTGTGCGGGTTATTGACGGTGACACCATTGAGGTCTCTATCGGCGGCAAGACTTATAGGGTGCGTTACATCGGGATTGACACACCGGAGATTGGAGAATGGATGGGGCCAGAAGCTGCGGCGAAGAATAAGGAGTTGGTCGGCGGCAAGGTGGTGGGGTTAGAGAAAGATGTCTCCGAAACCGACAGATATAGACGGCTCCTGCGCTATGTTTGGGTTGGGAATCTGATGGTCAACGCTGAGCTGGTTCGGCTCGGTTGTGCGCAAGTCAGCACATATCCGCCAGACGTTAAATATGTTGACCTCTTTTTGCAGCTACAGCGCGAAGCACGCCAAGCTGGACGAATGTGTGGACTACTCCCTACGCCTCCGCCGCCTACCCAACCGTCACCCTCTTTCTGTGACTGTTCAGGCGACATCTACAACTGCTCGCACTTCAGCACTCACGCTGAAGCCCAGGCTTGCTATGAGTATTGCAAATCGTTGGGGCGCGGGGATATACACCGCCTCGATGGCGATAACGATGGCATAGCTTGTGAATCTCTACTGTGAACCGAGTTGCTGAGCATCCCCGGCTTTGAGGTAGCCTTCCAGCGCGCCGTCCAGCAAGCGGAAAGCGGAGAAGTGGTGCGCTTCGAGGATATCCGCCGCGATGTATGAGATTTGGCTGAGAGGAGATGAGAGTGGCTATTTTGCTTCCGCTTTTTATTTGGTGGTTGATCATAGAAATCCTGGGCCTGGCAGCCCTGCCGCTCGCCTATCGGCTGTTCAGGAATTTGCCCGATAGGGGCTATGCCTTCGCCAGGCCGCTGGGCATCCTCTTGACCAGCTATGTCCTGTGGATCGGGGCCAGCTTCGGCTTCCTGCGCCACAGTTGGGGAGGTATCGTCTTCTCGATCCTGGTGGTGGCTGTATTCTCCTGGTGGTTCTACTCCAGGGAAAACCGAGGGTTGGCCAGCTTCTTGCGCGGGAACAGGCGCGTAGTCATAGCCAACGAGGTCCTCTTCGCCCTGGCCTTCGTCCTCTTTGCTATCTACCGCGCCTACAACCCGGAGATCATGGGCACCGAGAAGCCCATGGAGTTCGCCTTCCTCAACGCCATCCTGCGCAGTGACACCTTTCCTCCCCACGACCCCTGGCTTTCCGGCTTCGGCATCAGCTATTACTACTTCGGCTACCTGATGATGGCCATGCTCACCAGGCTGTCGGGTGTGGCCTCTGCTGTGGCCTTTAACCTGGCCATCGCGCTCCTGTTCGCTCTGACTGTTACGGGAGCCTACGCGCTGGTGTATAACCTCATCCAGGGAGCGGAGGAGCGGAGGAGCAGCGGAGCAAGGGAACAAGGGAGCAGGGGAGCAGGGGAGCAGGGGGGCAGGGGAGACTCAGTGACTCGTTACTTAGTTCCCATCTTGGGTCCCCTCTTTGTGGCGGTCATGGGCAACCTGGAGGCTATCTTCGAGGTGCTGTACTCCAAAGGGCTGGGCTCGGCGGGGTTCTGGCATTGGCTGGACATAAAAGAGCTGGTGAGCAGGGGGCAGGTCACCGGCAGGTGGTTCGATCTGGGCGGGGGATGGTGGTGGTGGCGCGCCTCCCGCGTCATCCACGACAAGGACCTGCTGGGCAACAGCATGGAAGTCATTGACGAATTCCCCTTCTTCAGCTTCATGCTGGGCGACATGCACCCCCACGTGTTGGCTTTGCCTTTTGTGCTGTTGGCACTGGCCCTGGCGCTCAATGTACTCAGGCAAGGGAGCAGGGGAGCAGAGGAGCAGAGGAGCAGGGGAGCAGAGGAGCAGGGGAGCAGAGGAGCAGGGGAGCAGGGGAGCAGGGGAGCAGAGGAGCAGAGGAGCAAGGGAGCAGGTTTCCAATATCTAATATCCAATATCCAACTTCCAATATCCAATATCCAATATCCAATCATCTACGCCCTCTGCCTGGGAGCGCTGGCTTTTCTCAATACCTGGGACTTCCCCATCTACCTGTTGGTGGTGGCGATGGCCTACGGGATGCAGCGCTACGGAGACTATGGGAAAGTCAACTGGGCTTTGGTGAGAGAGGTCGCCTGCACAGCCATTGGACTGGGTCTCCTGGGCGGCATCCTCTACCTGCCCTTCTACATCGGCTTCCAGTCGCAGGCCGGAGGTGTCCTGCCCAATCTCTTCAACCCCACCAGGCTGCACCAGTACCTGATCTTCTTCGGGCCGTTCGTGTTCGTCGTCGTTGGCTTTGTAGCGCTGGTGACGAAGCGGTTGAGAGCCGAGGTTGAGAGCAGGAATCTGGTGAGTAGCGGCTTGAACGCTCTGTTTTGGACTATCTTTCTGCCACCTTTGGCCGCCCTGGGCTCCGTCGCTCTGGTCATGTTAACCGCCCGAGGGCAGGCCTTCCTGCGCGGCATCATGGAGAACGAGGTGGTCCGGCAGCAGATCGGCGGGGCCGATTGGGCCTCGTTGCTCAGGAAGCTCATCACCATCCGGCTTGGCAATCCCTGGACCTGGTTGTTCCTGGCCCTGTTGATCGCCTGGGTCCTCGCCCTGCTGTGGAGGAAATTGCGAAGTAGAATCGCAGACTCGAGCACGCTGTTCGTGCTGCTCATCATCGCCACCGGCCTGGTGCTCACCCTCAGCGTGGAGTTCGTCTACCTGCGGGATACCTTCGGCACGCGCATGAACACCGTGTTCAAGTTCTACTACCAGGCCTGGGTGCTGCTGGCCCTGGCCAGTGCCTATGGGGTGTACTACATCGTCAAAAGAGCGAGGGGATTAGGGCGGGCACTGTTCCTGGGAGGTGTTGCAGTGCTCGTCGCCCTGGGCATGATCTACCCTCTGGCCGCCGGATTCGACAAGGCCGGCGGTTTTGCTCCCGAACCGACCCTGGACGGCCTGGCCTGGGTGCGACGACACTCTCCCGACGAGTACGCCGCCGTTCAATGGCTCAACCAGAACGTGCCGGGCACACCAGTCATCCTGGAGGCCACGGGCGGCTCCTTCACTGAGTACGGGCGGGTCTCCAGCCGCACGGGGTTGCCTACGCTGCTGGGCTGGGGCGGCCACGAGCTGCAGTGGCGGGGGAGCTACGAGGAACCAGGCAAGCGCGAGCCGGACATCAATACGATCTACAGCAGCCTGGACTCCCAGCACGTCTTGACGCTATTGGAAAAGTATGATATAACTTATATCTACGTTGGCCCGTTGGAGCGAGGCAAGTACAGCCCGGCGGCCCTGGCCAAATTCGACCGCTTCATGGACGTGGCTTTCCAGCAGGGGAATGTGACCATTTATACACGGCGTCCGTAGATGGTGTAGTTAAGCGGTGGCCCGAAAATCGGTGCGGTGATAACGTAGGCAACATAAGTGCCTTTTGAGACCAATTGTGGGCAAAGTAATGGGTAGCAAAGTATTTAAGACTGGAACTAACATGCGCTTCTCGCTGAAACGAGCGGTGTTTCTGATAGGCATGGGGATTTTGTTGTCAACTGCTTGCACTACACTAATGCCTGCACGGGTAAAAGAAGAACCAACGCAAGAGGGATTTGCGATTTATCTGCTTGCTCAGAGAATGTCCCCTAATGAGGTGCTGAAAGCTGATCTCAGCAGTCTTGAACTTGAAGATAAGCCTATTCTGTCCGCTGATGATATCATCACATACTCGAAGGATACTCATGAAATCGAATTGACCGTCCGTGCCTACCAGAGACTGAAACGACTTAAAGTTCCAACGTCAGGTATACCTTTCGTGGTCTGTGTTGATCGTCGTCCTATCTATAGCGGCGCATTCTGGGTGGGCTATTCCTCTATGAGTTTCCATGGTGTTGCGATTGATGTACTCTATGCTACGCAGAATCATCCTATTCGAATACAACTTGGTTATCCTGCATCACTGGAAATGTTCATAGGAGAGGATCGAAGGTCTGACCCTCAGATATTGCAGTCGTTGGAGCAAGTTGGCAAATTGAAGTAAACGTTACGGTAGTGAGTGGAATGGAACGAGCCGCCGCCTAATGAGCGGATGGGGCGACCATGTTGATCGCGGGCATTTATGACGTTGAGGTAGCCTTTAGGGTTGAGGTCTAGAGGTGTTCCGGCGATTATGACTGCGCGGCGGCTAATCCGCATGCTGTTGGGGAGAAGGAACGGAGGGATGACTGTAGCAAAACGCACTAGGGAGAGAGCAAGGCAAGCTGTCAAGCCGTCGCCATTGACGGTAGAGGTGGCCCTCTATTTCATCATCGCTGTGATGGCAGTGGGCCTGCGCCTGTATAAGCTGGGCGACCGGCCCATGCAGGCTGGCGAAGCGGCCCAGGCATTGGCGGCCTGGCGCCTGGCACAAGGCTTGCCCCAGGAGGCAACGCTGGGGCAACACAGCCCTCTCCTCTTCACCAGCAACCTGCTCCTCTTCGCTTTGTTCGGGGCCAGTGACTTTCTGGCGCGGCTCGTGCCGGCTCTCAGTGGAGCACTGCTGGTGATCGGGCCTTACTTCCTGCGCCAACGCCTGGGGCGGTTGGGCGCGCTCGCGGCCTCGTTTGTCCTGGCACTTTCACCCTCAGCCCTCTTCTTCTCCCGCTATCTGGGCGGCGAGATCGTCGTCGCGGCCTGCGCTCTGGTCATAGCCTGGGGGCTGTTCGAGTATCTCGATCAGAGGCAACCCAAGCACTTGTACGTGGTAGCAGTGGCCCTGGCCCTGGCCTTGAGCGCAGGCGCAGGGACGTACACCTTCGTCTTTGTCGTCGCTACCTTCGGGCTGGTACTCGCTTTGGCCGACAGGTTCTCGGGCCCCAGCGAGTACTGGCAGAGGATTCTCGACACCTGGCGGGCAGCGCGCGGGACCAACGGTCTGCTCAGGGATTGCGCCGCCTTGTTCGTCCTCGTCTTGGTCCTGGTTTGCACAGGGTTCCTGCTTCGACTCTCAGGCTTGCAGGATGGCATAGACCTGTTCTCTGGCTGGCTGGCGGCTTTCCGGCCGCGAATGGGAGGCCATCCATGGCACTACCACCTCCAGTTGCTGCTTCTCTACGAGCCGCTGATTCTGGTGTTCGGCCTGGCGGCGGTGGTCTACTTGCTCCTGAGGCAACGTGACCCCCTCTCCCTATCGCTATTCGCCATTCGCCATTCGCCATTCGCCATTTTCCTGGCTTATTGGACGCTGGCGGCGTTCTTGGTCTACGCCCTGGCCAGCGGTCGAGGGCCGGGCGATGTCCTGCTGATGGTGTTGCCATTGGCTTTGCTGGCGGGCGCGTTCATTGGTCGTCTGCTCGACGAGCTGGTGGGGCGAGTTTCCTGGGTGCGGGAAGGTCTATTCGTGGCCGTGGCCTGTGCTATCGTCGTGTACTTGGGTCTTCAGTTGGGTGCTCACGTCGCCTTCGGTCGGCACGGCCACCTGTTTCTGGCTCTGGCGGCCGGTTTCGTTTTGATTGGCCTGCTTGTTCTCTGTTGGATCTCCTTTGGGCGGGAGCCAACCCTGCGGGCGGGCTGGCTGGTCCTGCTGCTCAGTGTGACCACCCTGACCGTGGGCAGCAGTTGCTATTTGAACTACCGGCGAGGCAGTGACCCCCGTGAGATCATGCTTGCTTCCCCCACCTCTCGTAACCTGTTCGACCTGCTGGAGACCTTAGAAAGGGTGTCCAGCCGAGAAACCGGCGATCCCAGGACCGTAGCCATGACAGTGCATCAGGGTGCGGGACCTGCCCTGGCCTGGCACCTGCGCGACTTCGACAACGTCAAATTCGTCGCCCAGCTCAGCCCTTCGGTGGATACACCAGTCGTCATCGCTCCGGCCGAGGAGCAGGAGCCGACCCTGGGCGCAGATTACAGTGGGCAAGACTTTGTGCTGTCGTCTTCCTGGAAGCCCCAGGGCCTCTCAGGGTCCAACCTGATGCGCTGGCTGTTCTATCGCCAGGCCCAAACGTCGGTGCAAACCGACAACGTGATTTTGTGGGTGAAGCAAGAGCTACTGCCGGAAGGCAGTGAATGAGTGATCAGTGACTTCACTACCCGACACGTGGAGAGAAACCAGGTTTTTGGGAAAAACCTGGTTTCTGACTGACCATCCGATCATCCGACCATCTGACCAACTACGAAAGGTGACTCCTATGCAAAAATCTCCATCCGAAAAAGATAGTTTTCTCGATACCCCTATCCGGGTTCTTTTCAACCTGAACTGGGAAACAACTCTCTACATCC
>Ga0194125_10003125_pt1 | contig 27032 bp, 37 predicted proteins | sample TA2KigC250mmetaG_FD_148626 | JGI IMG/M metagenome (GOLD analysis project Ga0194125, IMG submission 148626) | Freshwater microbial communities from Lake Tanganyika, Tanzania - TA2015034 Kigoma Deep Cast 250m | ecosystem: Environmental > Aquatic > Freshwater > Lake | place: Tanzania: Lake... | reverse complement strand
ACAACCACAAATTCAACCAAAAACAATTCTTCAATGTTAGGTTATTTATCAAAAAGTCTTTCATCTCTCGGAAGCGGAATTAAAAATAATTATATCTACATTCTTATTGGGCTGGGAGCAATTATTATAATAATTGTTATCATTTTTATTATAAAAAAATTCTGGGGAAAAATACATCTTGGCAAGGACCCAGAAGATAAAGAAATTGTAGAAACAGAGAAAAAAGTTAAATATTTGCAGAGGGAAGTTGATATAATCAAAGCTAGAAAATCAAGGCTTCAAGAATTAAATAAAAAGTTTAAAAATTTGCAGAAAGAATTGAAAGTCCTGAAGGTACAAGAAAATATATAACTAATTTTATAAATAAAATGGAAAAAAGAAAAATTGTTGTTGCAGATGATCACATTCAAACAGCTATAAACATAGCAAATTTTCTTGATTTTTCTGGATTTAAGACATTTCAGGCATATAATATGAACAATGTTGTTGAATTATGCAAGAGAGAAAATCCTGATTTGCTTGTTATTGATATTAAAATGTCTGGCATAATTAATGGAGACTGCAATATAGAAAAAGAACTTCCAAGCCAGAAAATTCTTTTCCTGGCATCAGAAAATGAGCCAAAAAAGGCAAAATGCAGGAATTCTTTTGGAGTTATAAGCAAGCCTGTTGATAATGATATTCTTCTTGACAGAATAAAAAGAATTCTGAAAATTTAGTTTGAGATTAAGTTTATAAATTCTGAAATTTGTTTATTATCATGGGTTCGCAGTCCCACTCGGGATAATAAAATTTGTCTCGTGAAACTGCTCAGCGGGGGTGCCGGAGTGGCCAAACGGGCAGGACTCAGATAATTGAGTGCTAGACTTAAGGTCCTCCGAAAATTGGTAGAGGAGAAATCCTGTGGCTTAGTGCCTGCGAAGGTTCAAATCCTTCCTCCCGCATTTCATATTGTTATGCCAGAGGCATAATAATTGGATTTGAACTGGGGAGTGAATTTCGAAGAAAGAGAACCTGGGTTTTGGCGGACAATTTCATTTCAGTATCTTAATTCTAAATTAGAAATGAAGTTGTTCGGAGCTGGAGTAACTAGAACCCGCCAGAGGTTCTAGGTTCAAATCCCGAGCAACTTTGCGAGACTGATTAAATATTATTAACGAGCAGGGTTGCGAGCACCCCCGCATTTTTCTCAAAAAATGCGCTCAAGTTTAACCCGCATCTACACACTCCACAGGGAGGAGCTTCGCAGCATCAGCGAGAAAGCCCGCAGCAAGAGAGTTTAGTAGAAATAAATGCTCAAGTTTACCCGCATACTATCTTTCTGGCATTTCTGCCTAAACTATTTATTTGAAAGCAAATAACTGAAAAGAATAACAGAAAATTTCAGGCAACCTCTTTTTGTTAGTATAAAAATTCCAAAATAATGCTTCAAAAATGCTCCAATTTCAAAAAATTCTTTTTATCATTCAATCTCTTCAAAAGATTAAATATTAGCACAATGATAATTGCTGCCAAAATTCCAGCCAACCATCCAGTAATGCCTATTGGAACTGTCCCAAACACCTTGTTTAGTGGAGTATAAATTACTGTTATTGTCAGTAAAATAGAAATTATAGATGCATAAAAAAGATATTTATTCACTCTCAAAGATTCAAATGAAACCTTATGCCTAAACGAAATAAAATTATATGCATTTGCTATTTCCAAACAAATTAAAGAAAGCAAGGCAGTTGTTCTTGCAAATTCTGTAGTTTGATGAAGAAGATTAAAGCTTACAAAGAAGACAGCCAGAGTTATTATTGCCATGGATATTCCTGCAATTGCAAACCAGATTATAAGAGATTTGTTTAATATTTCTTTTTTCTTTCTTGGCTTTTCTTCCATTATGTCTAAAGAGGATGGCGTTAAAGCAAGAGTTATAGCAGGCAAGTCATCTGTAATAAGATTCATAAATAATATTTGAAGCGCAAGAAGCAAAGGAACCTGCCAGCCAAGAAAAGGAGCCAAAAGCACCCCAAAAAACAAAATCATAAGTTCAGCATAATTGCACGATAGTTGATAACTGATAAACTTTCTTATATTTTTGAAAATTGTTCTTCCTTCTTTTATAGCCATAACAATTGTAGCAAAATTATCATCTTTTAATGTCAAGTCAGCAACTTCTCTTGAGACATCAGTTCCATTCTTCCCCATTGCAATACCTATATGTGCTTCTTTAAGGGCAGGAGCGTCATTAACCCCGTCGCCAGTCATAGTTACTATTTCACCATCTATTTTTAATGCCTTTACAATCTTGAGTTTATGTTCTGGTTTAACCCTCGCAAAAACAACGATTTCATTAACAATTTTTGCAAGCTCATCTTCAGTCATCTTGTCCAAATCATTGCCATCAATTATTTTGCCTTTTAATCCAATTCTTTTGGAAATAGCCAAGGCGGTTTCTCTGCTGTCTCCAGTAATCATCTTTACTTTAATTCCGGCTTTCATGCACACTAATATTGATTCCTTAATCTCCTCTCTTGGCGGATCTTCAATTCCAACCAATCCCAAGAACACAAGTTCTTCTTCAAAATGGTCTTTGTTAAAAGAATTTACTTTCTTATAAGCAACACCAATAGTCCTTAATGAATCAGAAGTAAGCTCTTTGTTTAATTCCAAAATTCTTTTTCTTTCTCGTTCTGTTAAACTAAACAAGCCAGAACTTTTTTGCATCTTTTTGCAATTTTTTAATAATACTTCAGGAGCGCCTTTTGAAAAAACATAATTTTCTTTTTCTAATCTGCATAATACAGACATCATTTTTCTTTTGGAGTCAAATGGCATTTCCTCAACTCTTTTAAAATCCAAATCCTCAATATGCATTCCTGCCTTTGCGCCCATAACCAACAATGATGCTTCTGTTGGAGTCCCATTTATGCTGTAAAAGTTGTCTTCTCCTGTTCTTTTTATCTTTGCATCATTGCAAAGAATAGAGCTTTTTATTAAAAGGGATAAAATTTCGTCTTTTGCAGGATTTATTTTATTGTGGCCTAGCAAAAAATCACCTTTTCCCTCATAACCCGCACCAGTAACTTCAATCAAATGATTATCTGTAAAAATTTTGCTAACTGTCATTTCTCCTTTAGTTATTGTTCCTGTTTTATCCGAGCATATAACTGTTGTTTCTCCGAGCGTCTCAATTATTGACATCCTGTTTACGATTGCATTTTTTCTAGCCATTTTATACACTCCCGAAGAGAGAGCAGTTATCAAAACAACCGGAAATCCTTCTGGAAAAGCAGAAACAGTAAGAGCAATAACCACAATTAAGGCGTCAATAAAAAGATTTTCAGATGGGGGCTTTCCCATAATCATTAGCAATCCAGTGATAACTGAAAAGACAATCGCAACAATAGCCATATACTTAGAAATTTTATTAACCTTATTTTGTAAAGGCAGTTCTTTTTCAGCAGCAGAAATCATGCCTGCTATTTTTCCAAATTTTGTGTTCATTCCTGTATGAATAACTTCTGCAAGACATTTGCCATTAACAATGAATGAGCCCATGAAAAGCGTGTTTTTATCAGAATAATCTTTTTCACTTTTTGCAGTTATCTTTTCTACTTCCTTTGACTCCCCTGTTAGAATAGACTCATTCACTAAAAGTTCTTTTTCCTCAATTACAATGCAGTCTGCAGGAATCTTTTCTCCATTTCTCAGTAAAATAATATCCCCCGGTACTACCTCTTTTGATAAAATTTCTTTTTCTTTTCCATCCCTTAAAACAATTGAAACAGAAACAAGCATTCCTTTTAAAGATTTTATTGCTTTTTCTGCCCTGTATTCTTGAATAAAACCCATAAAAATAATAAGACAAATAACTGCAAGTATTACATAAGCAGTTATTGATTTTCCAACAATAAAAGATAAAATTACCGCGATAAATAGCAAATAGATAATATAATTTTTTTTAATCTGTCTGAAAAGTATTTTTATAGGAGATATTACTAAACTTTCCTTTATTTCATTAAAGCCGTATTGCTCAAGTTTTTTCTTTGCTTCTTTGTCAGTCAGTCCTCTTTTCTTAATCATAAGAAAATTATGTTTTTATCATATAAAAATTTAACTAAAAAAATAGTCTTTAAAAATTTATATTTAACGCCCAAATGATAAACTAACAAGAAAAAAATTATTTAGTATAAACCATAAAAGCAGAAGAACAATAGCTATCAAAATTAGAGTTACGGTTGTAGCACTCTCAATTGCATGCCATAATCTTTCTTCTTTATTCATTCTTGGGAAATGTCTCCAACTTTCAAGAAAAATCATAATCCAAAATATTAAGCCAAAACCCAGAACTAATGGAAGTATGCTAATCATTAAAAAACTTGTTGATAACATTTCTAAATGTATTTATCTTTAACCTAAAATCTCAATCAAAAATATAAATAATAACTCAACTTAAAGATAATAAGAGGATAAAAAAGCAAAAAAAGTTCGCGGATAATACCAAAGCAGTATTCTGCATTCTCCTGTATAATTCTATCAAACAAATTATAATATATTTTCCAGCACAGATTAATTTTTAAAGCAAAAAAATAAGAATTTTTATGTTAAGAGAACGTGGCGGAAGTATTTTAGAAACACCCAATCTTGGAAGAGCTGTTTATGTAAGAGTATACACTTGTGGATATAGAGATTCTATGACGCGGGCAGAAGTTAAATTTGATGTACGTGGTTTGAATGGAGATTCTAAAACAGTGACACTTGATGTTGCTCTCGGAGGTTTGGAAATCGGAATGTCAAAAGCAACACAAAAAATTATGAGAGCAATGACTAAGTATCAGGAATTAGTACTGGCACAAGAAATAGCAGCAAGACAGGATGCTTTTTTTGATTCACTTAGAAAACCTGCTGTTCCAAGGCATAAAAAAACAAATTATTCTTGGTAAAGAAGAGCTTGGTATTAATTTATCTCAGGGAATCATTCAACACTCTTGAGTCAGGCGAAAGAAGAATTATATGATCTTCCTTAAATCTCAAGCCGCGATAAATTTTCTGGAGCAATTCTCTTTTGGCTTTGTCAATGTAAAATTCCATGAACTTGGAAGGCTGCTCTTTCCTGAAAATCTGCCAGAATAGCGAGTTTATGTCAGGATATGGATATTTTGTTATAATAATTGAATTGCACTGCTCACCAGGAAAATCAATTCCTCTTGAGCATTTTGTAGTAAACAGCAAGTCAATTTTTCCTTCTTTGAATTTTTTTATATCTCCAGTATTTTGCATTTCTTTTAATTTTTCCTTTGATACAAGATTATTAATTTTATATTCTTCTTTCTCTTTTTCAGAGGGCAAATCTTCAAAAGAATTGACATGCACAAGAACAGGTTTTTTTGCATTTTTCACGCATGCAGAAAGAGCGAGAAGATAATCTTTTCTTGTAACTTCCCCTTTCTTAAAATTTTCAAATTTGCAGTTTTTCTCAAGCCCTGTTCTTGATTTCGAAATAATTCCAGGAAATTTTGTCTCTGCCTCGATAATTTTGAAATTATTAATATTAAAAATATCTTTTAGTACTTTCTCTGAATGCAATGTTCCTGACATTAATACAAGTGCTTCTGTGCTGTCAATTATCTCCTTGAACCTTTTTGCAAGATTTATTGTCACAAGATTTATGTAGCATGTTTCTTCCTTGCCAAACAGTGTTCTCTGGCTTGAAGATTTGTAAAATGACAGATATGCCTCTGAGAAAAAATCCTCAAACTCTCTTGCAATTTCAAGGACAGAATTATAATAATTATCTTCATCATCCTCTGCAAGATATGGGTTGTCAAGAACAAGCTTAAGAAGTTCAAGAACAGGAGTATTTTCAAGTTTTTTAATTCCTTCAATGGAAAAATCATACAATAATTCATTTATCTTTTTTGTAATATTCTTTACAGCTTCTGTTTCCTTTTTGTCTTTTGGAAATATTCCAGTCATTGCAGAAAGAAATCTGTTCAGATTTATCCTGCTTTCCTGGCAGAAATTATCAAGAAACTCATCACACTCATCAATAACATCCAGTTCTGTTCTCGGCTTTCTTCCTATCACTGTTTCAATTAAATACTTTCTTGAATTAAAAATAAGAACATCAGCATCAGCATAATTTTCATACTGATTATAATACTCACACCCTTTTTTTCTCTGAAATAATGCATACTCTTTTCCAGAAACAGAGAAATATTTTTTCTTTTTTGCATTTTCAAAACAACTTGAAGACATTTCTGAAGGAAGCAGCGGGCTCCAGAATTCGCATGCAGGAGCAATTGACATTCTTCTTACATCATGTATCGAGGAAAAATCATTCTTGTCAACATTTTTGTTTGCTTCAATAAATTTTCTTATTTTCTCAAAATTTTTTTCCCTGATTTCAATTGTGCACGGCAGTTCAGGGTTGTCAGCTCTTTCTGAAAGAAAAGGGCACTTGAAATTATTCCTTCCTTTAATTACAGAAATTTTCATTTTTTTATTGTCTTTTTTTAAAATAAACTTGCTTCTGCTGTAATCTCCTTCATACTGCTCCTGCAGGCTTTTTATTGGGACTACAATGCTTGTTTTTTTGAAATGTCTTGCAAGATTTAATGCAATTGCTGATTTTCCTGTTCCGCACACCCCCTTAATAAAAATAATCTTGTTTCCGGAATTTATTGCTTCAAGAATTTCTTTTATGACATCCTCCTGTGTCTTGCTGTTTGAAAATATTAATGGAGAAAGTTTCTCTCCAGAATACTCATCAAGAAATTCCCCTTCTTTTTTTTTATATAAACTCCACATCAATTTTTCTTGATTATTAAGTTTATAAGTTTAATTATAATCAGAAAATTTAATGGCGAATAGTTCTTGGAGACAATTCAAGCATTCTTTCTCTGTGTTCCTGGTATCTTCTTGCTATTATCTTCATGCTTTCTGGATGATTAACATCTGCAATATCTTTAAATAATAAATCAGCTGCGTCAACAACTCTTTGTATTGTAGGATGCAATTCTGCATATGCTTCTACTGGCTTGAGTCGCGAGTTTTCAGCTATTTTGTTTGCAAGAGCTTCAAGCCCTGAGTTTGCCTCTTCACAAGTTCTGCAAGTCATATCATGATGAATAAAAACTCTGCACTGATTAACAGGAAAAAAATGAGCCCCTCTCGCCGAGTCTGTAAGAGTGCCGTAACAAGCACGGACATCTGTCCTGAATCCCACAACATACTTAAACATCATTGCTGCATAAGCAAGTTCAATGTCAACTCCAGGGTCAAGAGGTTCATCAAAATTAGCCACAACAACCTCTGACTTATGTAGTTGTTTTCCAATATCATATGCATAAATTACATGCTTTACTGCTTCTCCTGCTTCGTGCTGTGGAAAAAATCTTTCAAGTGCATGAGCTAACTTTGAAAATTCAAAGCCATCTCTCTGCGGAAGATATACTTGCCTGAATCTATCTTCAAGCAATCTTGCAAGATTAACATTAAAATAACACTCTCTCCCATTAAACAAGGCAGCTGCAAAATAAACAGAATATGGCAGTTTTTCCATACAATTAGGAAAAACAGCAGTTAAAAAAGATTATTATATCTGAAAATATATTTTAGTATCCTCTTTCATTTCTCAATCTTTCAACTCTCACCATTCCGCTCACAGGCATATTTTTTCCTGATGCTTCCTGCTCAAGATATACGTGAAAATAATCAGCATCATCTTCATATCTTCTTACTTTGTCTATAAAAGAAGCCCCATATCTTTTTTCCATCCCATTGTCAATTATCCCTTTTCTTATTTCAATGCAAATTTCTCTTGCTTGTTCAAATATTCCTCTTTTATTTTCTCTTATTCTGGTATAAATCTCCCCCTCTGAATCATATCCTTGATTTTGCCCCTCAAAATTAAACCTGCTTATTAATATATTTAAATTGTTTATTCTTGAGCGCAGTTTTCTGTAATCTTTTATAACTCTTCTAAAAAATAATCTGTCCCAAAAATCAACACTTCTTTTAAGAGCAGCCACCCTGTCAATTGTTCTTTCAAGCTCTTCATCCATTAACAAATTTTCAATAATCTGCATCTATTCATAAATTCTGATAATTTTTAAGTTTTATTATATTATACTATCTTTTATATCAATCATAAATATTCTTTCTGTGCCCTATTCTAACAACAACAATTTTGCCCCATTACTTCAGAGAAATCCTCCATTGTTTTGCAACTTGTTCAATAGGCATTACTCTTCCTCTTTTAATATCTTCAAGCCCTTTTTGTATTTCTGCTTTATTAAATTTATTATACTCAACAATCTTCCCGGCTTTAATCTCAATTTTATCTGCTTTTCTTAAACTTGAAATTTGTTTTCTTGTCAAAATCTTAAAATGTTTGACCTTGTCAAGATAATCATGAATTTCCCATAAATTTTCCTTGCTCGTAATCCAATCATTTCCAAAAACAGAAAATAAATCAACCGGAACAGAAAAACTCCGCAGAGTTTTTCTTCCTTTATTGTCAAAATATTCATGAAAATAAGACATAACCAACTCGCGAATTGAATTATAAACAGGCTCCCTATAACGAAGAACAGCATGGTTTGTCTTGCTTATTGCTCCAAACTTTCCATTTTTTTTGAAAACACAGATAACATGCTCAAAATCACTCTTGCAAGTTTTCAAATCAACAAGAAAAGCTTTCTTTCCTGCAAGTTTTAGACAGAGATAAGCTAACATTGCGCCTTCAATGCAGTGTGCTTTTCTTGTTTTCAAAACTCTGCGAGGAGACATGCAAGTTTCTCCATTTTTCTCAAAATTAATTTTCAGTTTATTTAAAAAATCCTGAATTTTCTTCTCATTGTCAAGTTTCTTCAGGATTTTTTGCTCTTCTTTTGTGAGATTGTTCATTTTAAAAATAAACAAATTTATGCTCTTTGTTTATTGTGATTATTTTTATATTTTTTATTATATCTGAAAACTCATCTTTCATTTCTTCAAGAAGTTTATTAAACTCTTCTTCAGAATAAACTTCAAATTCAGGCTCAAAATCCCAATTTCCAAGAACTTTTAAATAATGAATTATATTTTTATTGCTCTCAAAATATCTTATAAGCTTATTAACTCTTTCTTGCTTTGAGTTGTCAAGATAAATAAATATTTTATAAAACCGAATTCCAAGCTTTTCATAATTTATTGCTATTCTGAAACCAGTTATTATCCCTTTCTTAATTAATTGTTTTATTCTATAATTAATCACTCTTGCACTTGTTCCAATACTTGGAGCAATATCAACTATTGGCATTCTTGCATTTTCAGTAAGCTGTTTCAGAATCTTCATGTCAGTCGCATCAAGCTTTTCTTTCTTGCTTTGGCTTACAAGAATCTTAATCCTGTCAGAATTATATTTTGCAATTAAATAATCTCTGTTATAAACCTCTGCTGATGTGCAGATTGAAATTGCTTTCTTGTTTAGATAACCTTCAAATTCAGGCAGAATCTCATCTTTAAGCTTATCTATCTCTCTTGTGTCTTCTGCTTCAAGAGCTATCATCAAGTCCCATTTTCCCTTGCAAGAAACAATCCACTTTACAAGATTATTTTTCTTAAGCTTTTCAATAATCTTATTTAATTTTTTAGAATTCATATGCTGAAAAGATAAAAGAATTTTAAACTGGATAATTCCAAGTTTAGACAAGTCAAGAGCAACCTGATACTGAGTTATAATATTTTCTTCTTCTAATCTTTTAATTCTATAATTAACAACCTCTGTTGACAAGCCGACTTTTTTTCCAATTTTTGAGCAGGGCTGCCTACAATCTTTATCTAACTCATATAAAATCTTTCTGTCTTTTAAATCTAATTTAAATTTTTCTTTCTTCTTATTCTCGATATGAATATTTTCAGTCATATTTTATAATAATTACAATCAGTATATAAATCTTGTTATTTTTATAAAAAATATGATAAAAGGTTTTATTTAATACCCAATACTACTTAATAGTAATTAAAACGAAAAAATAAGAAAATGAATGAAAAAACAAGAAGAAATTTGAAAGGACTGGCAGAGATAGTTGGACTTACAGCAATGATGATTATTGGAGGGACTTTATTTGTTAAAGGTTGTATTGCTTTTGATGACTGGCATATGAAATATGTTAGAAAAATTGAAGAAGAAAGATATAAGGAGAGGGTTCAGAAATATCCTGAACTTTATCCAAGAAGTTCATATTTGAACGAGGAGGAAAGAAAATGACAAATGAAAGAACACAAGAAATTGAAGGAGAATTAGATGCTCTTAGAGAAGATGCTGAAAATGCTTTGTTTAACATGGAGCAATTTGGTTTAGATAGCTATAGCTTCAGACAGTTGCATGGATGGAAAGAAGATTTTGAGGAAGGACTTGTGAAAACTAGGCAATATTCTGAAGCATACCTGCAAAAATCAAATGATGTTTCTATTGCAGGAATTAATGCAAGACTGGCAATAAAATCGTGCATAGATTATCTTACTAAAGAAATGGTTTCTAGGGGAAGAAAATGACAAAAGAAACACTAAAACAAAGAATTGAAAGAAGTCTTAGAATATTTTTGGGAAAGGGTATTTTAGTACCTAGCAGAGATTTAAAAGAATTTTATATAGCAACAAAAGAAAATAATTTGAACATCTGGGGCGATTACTCAAAATTTCCTAAGCTTATTGGAGAAGGCAGGGCTGGAGTTTTAAGACTTCATTTTCCTGCAAGATGTCCTGAAAGCTGGTTAGTTGACGAGGTGCAGAGTTCTCCTTTTTACATATTAACTGAAGGAGCAAGTACTCCATTAGGATTTGAATCCAGGATACATAAATATAGCACTCTTCAGGATGCATTAAATGCAATTGATAGAAGAAGACCTGAATTAGTATCTCCTGATATGTATGGAAGTCATGCACTATATCTTGGCAGAAAAGTAAATGAACATTTTTTATTTGAGCCAATCAAGGAGAGAAAATGACAGAACAAACTAAAGATGATGGAGAATTAGAAAGATTAGTTAGAGAGCTAAAATCGATTCCTGCGGAAGAAATGAATATAAGAAGATTACCTCATGGAGTTTGTTATACAAATAACCAAGGAGCAAGACTTTCTATTGTTCTTAAATCATTAGAGCCAAGATACAGAGAGAAAGATGGAGTATATCTTGGAAATGATGTACGTTTCAGGGTTAGAATAAGAACAAAAAATGGTAAGTTGTTATTGCAATCAGATTATTTCTCATATGTAGATAATAGGAATAGTTCACTTGGAGAAAGATTGTATGATGTGATTAACGGCAAAATGTGGGAAGTAAGATTTAAAAAAGAAGAAATAGCAGAACAATCTAAAGAAAAGCGCACCGTTGATGCCGTTTTAGAAAGGAGAAGAAAATGAGCAGAGAAAATCAACCCCAAGATGTAAAAATAGCACAGCTATATAACAGACAGGAAGGATTAGACAGACAAATGCATGGAGTTAAAGTTTTTGATTCCAGAGAGGTAAGCCCAATTTTAAAAACCAAAACAAGCAGAAGAACCTATGAAAGATATAAAAACAAAGAGGAGATATGGTTTTTAGTTGGCTTTTCAAAAGACACGCCCTTGTTTATACCTGATTGGCAGATTTTTATTGAATCTGAGAAACCATATGTTGTATCAGGACTTATACCTCAAGGGTATTTCACATATTCATGTATGGAAAGTGATGATGAATCAGACCCACAATATGTTGCAATAAAAAGTGATGAAATAGGAATAGATGAAGCAATTAAGAGAATAAAAGGAGCTAGAGGAAATGAAATTATTTATGGAAGGGAGCTTGACATTCAAAAAGCAATAGATTTTTTAAAAGATTTTCAAGCAAAAGCTAAAGCAGAAAGAATAGAAGAATTTCTAAACCTTCCTGTTGATGAACAAAGGAAAAGATTAGAATCTTTATTATAGAAATAAATTGTAACAGAAAAAATGATAAACCAAGATGAATTTTACACGCCTAAGGAAGTGGCAGAAATATTAAAAGTTCCTGTGCAAAGGATTCAAAGATGGAATTGGCAGGGGGTTATTCCCTATGTAAAGATACAATCTCTGATTAGAATCAAAGGCAGTGATTTGCTGAGAATTATAGAGGAAGGAGAAGTTAAAGGTAAGGCAATCAGAACTAAAGAGCTTTCAGAATTTTTCAGTAAAATCAAGCCATCTGATGAATCTGAAAGAAAAGGATATGATTTTGCCTTAAGAGAAATTCAAAAATTATTAAGTGAGAGGCAGGTAGCATATACCATCTATTTAAGAAAGGCAATAGATGATTATCTTGTTAGTCAAGAAGCAAAAACAACTAACTGATAGCAGAATTAATCAGACATAAGTCAATAACCTCAACCTGCTCAATATGGGCACATAATCAAATGGAATAATCTCGTGCCCACATAACTAAAGAAATTGAAAATCTTTAAGATTTTCCCTTAAAGTTCTGATAAGATAATCCAAAATAAGGAGATAATCCTCATCATTTGCTTTCCTGACTGCTTTAAGATAGTCTTCTCTCTGTTTCATATAAACATTAATCCATGGATACTTATTCTTCTGCAAAATAAAATTCATCATTAACCTTGAAATCCTGCCGTTCCCGTCAACAAATGGGTGAATTGAAACAAGCTTCATTGAAAAGATTACTGAAAGCTCAAATGGATGAATCTTTTTCTTGTTTTTATTATACCAAAAAATCAGGTTTTTAACTAACTGAGGAACTTTATCAGGAGAAGGGAATTTTGCATCACTTCCCCGAACTCTTACAGGATTTTCTCTATATCTTCCTGCAAATCTTTCTGAAATATTCTCCAGAATTATTGAATGAATTTTTAATATGAAAAGTTCATTAATTTCTTCTTCATAATTCTTCATAAATTCCAGCGCTCTTGCATGATTTTTTGCCTCATAAATCTCTCTCAAACTTTTTCCTTTTGGAGTGATATTCTCATTTATCACAAGAGAAGTTTCTTCTAAAGATAATGAGCTGCCTTCTATAGCATTGCTGTTATAAGTTAATTCTGTAAAAAAAGCATTTTCAAATTTTTCAAACTCTTCTTTATTTAATTTCTTTATTTTTTCTTGATAAATCTGCCTTAATTTTTCTATTTCTTCAACTTGTTCTTTGCTTAAGTATACTCTTTTTTCAGCTCTCAACTCTAATTCAAACTTTTTTTTCAGCTTTTCAATTTCTTCCTTTTTTATCTCTCCTATTCCTATAAACCTGCTTCTCTTTACCCATTTTCCCCTCTCCCTTCTATTGTAAACTAAATAATTCTGCTTTTTCCTATTAACAATCCTTACTTCATAATAAACCATAAATATCTATATGGGCACAAGTATATAAATATTTCTATTTGTGCCCATATAAAACTTGAGAACAAGCTATTCAATCACAGAATTAATCAAAAAGTTCTGCTGTTCGCTCCACTCCCCGTCATCATGTGTTTTGACAAATTCTGCCCAAAACTTGACAAAATTAATCCTGTCTTCCTTGTTTGTTTTCCCCGGCTTCATAAATTTTCTCTTAATTTCTTCCTCTTTCTCCATTTTCTTCCTCTTTCTTTATTCTTTCTATAATCTTCTTAAGTTTATTAATTTTTTCATAATCTATTTTTTCTTTAAATAATTCTTCTATATGCAAAGCATCTTCAATATCCTTATCAGTTTCAAGATAATATCTCTTAAAAGCAATATGCCTCTCAAGCGAGGATATTTTAAGTTTCACATTATTCAAGATAACAATTATAAAATCGCTGAAAGTTTCCAAATCAATATCCCTTTTAGGAAAGCCAACTTCAAAATTAGGTATAGAAGTATTTTTCCTTGCAAATCTTACTGCCTTGCTGTTTTTAAGATAATCATAAACACTTTCCGGCTTTTCAGCATTTATGCACCAAAAGCCCCTTTCTTCCAGTTCTCTGTATAATTTTGAAAATCTTTCAAAAGATATTTCCTTTATATAAACATCAATGTCTTCTGTTATTCTCGTTCTTCCAAGAAGGATAGAGATATATCCTGAAATAACAACATAATCTGCATATCTTTCAAGAATTTTTATAAATTCAATTACAAGCTCGTCAAGGTTGCTCAATTTTCTATCAAGAATAATTTCTCTTTTATCTTTATTGTATATCATATTCAAACAAAGCGGGATGGCTATATATTATTTTCTATGCTTTTCAAACACCCTGCAAAAAGGGTCAACTTTAATCCTTTTTCCGTTTAATTTAACAATAAGATACTGATGAATTGTCCCAAAACTGCTGATTTGTAGTTTTATTTCAAAATCCTCTTCATAAAACTGCCCTGTATTAATCAAGAGAGTTATAAAAACCCTGTCAAAAATATGGCAGTGTAAAAACTGGTTTTTCTTAATAATTTTTTCAACATCCTGAAAATAAACTTTTGGCAACAATAAAGCAACTTTATACCTTTGTTCTTTTCCTTTATAATTTTTAATCACAAAATTATAAACATTTTTCAATGTTTTTTCTTTATTTTTAGATTTGAATTTCTTTGAAAATTCTCTTAATCTTTTTGTTTTTTGTATTTTTGTTTTAATAAAAGCTAAGTTTGGAATAACAAATAATGGGAGAATTACAGAAAACAAGAAATATCCCACAGATATGCAGACAACCCAACCCATTAAAGTAATATACCATGGATTCATTTTTATTGTAAATTATTTAGAAATTCTTCCTCTAAAAAGTGCAAACGAGAAGGAATTATAAAGCAGAATGGAACATGAACTTCTCTTCCAGCAAGTTCATCAAGTGTATCATAAAAAATTTTGCTTTCTTCTATTCCTAGCCTCGAGCATACAACAATTTTCTCAAGTTTTATCTTATTCTTGCAAGCTTCTCTAAACTGCCTTAATGCTTCCTGATAACTTAATCCAATATCAATCAAGATTAAAGTATGAGCTTTAATCTTCAGATTATCTCTCACAATATCAAGAAAGCTATCTGGTTTGTAATTATCTTTCCATTTTGGCATGCTTGCTGTTTTTCCAAACTTGTAAATCTGCAATCCTGTCTCTGAAATTGCATCAAAAATGCTTGCATTCTCAAATATTTTGTAATCAATTTTTTCTTTCCTGCATTTCAAAATAAGAGAAATATGGGTAGTTGCAGTTAAAGGAGAGCCATAAACAAGAAGTGCAATATCATCATGTTTTCCTTCTTTTACAAAATTTTCCATTTCAACCATTGTTCTTGTTAATGGAATTACTCTTTTTCCAATTATTTCCTGCAATTCATCAATTAAATATGGAAACTCAGCGGTATACTCTTCAATATATATTTTTTTACACATCTTCAAAACTCCTAATGCTTCTAATGTCAGACTTCTTTTATTCAAGCCAAGTCCAATAAGATAAAATGTCATAATATAACATTGAAAATTGAATTAATAAAATTAACTAATTTTAATATCAAAACTCATCTAATTTTTTTTGTTTTTTAACATTACAAACAGATTTCCATGTGCTCCATGTTTCTCTGAATATGCCGTCTTTCTTGTGCTTATCTGCATATTCCTTCAGGAATTTGCATGTGACAGGGTCTGATGAATATCCAGAGCCAAAATCAACCCCTAATTTTTCTTTTATTTTTTTTACTTCTTCCTCTCGGGTTGATTTTGCCAAAATGCTTGCGGCTGAACATGAAACATGATTAACATCTGCTTTATGTTCGCAATGTATCTCTAAATTTTCCTTGTTCTTTATATATTTTTCAAGTGTTCTCTGCCATGCTGGAATATTTGGAGAAGGGCAGTCAATATAAACAATTATTTTATTTATTTCTGTTTTCCCAACTTTTTCTAAAAGTTGCCTGTTAATTCTATTTATAATTTCAGCTGCTTTCTGTGCCTCAATTGTGTTTAAGTTCACTCCAAGTTTATTTTTTTCTGTTATTTCATAAGGATGTGTCAGTGTAATTTCAAAAGTTATTGCTTTTTGTTTTATTATTTCTGCAAGTTTTTCTCTTCTCGCAGGAAGAACTTGCTTGCTGTCTCTCACTCCAATTTTTTTAAACTCAAGTTCAATTTGCTCATCTGCAAGGCAACCAGCTAAAATCATCGGGCCTATGACAGGACCTCTTCCCGCATCATCTATTCCTAAGATTAACATTTTTATTTTAGATTATAAGAATATATAAAGTTAATTAGCTTGAATTAGGGAGGGAATAAGAGGTAATAAACATAGAATTAACTCCAAAAGAAAAAATAAAGGGGATGATTTTACCGAATGAAATAACTCCTGAATTAGCTTATCTCTGTGGGGTTTTTGCAGGAGACGGCAGTATTGGTTATAGGGAGAATAAAAAAGAGTATTGCATTAAATGTGTTGGTAATCCTAAAGATGAACAAGAGTATTACAATGAATTAATCGCTAATTTAATTAAAAAATTATTTAATTTAGAAATTAAACCAAAATTTCATGATAAGAAAACTACTTATGGAGTAAGCATTTATTCAAAAAGTCTTGTAAAGTATTTAACTGAGTTTATTGGATTGCCTTTAGGCAAGAAATATAGCAAATTAGGTATTCCTAAGATATTTTTAAAGGATAAGAGATTAATTAATAATTTTATTTCAGGTGTTGCAGATACTGATTTTCATCTAGCGATTAAAAGAGGATACTACCCTGTAATTAAAGGTGTTTCAAAAAGCAAAGTTTTTATTGAAGAAATTAAAAAATTTTTGGAAAATGATGGATTCAAAGTATGTACTTATGAAAGGAAACAATTTGATGACAGAGTAAATAAAGAAATAATTACTTATCATATAGAGTTATCGGGTTATAAACAATTTTTAAAATGGATGAATGATATTGGATTTAAGCACCCTAAAAATCAAGATAAGATTGATAGGCTGATCTAGCTTGCCAAAGAGAAAGGTTTATAAGGAAAATTAGGAGTAAATTAGAATAGCGGGATGGAGCAGCCTGGAGTGCTCGCAGATTATCTAAAAGATAAGCGAACGGCCCATAAGGGAAACTCTAGGACACCCTGAGGTACTTTGTCAAAATAATTTTTGCAAAGCTCAAGCGGAGGTTCAAATCCTTCTCCCGCTATTTATTTAAAAGAGGAAAATTATAAACTCAAGCTGCTTTTTTCTTAGCCATAGATGATGTAGAAAAATATTTCAAAAGAGCTTCAGCTGCTGTAAGTGCTTTATCCAATCTTGTCTTATCTGCTTTATTCATGCCTGATTTGTCAACTTTTTTCATTCCAGTAACAATTCCCTGAAGTCCAGAAAGAACATGATGCCCGGACTTAATTTTTATCCCATAAACAGCCTGTGAAACAGCATAGGCAATTCCAGTTGCAAGAGCTACTTCTTCCTGTCCAATAGCAGCAGAAATTCCTGTTGCAGATGAAAGTACATAATTCATATCTTCATGCAGTCGGGGAGGAAGCTTCCATAACATATAAGCTGACATTGCTGCCGGCATTGTTGAAAGAGCAGCATATTTTGCATAACCAAAAGCATCTTTTGGCTTAATTTCATCCCAGTAATCTTTCACGCTGTCAAGAAATCCCTCTCTTTCTTCCTGTGGCGGCATATACAAGTGAGTTTCTTCAGGCAAATCATCAGGAGTATAAAGCTTAATATCTTTTTCTAGTTCTCCCTGTTTCTCCTCTCTTCCATCTTTATTTTCTCTTCCTTTTTCTTTCGCCATAAACTATAAATAAGAATAGAATTTATAAACTTTGTTGAATTAATAAAAAAATGAAAACACAGATATTCCTGATAGATGGAGGAATGACTTTTAAAAATAAAAAAGATTACTTAAGTTACTTAAGGAAAAGAAAAATATCTATTGAGAAAAAAGTAAAATGGAGCGATGATTATTTGGATAAAAAACTAGGAAAAAGTTTTGAAATTATAAAACCGCGAATGCCTCTAAAGGATAATGCAAAATATAATGAATGGAAGATTCACTTTGAGAGATTTTTTCCTTATCTTAGAAATAACATAATTTTTATTGGTATGTCTTTGGGGGGAATTTTTCTCGCAAAATATCTGTCTGAAAACAAATTTCCTAAAAAAATTCTTGCTATTTACTTAATTGCTCCTCCATTTGATAATACTCTTCCCGATGAGGATTTAGTTGGCGGATTTAAACTTAAATCAGATTTGTCAATGATTGAGAAAAACTGCAAAAATATTGCTTTATTATTTTCAAAAGATGATGATATTGTGCCTGTTTCTCATGCGGAAAAATTTAGAAATAAGTTGAAAAATGCAAGAATTATAATTTACAAAAGCAAGAACGGGCATTTTAAAATATCTAAGTTCCCAGAACTTATTAAAATAATAAAACAAGAATTATGAGCACAATATGTATTTTTGGAGACAGCATAACTTATGGAGCCTGTGATTATGAATTTGGCGGATGGGCTAATCGAATTGTTCTTTTTTTAAACAAGCTTGATGATTTCGATTTAACAGCATATAACCTTGGAATTCCCGGAGATACTACTAATAGCTTGCTGACAAGATTCAACATTGAAGCAAAAGCAAGAAATCCCAACATCATTATCTTTGCAGTAGGGATTAATGATTCACAGGATTCCACTATAACCCTAACAAAGTTTAAAGAAAATCTTGTAAATCTAATAAAAAAAGCGAGGGAATTTACAAATGAAATTTTGTTTGTTGGGTTAACACCCGTCGATGAGTCTATCTCCGGAATAAAAGAAGATAATTATTTTAATGAGAAAATAAAAAAATATGATTTAGAAATAAAAAAGGTTTGTAATGAAGAAAAGTTAAAGTATATAGATATTAGCGGATTAATTTCTTCAAAAGAGCTTGAAGATGGCTTGCATCCAAATTCTAAAGGACACGAGAAAATTTTCGTTAGAGCAAGAGAGTTTTTGATTAAAAATAAGGTGATAAAATGAGCGGGGCAGGAGAAGGAAAAAAACTTATAGGAAAGGCAGATGTTTATATTCACGAGAAGGGAAAATCTCAAGCAAGGATAACTCATATTGACATTGAGTTGGATGAGTTAAATGATATTATCAAGCCAGGAGAGACAACTTACTGCGGGAGCAAGGAAGGAGGAGTTTTTCTCGGATTGAAGAAAGAAATGATAGAAAGAGCTGAAAAATTGATTAAAAAAAAGAAAATTAACTAATTCTGTTATTAACATATATAATTAAATAAACAAAGAGTTATGGTTAATTTAAAAGTTGTCAATCATTAATAATTCAGCTAAAAAGATTAAATAGGAATTACTAAAAGAAATCTTTAAAAGCTTATTATATTTACTAACTTCAAGCCGGCATGGCCCAATGGTAAGGCGCGGGTTTGCTAATAAACCTTTTAAGCTTTGCAACATTGTGCATCAGCACAATGCAATACTCTAAAGGTATAAAACAAAAAACCCGTTTCCGCAAGGATATCCAGGTTCAATTCCTGGTGCCGGCGTCGAGCCTTCTCGCGGAGAAGCAAAACATAACTGCAGAGCGAGGGGGCGAGAAATGTTTATAAAAAGAGAGTGATTAAAATGCCAACAGCAGCAACCCACATAATTATAGCATTGATTATTGGAGGAATAATTCGCGATTATTTTATTCGAGACAAGAAAAAATTTCCCCTTCACTATATTTTAATTCTTGGGCTTGGAAGCCTTCTTCCTGATTTTGACATAGCAGTTTACTGGATTCTTTACTGGTTCGGATTCACAATTGATGAAGTTCACAGGACATTCACGCATAATTTGTTTTTTCCTCTTTTACTTTTAGTATTTTCAGGAATAAGCTGGAAATGGAAAAATAAAAGCCTCGGAAAGCATCATCTCAAAATTCACACAATTTTTCTTATGCTCGCTCTTGGTGTCTTGATTCATCTTATTCTTGATTATCTTCTTGCAGGATGGATAATGCCTCTTTATCCTTTTTCGCACTTTTCAATAGGCTTAAATCCAACAGATTTTCTTCCTTATGCCCTCCAGCAAATATTTTTTCCCTGCCTGGATGCAGCTTTAATTATTTTGTGGCTTATTTATGTAGAATGGAAGCATAAAATTTCTGATTTTATATAAAAACAGGTAAAATTAAAGTAATGTTAATTTTTGTAACAATAGCAACAGATTTATTTGAAATTAACAATTAATTACAATTAAACATAAGGTAATTAAATAAATTATTATATGAGATAAAAAGGCAGTTAAATTATTAATTATGTATAACTCAATTTTCAGCAACATTTATAAATAATATCAGATAATTAATATTATGAAGAAAAAAAAGGTGGAAGAAAAATCAGATAAAGACGTTGTCCTTGTAAAGAAATTTTTTCCAGATGTTTCTCTTCCAGAATATGCTTTATCAAGCGATGTGGGGTTTGATTTGAGAGCAAATGAAACTATTAATCTCGCCCCGCTTGAACAGAAACAAGTAAGGACAGGGCTTGCAATTCAGATTCCAGAAGGGCATGTTGGCTTGATTAGAGACAGGGCAGGAATTATAACAAAAATGAATGTTCATACTGCAGCAGGCACATTTGACCCTGCATATCGCGGAGAGGTTTCAGTTATTCTTGTAAATTTTGGAGACGACAGCGTTCAGATAGAAAAAGGGATGAGAATAGCCCAGATGATAATTATTCCTGTAACAAAAGTAAAAATAAAAGAAGTCAAGCAACTTGATTTAACAGAAAGATATGACAGGGGTTTTGGAAGCACAGGTATGAAGCATATAATTAAACAGCTCGGAGATTTAAGTTAGCATGAACTTGAAAAAACTGCTGTTTATTATTGGGATTATCTGGCTTGTATTAGTAGCAATATATTTGATTACATCAAAAAGTGTTTGTCCTAGTGCTTGCTTACCTGACACCAGTGGAAATATACCAAAGTGCGGATGTTCAATATCTTTAATATTGATTCAATTTATAAGTTATGGAATTCCTTCATGGATATTATTTCTAATAGCCGTATTAACTAAAAACAAAAAGTGGAAATCTAAAAAAGAGCAAACATGAAAGTTTCAGAAATTATGAATAAGGCAATGGTAGTTGAAGATGACATTTCCTTGAAAGAGGCAGCTGAAATTATGTCAGAAAAGAATATAGGAAGCTTAATTGTAATGAAAAAAGATTCAATTGCAGGAATAATCACAGACACAGACATATTAAAAAATATTTCAAATTTAAGCAGGAAAATCTCGCAGTTTATGAGCAAAAGCATAGTCACAATTGAGCATAATGAAGACATAGACAATGCTGCTCAGCTTATGGCAAAATACAGAATTAAGAGGCTGCCTGTTATCAAAAAAGGCGTTCTTATAGGAATACTCACAGCAACAGATTTGATTGCAAACTCAGATGCACTAAATGAGGCATTTTTCTTCGAATAAACAAAGAAAAATAAAGATATCTGCTCAATAAAATAATATTAACTTAACAACAAAGCAAAAATAATTTAAGGATAATTATTTCTCAACATTGCCTGTTCTTTCATATTTCATTCCAAGATTATCAAGAAGTTTCATTATTTTTTTTCTCTCCTCGCTTTTTCCAATTCCTTTCCAGTCAAGCAAAACTATCTCAACTTTTTCCTGAGTTTTGCTTACAGCTTCTTTAATCATTTCTTCTGTTAATGGAAGGGTATATTCTGGAATAATATGCCCGAGAGCGTATTCTGAATTTAACTGAATTTTGTTAAAATTCGGGCAGTAGTGCGGCCCTCCAATTCCAATTGCCGGAATAAATTTTTCCTGCTTGAAACTTGAAATTGCTTCATTAACTGTCTCAGCAATAATCTTCCCTGCTTTTTCATCTTTCCAGTTTTCAATTCTCGTCCCAATTTCAATAAAACAGCACGGCTTTTCAATATACGGGCCGTGATGAGTGCACTCTAAAGTGCATGTATATCCTGAATTTTCTGCATTCTTATTTAAAATTTTGAAAATATGTTTTAAGAATAATGCTGATGTTGGGCAGATTTTTCCTTCTTTCCCGCCAAAATCAGCTTTCCTCCAGTTGCCAGGTGCATGAACTGACAAAGTTTTTCTTGCTTCTTGAGATTGATGTTTTGTTATAAAGATAAAAAAATCAAAATTTCTGAATTGCTCCTGCTTGTCTAAATTCTCGCAGAAAATTGTATCTTTTTCCTTGATAATAAAACTTTCAAGTTTGTAATTCTGTATCTGCTTGAATATGTTTTTTCCAGCTTCATCTTTTTCTGATGCTATTATGCAAAATTTCATCTTCTTTCAATAATTTTTCCTCCAATAATCAATTTTGAAGGCTTTCCTTCAAGTTCTCCTTCATCTACAATTATATCAACTTGAGTTTTTATTTCTTCGCTTATTTCAGAAATTTTGTTTGCAGGCTTTTTTCCAGAAAAATTCACAGAAGTTGTAATAAATGGAATTCCTGTTTCTCTTATTTTGTTGCAAAACCTGTTTTTAGGAATTCTTACTCCTAAGCTCTCATTTGAAGAAACCCAAGACAAGAATTCTGGATTTTTCTTTCTCAAGATAATTGTGTAAGCTCCAGGAAGATATTTTTTCAAGTCAACATCAACAATTAAATTATCTTCTATCCATTTAATTGACGGAGCAATAACTGAAAAAGATTTCATATCTCTCTTTTTTATCTTTCTTATTTTTTCAACAGCTTTCTCATTTTCAGCATCACATCCTAAGCCGTAAATTGTGTCAGTAGGATAAATAAATATCTTTCCTTCTGATATTGCTTTTCTGATTTCATCTTGTTCCATAATTATACTCCAATACATAAAATTATAAATATTTGCCTTTCTTGTTTTGTTTATGGGAAAATTGACACTTGTAGGCATATTAATAATTGAACTGGGGCTAGGAATGATGGCGTTTGGGTTAAAAAATGAAAACTCAAGGGAATATTTAGGAGAAGCAATTAATGGGAAATCATATGTAGAAATGAAAAATAAAGAGTTTGCAAAAGCCCAAGGAAAGAAGATAAAAGCTAGACAAGTAAGAGAAATATCAGCAGAAGAAAATTACCTTGCCCAAAGGGACTTGAAAATTTTTGGTTCGGGAATTGTTGTTGCAATGCTAGGAAGCTTAGTCACATTTGCAGGTGCAAGAGGAACTTCATGCACAGGAATTTATTCTAAAAGAACAGACGAAGATGCGAGTGGAGGAGACAGAAGAAGAAACATCTTATTTCACGCTCCAATGTCAGGAAGAGGATACAAGCCATACAAGCCCAGATAAGCTTAAAAATATTAAGTTGCTTGTTTATTTATGGGCTTAACATTATTAGTTTTGATATTATTAACCAGTTTTCCTGCTGGATATTTATTGGCTCATCTCTGCAGAGATGAGCTTGTTCCCGGCAGAAAATGGTTCAAGCTTATTTCTGTTGTCTCTTTGCTTACTGCTTTAATTATGCTTTTTGTTTATAAAAATTTTCCAGTTATTTTAACTTTAATTTATATCTGCATCATAAGTTTAATTTCTTTATATTTAAGCTATAATAAGAAATTTTTGATAAAATAATTTATTCTGCATTTTCCCACATCTGATTGAATATTCTTGTCAAGTTTTCAGCCAGCTTCTCATTCTCAATAAAAATTATGCCGCCAAACTGCAGAATATCTTTTTGCACAAGCTTGATTAAAACCTTCCTGCCATCAATAATATCGCATCTTGTAAAATCATTGTTTAATCTTTTGACATGAAATTTTCTTGGTGTTGTTTCATCCAATCTTTTAAGAATTGGAGGAAGTACAGCGCTTTTTGGATAAATTGACTTGAAAACAACTCCTCTTTTAACAGCATTTTCTATTTCTTTTTCCCATATAATTTTGCTTTCTCGGTTTGAGCTTGGCTTATGATAAATATTAAATATCTGCAGGACTTCTGTTTCTGCTTCATGAAAAGCTCTGAGCTGAATTCTCTTGTTGTCATCCATTATAGTTCCAATTTCAAAAAATCTGCTTTGTTCTCCTCTTTCTTTTTTTATATTTATTATATTATTTCTTATGCTCTCAGCAAGTTTTTTGTCTTTTTCCTGTCTTTCTTTCAAAAATCTGTCAATAATTTCTGAAACATCTTCAATATAAACTAACTTCGGCCGCGAGTTAGTCTCCTTAATTATATCTTTTTCTTTCATATTTTTTATTATAGAATAAATTTTTCCAAATGGAACCTTTGATTTTCTGCTTAATTCTCTTATATCTAATTTTTCTTTAAGCAAAACTTCCAAAATTTTTGCCTCATAATACCCAATTCCAATCTCTTTTAATTCTGAAATCATTTTAACACTTTTTCAGTGTGAAAAATACTGAATAGTATATAAATATTTATGTGCTTTATTTTAATAGAGGTGAAAAATGGAAAATAAAGCTGTTTTTCTTGACAAAGACGGCGTTCTTGTTGATAATTCTGCCTATCCTCAAATTCCTGAAGATAACCTTCTTAATGTTTTTAATGGGTTAAAATATCTCCAGGAAAAAGGATACAAATTAATAATTATCTCAAATCAGCCCTGGATTTCAAAGAAATTGAGAAGCATAGAGCAGACAGAAAAAATTTTTAAAAGCATTATGAATAAACTTGGAGAAAAAGGCATATTTATTGATGATTATACTTACTGCCCTCACCAGACATCTGACAAATGTGGCTGCAAAAAGCCAAAAATCAAGCTTGGATTGGAAATGGCATCAAAACACAGAATAAATTTGAAGCACTCATTTGTCATAGGAGACATGGAAGCAGACATAAATTTTGGAAAAAATCTCGGAGCAAAAACAATTCTTGTAAAAACAGGAAGAGGAAAGGATTTTCTTGATATAGAAGCAGATTATATTATTGAAAATTTAAATGAAATAAATAAAATAATATGACAGCAGACACAATACCACAAACTCAAGCAGCAGAAAAGCTAAATCCAGAGTTTGACATTCCTCTTGAACAAGTTGAGGGTATAATAAAAACAAAAGTTAATGGAGATTGTGCAGGATATGACAGAGTTATTCCACCAAGAGCCCTTGTTCAAGTTAAAAATATTTGGTTTTTGAAAAGAGAAGTTTTTGAAGCATTAATAAAACACATTCCTTTGCGTGGATTTCCTGATGTTTTTCCATACAGAGACGCTGAAATAGATGTTTTTGACATCCAGCCGAGAGGATTTGACATAGGGCAGACATTTGTCCTTGAAAGAAAAATTCTTGACATTATGCAGAACTTAGAAGGAAAGCTTTTCTCGCGTTTCTGCACAAGGGGAATTTCTTCAATGCCCCCTGTCCAGCTGTATGGGTTGGATGCAGATGGAAAAAAAGCAATGGCTTTCTACATTCCTCCTATAATTGAAATTCATCAGGTTCCAGTATTAATTGACGGAGTTCATAGAAGTTATTTGTGCAATGCAGCTGGCACAACTATCCACGCAGTTCATGTCAGAAATGTTTCAGAGCAATTGCCTTTTGATTCTGTATTTTGGGAGGACTGCTCTCTTGTAAAGGAAAAGCCGCCAAGAGAGCAAAGATACAGAAATCTGAAAATGGACTATTTCCGCGCATTAAATGCAGTTGGCATAGATGGATAATCCAGATTTAATTAAATACACAATATTAGCCCCAATTCTTAACATCAATTAAGATTTTAATCCTCTAATTAACTCTAAACTATTTTATTAGTTATTATCTGTTATTAATTAATTTTAGGAGATGGATAAAACTTTAAATAATCCTTAAATCTAATTTTTTCATGCCCTATATCAAAAAACTGGTGATGAAGGGATTTAAGAGCTTTGCAAGTGAGACTGAAATTCCCTTGGAAAATTCAATGAATGTCATAGTCGGACCCAACGGCTCCGGCAAGTCAAATATCTCAGATGCAATATGCTTTGTTCTTGGAAGGCTGTCAGCAAAATCAATGAGAGCAGAAAAATCTGCAAATTTAATATTTGCAGGAACAAAACTGCACAAGCCAGCGCACGAAGCATCTGTAAGGCTTGTTTTTAACAATTCAGACAAGACATTTCTTATTGAAAGCAAGGAAGTTGATATTGAGAGAATTCTGAGGCATAACGGGCAGAGCATTTACAAAATAAATTCCGAGGTTAAGACAAGGCAGGAAGTTCTCGAGCTTCTTTCAACAGCTTCAATTGACCCGAACGGCTATAATATAATTCTTCAGGGAGAGATACAAGGCACTGTAAAAATGAGAGGCGAGGAGAGAAGGCAGGTAATAGAAGAAGTTGCTGGCATGTCTGTTTACGAAGCAAGAAAAGAAAAATCTCTTCACGAGCTTGAAAAAACCGATGAAAAACTGAAAGAAGTTTCTGCAACTCTCAGGGAAAGGACAATCTACTTGAAAAATCTTGAGAATGAAAGACAGCAAGCTCTCAAGTTCAAGCAGCTTCAGGAACAGGAAAAAAGGTGCAAAGCAACAATTCTTCACAAGCAGATTGAAGAAAAGAAAAAAGAAGCGGGAAAAATAACAGAGGAAATAGAAAAATTCTCCAAGTCAAGAGAAAAATTAAAATTAAAAATTCAGGAAACACAGTCAGAAATTGGGTTTATCGAGCAGAAAATAAATGATATAAACTTGAGAATACAAAAATCAACAGGAATTGAGCAGGAAACATTATTCTCAGAACTCACACAATTAAGGGAGAGCCTTGCCGGTCTGACAGTTCATAAAGATAATTCTAAAAGAAAACTTGAGGAAGTCATTGCAAGAAGAGAAAGAGCAGAGGAAAGCATAAAAGAACTTGAGAATTTGATTTCTGAACTCAAAAAAAAATTTCCAATGCAGGCAAGAAAGCAGGAAGAGCTTGAGAAAAAAAGAAAAGAAGTTGAGGAGCTTGAGAAAAACAAAAGAAAGTTTTTCAGCATAAAACAGGAGCTTCTTGCATTAAAGCAGAGAATAGAAGACAAAAAATCACAGATATTAAAAAATAAAAATGAGGTGGATTTTGTTCTTAAGGAAATATCTTCCCTCGAGCTGAAATTCAAATCAACCAGGGAAGCCAAAGAAAATCTTAAGAAA
>Ga0194125_10003123_pt1 | contig 27041 bp, 15 predicted proteins | sample TA2KigC250mmetaG_FD_148626 | JGI IMG/M metagenome (GOLD analysis project Ga0194125, IMG submission 148626) | Freshwater microbial communities from Lake Tanganyika, Tanzania - TA2015034 Kigoma Deep Cast 250m | ecosystem: Environmental > Aquatic > Freshwater > Lake | place: Tanzania: Lake... | reverse complement strand
GCTTTAGCAAACCGAGTTTTTATCCGCGCGCGTGCCTGCCAGCACTCCGGCAAATTGATCGCGTGTTGTCCCGATGGCCGAACCGGTTTGGTGCGCGATGCCCGATCGGGTTGCGCCGCACTGATTCGCATTGACGATAGCATTCGCAAACGTCCGTCAAGCGCGTTGGCCGCGAGAAAGAATAAGATTGTGAACGCGGGTTCACAATTCCGGAAACGCGAGTGTTCGACAAAGTTTACGACCAAGCTCTCCGAGACCATCATTCTGGGACAAGTTCTGGTTAGACCTCCAGCACGGCGCGAAATCCGTTGCCCGCGCGCGAATTCTATTCACCTGCCAACTCGCGTTCCGGCAATTCCGCCAACACGCCGACAAAGTGTTGCGTAACCTTCTAACCTTCTTTCGGAAATTGATTGCCGCTCTGCTTTTCATTATCATCGAGCTTGTTCGCAATGCTTCCAAAACTGCAACTCGATGGACAAGCCTGGTCCGTGGTGCTCGACGAACTCGCCCGAGCTCTAGGCAAAGATGGCGCGCCTATCCGGCTCTGCCTAATCGGCTCAGCGGCTTGCTTGCTTGAGGGCATGGAAGGTCGCACCTCCGCCGATCTCGATATCTGGAAGCCCGCCAGCGATTACGACCGGTTGGAACTGAAGGCTGCGGCGGAAAAAGCTGATTTGCTCTTTGATCCTAAGCAAACTCTGGATCCGGACCGCCCCTATCTGCAACTCGTCGAACCGGGGCTGACACAACTCGGCGCGTTCGAGCCCGTGCTTATCGAGCGCCTGGGCCGTCTGCACCTGTTTCGTCCGCCCATCGAAAACCTGATCGCGTCCAAGCTCATCCGCGCCGAGCCGAAGGATTTGGGCGACGTCCGGTTTCTCATTAGCCGCCATCGCCCAGACTTGTCCCGCGTGCGTCGCATTATCGCGGAGTTTCACCCGCCCGCCCGTGCGCGCGCCACCGAGAACCTGGTGTATCTCGACGTCCTGGAAACTTGATCATGAATGCCCGCGAAGAAGAACTGACCGTTCGTGCCTTGCTCGCTGATCAGTCACAGATTGACGTCTGCCTGCATCAGAAACGCTGGGCCGAACTGGCCGCCCTCGTCCGCTATGTGCGCCGGGACGCGCCGCCGCAACTCGCGCAAACGGACCCTGCCCTTTACCGTGAACTTCGTGAACAAATCACACGTTTCTTCCTGCGCGGCGGCGACGTGTTCTCTCTGGAAAAATTGGAAGCGCGGGCTCGCGGCTGAGGATTCGGATCGGGCAGCGAACACACGCGTTCAAACAGGTTCAAAAGCGCTCCTCCAATCCGGCATTCCGCCCGGCAAAGTCCTGCCGGTCCGCGTCGCCGCTGCCACCAATGCCTCTGGCAGCTTCCTCGCCTGATCTTTGTTGAATTTTCCCCATTGCGCGCGCGCGCGCGCAATGGCCAGTTTCCAATCCCTGGAACTCCTTCTTCGTGATCTTTGTTGCCTTCTGTGAAAAAACAGAAGAGAACGAAGGCACGATAAAATGATCGGAAGACCAACAATGCATCCAGGGGCGGGCGAACGCTTGCTGCGTTTCGTTGGCGATCATATCCGTTTCAGCGTGCGCGGACCGGATAATCGACCTTTGCCGGCCGGGTACCGCGCGCTGCTTCGAACTAATCTTGGACGCGCTTTTGTCCTGCGTTCCGAGATCATACAGGCCTACATGGGCAGGCTGCCTGTGGCAGGCGCGTCCTGGCGTGATATTCCGTTGCGGAAAGAGGGTGATGAGTGGGTGATTGATTTAGCGCTCAGCGAGGTGGGGTTTTTTGATGCCAAGGCTTACGCGATGGACGCGCAAGGCCGCGAGTATTGGCCAGACGGCCCCGATGTCGGCATCGCGGTTCATCCGGATAGTTATCGCACGGGCAACACGATTTATTGCGCGTTCCCTCGCTTGTTTGGCGACAGCAAGACAAGCGTGGGCACACGAAACCCTGAGTTTGAGGCGCAGTTAGCGCGGTTGGACAAACAAGGTTACGCGGTTATTCCGCCTTCCGGAAAGCTCCGCGATGTGCTGCGCGAGCTGCCGCACATCATGGATACGCTCGGCTGCCGCATTTTGCATTTGTTGCCTGTCAATCCAACGCCGGCGACTTGCGCGCGTTTTGGCCGATTTGGAAGTCCCTATGCCTCACTCGACTTAACCGCGGTTGACCCCGCGCTTGTCGAGTTCGACCGGCGCACCACAGGCGTCGATCAATTTCGAGAATTGACGTATGCGGTTCATCTCAAAGGCGGCCGCGTTTTCCTTGATATCGTTACGAATCACACGGGCTGGGGATCGCCTTTGCAGGAGAATTTTCCCGAGTGGTTTCTTAAGGATAGCCAGGGTGTTTTTGTTAGTCCGGGTGCGTGGGGTGTGACTTGGGAAGACCTGGTCGAGCTCGATCATCGCAGTTCTGCGCCATGGGATTATTTGGCCGGCGTCTTCCTCACCTGGCGCCGCCGAGGCGTGGACGGGTTCCGTTGCGATGCCGGTTACAAGGTTCCAATGCCTGCTTGGCGCTATATCACGGCCAAAGTGCGGGCGGAATTTCCGGAAACCATTTTCCTGCTCGAAGGTCTGGGCGGGTCATGGGAAGCGACGGAAAACTTGCTGACCAATGGCGGAATGCAATGGGCGTATTCAGAGTTGTTCCAGAATTATTCGGGATCGCAGGTGGCGAATTATTTGGATTACGCCTTGCGGCAAAGTCAGCGCGTCGGTGTTTACGTTCATTACAGCGAAACGCATGACAACGATCGGCTGGCCAAGCGCGGGCGGCTTTGGTCGCTCATGCGCAACCGGCTGTGCGGCCTGACGAGCGTTTGCGGTGGTTTCGGTTTCACGTGCGGAGTTGAATGGCTGGCAACGGAAAAGATTCTGGTCCACGGATGCACGGGGCTCCGCTGGGGCAGCGAGGACAACTTGGTTCGAGAACTGAGCGAACTCAATCGGCTGCTCCGGGATCATCCCTGCTTTTTTGACGACGCAAAGCTGACGCGATTGAGCCCCGTTGATTCGCCGGTCTATGTTTTGCGGCGCGATTCGGCAGAAGGGATGGATCACGTTTTGGTGCTGGCTAATACTGATCTCGAACAGACGCGAACCTTGATTCTGGATCGCGCGACCTACGCGTCCCTCTCCGAACCACGGATCGATCTCCTGGGACAAACGCCGCCGGTTGCGAAATCCCTCGGGAGCGAGAAACTCGGCTTCACGCTGGCTGCCGGAGCCTGTTATTGCCTGTCCGCTCATCCAAAGCCGCTCGGTCTGGCGGGAGAAGCATACCGGCGCGCGCGCGCCTGCGCGAGTTGGGCCTTAAGCGCAATGAGCCGTGTCTTGGCGATCGAGGATATTGGTGAATTCTCCTGGCTCAGTTTGGCCGAGCGAGTTGAGCGAGATACGAAGGAGTTTTTGGCTTCCTTGACGTCCATCGATTCTCACGACGAATCTCGTAGGACAGGCGTCTCGCCTGTTCAAAACGCTTCCTTGCAGCAAGGCAGGCGAGACGCGCTGTCCTGCCAAGTGCAGGGATGGAAGGGGCAGGGGGAGGGGATCAATTTCCCCCAAGTTGTGACCTGGAGTTTGCTTGACACTCGACGCATCACCCTTGTTCCGCCTAACCACTGGTTGCTGGTGCAGGATGAAGCACCTTTTCGCGCCAGGCTGAAGATAGAGGGCGACGAGACTTGTCGGCATGCCGAATCTATTCACGTCCGCGATGGCTTCGCAGCTTGCTTCCCGCCCTTAGCGAAGGCGTCCGATGCGACACTCTCCCTTGAACGGTATGGAACCGATCGTCAGCACGTTCAAGCGGCGATAAGATTTCTGGCGGCACTTCCGGCCTTTTCGCCGACCAAGTGCCAGAATTTGGCTTCATCTTTGGCGCTGCTGACAAATGGCATCGGCGGAATGGCGCGTGTCTGTGTGGATCTCGGACGGATCAAATCGAAGTACGATTGTCTGCTCGGCGCGAACCTGCACGATCGCGTGCCGACCGACCGGCATATTTTCGCCAAGCGTGCTCGAATCTGGGCCAACGCCAGCGGTTTTATTACGCCGCTCGATCTGCACAACACGATTGAAGTTGAACCGGGACCACCAGCGCGTTGGAGATTTGTGGCCAATGCCGGTGATGGCCGGACCGTGGAGTTTTATCTCGAGATCGACATGCTCGAAGGTTGCAACACCACCGTGCTGCGACTGAGCCGGCCTGACGCGCCCCCGCCGCTAGGGAAGGATTTGCCCCGTCGCTGCGATGTCCGCTTGACCGTTCGCATCGATATCGAAGACCGAAACTTTCACACCGAAACCAAACGAAACTCGGGAGCCGATCACCATTTCAGCGCTCATTCGCACGTGCTGCGAGATGGAATCGGCTTCGCCTTCACGCCCGAACCGAGCCGCCAGCTTCGCGTGTATGCTGACTCGGGTGTCTATCATCACGAGGCGGAATGGTGCGAGAACATCCCGCATCCGATCGAACAGACCCGCGGGCACGTGGGCAGTGGCGACGCCTATAGTCCAGGCTGGTTCGATTTGCCGATTGCCAAGGGCAAAAGCGTCACGCTCGTCGTCAGCGCCGATTCCACCGATCCAAAGGCCGAGGAGTTGAAACATTTTGACACAAAGCGCCACGCTGGTCAGCGGCTCTGCCTGAAATGGGCGAAACTCCCTGAGGACGACGCTTTCGGACGACAGCTCGTTTTGGCTACTCATGCATTTGTCGTCCGCCGTGATGCGGGCAAGACGGTCATTGCTGGTTATCCTTGGTTCCTGGATTGGGGGCGCGACTCGCTCATCAGTGCTCGAGGTTTGCTCGCTGCCGGAATGTTCGAGGAGGTCAAACAACTTCTGATCACGTTCGGGCGCTTCGAACAAAACGGGACTTTGCCAAACAGCATTCATGGCGAGGACGCCACGAATCGTGATACGTCAGATGCGTCGCTTTGGTATGGCGTCGTGTGCGAAGAAGCGGCTGCGGCTTTGGGCAAAGAGCTTTATGACACCGTTGTGGACAGCAGCGGAAGTGGGCGCACGATGCGGGACGTTCTGCGAAGTATTGCCGTTGGGTGCATGAACGGCACACCGAACGGCATCCGAATGGATGCGGAGTCCGGCCTGATTTGGAGTCCCAAACATTTCACCTGGATGGACACCAACTTTCCCGCGGGAACGCCACGCGTGGGATATCCGGTGGAGATTCAAGTTTTGTGGGTTCGTTTGCTCAGGCAGCTTGCGCGCTTGGGACTTAGAGCTTCTGGCGAAGCGTGGGAAAAACTCGCGGACCGAGCCGAAGCTTCCATTCTTGAATTCTTTTGGCTCGAAGAACGCGGTTACTTGGGTGATTTGCGCATTGCTGAATCCGGCCAGCGCGCGTCGGCCGGCGTGTTGGACGATGCCCTCCGCAGCAATTATCTGATGGCCGTCAGCTTGGGGTTGCTCACGGGTGAGCGTGCGCGCCGTTGTGTGGATGCCGCGCTGCGCTATCTGGTTGTTCCCGGAGCGCTCCGTTCTCTGGCGCCGCTGAAGGTCACTCCGCCGCTCGCCATTTATGGCAATGATGGACGGTTGTTGAATCATCCGCCCGAGCCTTATTGGGGCCGGTATGAAGGTGACGAAGACACGCGTCGCAAACCTGCGTATCACAATGGCACGGCCTGGACCTGGACCTTTCCGACTTTTTGCGAAGCCTTGGCGAAAGCGTGGGACTTCCAGCCCGCCGCAGTTGCTGCTGCGAAGGCTTACCTGGGCAGCATGGACGCGCTCTTGCGAGAAAGTTGCCTCGGTCAACTCCCGGAAATTCTCGATGGCGACGCGCCGCACGAGCAACGCGGTTGCGACGCGCAAGCCTGGGGCGCCACGGAAGGGCTCCGAGTTTGGAAGCTCCTGAACCGCAGATGACGCTGATGAACGCGGATACAGAATGGAAGCAGGTCCAATGCGATCACCTCTTCGTCTGAATCTATATCTAAGGCGAATGATGCGAGCTCTGACTTCTTCGTTATTTGCGTTATCGGCGATTATCCGCGGTTTCAATCGCCAGCTTAGATTCAATTCAACTTAGAAACCGCAGTTATTACGACGAAAAACACGAAAGACGCGAAACAACAATCAATTGCCAACGCCAGGGAACGACCCGCTGGGTGAAGTCACCTACTTACTTACTGGAGCTCTTCTTCTTTCGTGTGTTTCGTGCCACTATAGGAAGAAATATCTCATTCTTGAGGAGGTTCTTGCGCCGTCAACTTGGTCGGTTCGTTGACTCGTTGACCACAGATCACGCGGATAGCACGGATAAGAACAGGCTGGCCTATTTCAATCCCTCCCTTCATCCGTGTGATCCGCGTAATCCGCGGTTTTGATTTGGTTGCGGTCACCGCGCTGGGTATTTCGTGGTTTGAACCGCCGCTAAACGCTTATCGTGAAACCACGACGCGGTAAAAACGTGTCGGTCGTTCCTCGGCCGGCGTTGGATCAATTACGGTCACCTCGCGTGCGGCGTCCATGGCGGCGACGTCGGAAAGACGAACCCAGTTTCCAGGCGAAAGAGCGGTGCTGTGCTCCACTTTGTACGTTCGCCCAGGCTGGGCCGTGAATCGAATGATCGGGCCGCCGGCGGCTGTATCCGAGATTGCGACGCGGAAGGAGCTGGCGGCGTCGCGTGGATTTGTGCCGCTTACGAATTCTTGGAGATTAGACATCCCATCGCTGTCAGCGTCAGCGCCTGCATCGGCCGCAGAGCCGGGGTCTAAGTCATTTAGGATTTCCCACACATCATCGAGGCCATCTTTGTCCAGGTCGCCCGGAAGCAGGTAATTGGACGCGCCTGGACTTGTGGAGCCTCGGAACCGGGCGATCCGCGCCGCGCCATCCGGATAGCGGCCTTCAGAGACACCCTCAAACTGAACAGAGAAATCGACGCTATCGACGATTTGCCCGGATGCATTAAGGAGGCGAAGAGTTTCGCCGAACTGGTCGAGTTGGAAAGCGGTATGAACCGGACCGCGATCCAGATCACCATCCGTGCTGAAACGGAGAAAGGCGCCGGCGTCCACGAAGGTCAATGGCGCCAAGCGATTGTTTGTCGAACCGCTGATCGATGGATTGTCGGTCAAGATCCAACGGCCTAAGTGCACGGGCAGCGCCGCAGGATTATGAATTTCAACAAAATCGTTGGCGCCACCACCGCCCGCCAGCCATTCGTTCAGTCGCAACCCGTTGCCGAGGTCGAGAGGAGCAGCTACAGCGTTCGGCGCGTCCGGAGTCGATGCAGACAATAAGACCCAATCCTGTCCGACCCGGCCAATCGAGCGATCGCGGAGCTGTGGGCCATATTCGACGCGATCGATAATTCGATCACGCGAATCGTGAAGCGTCAGCACAGCACTCGTATTGTCGAGCGATGGAGGAAACACGCGCGCATTCGGTTGAGGCGAAAATCCCGCCGGGAGCGGCCCAAAATAGAGCAGCATTCTCTGGCCGGCATTGAGTTGCGCGTTGGTTCGAAATGGCAATCGAACCCGTGGCGTCTCAGGAGCGTTGATGCCGATGGCATAACCAGCAAGCGAAATCGGTTCGCTGGAGATGTTTTCAATTTCCACCCAGTCGGGGCCGGCCGACGAATAAGCCATTACTTCAGACAGGCGCAAACGCGTTCCCAATTCTGCGAGGTAATTGCTCGCGCCCGCCGTGGGGCTGAACGGAAGTTGTTGGAATGCGCCCGAACCATCAGGCAGCCGGCCCGTCGTGATCTCGATCGCTTGCGGCCCGTACACGACGCGGTCCAATTCCCCACCATCCGCGCCAAGCAAAGCGATCATCCCGCCGCTGGCCGGCAACTTGAGATCAATATGGTTCGGGCCTGGATTCTCGTCCGCGCGCAAGACGACGAATCCGCCGGCACCGGCAAATACTGGCGAGGCAATGCGCGCGATGGCGTTGCTCGTCATGATCGCGGATCCCTGTAGAGTGACCGGATTGACGCCGGAATTGTGGAATTCGATCCAATCATCGCCGCCGTCAGGATTGGCGAGAAACTCATTGATCTTAACGTCTTTGATTGAACCGAGGGTTCTTGCCTCGTTCGGTCCGACTGGCGTTGGATCGCACAGCGTTAGTTGGCCGTCAACCCATCCGATTGTAGCGCCATCAACGACCGGTCCGTACCAGAAGACATCAATGCGATTAGTCGAATTGTCAAAGAGTGCGACCGTTTCGCCTTGGCGATTCAGTCGGAACGGCGCTTTGTCTGGCGGCGAGCCGCGGTCACCACATTCAATCCTCAAATAACCTTTGCCGGCAATCATTGTGCCCGGCGCGAAAATGAACTGGCGCGGGTCAGAATTATCGGTGAGCGACCAACCGCCCAGCGCGATGGACGTCGTGCCAGGATTGAAGAGTTCGATCCAATCGAGATCGATGCCAGCTTGGATTTCGTTGATGCGGATGCGCGGTTGCGATGGTGCGGTGTTGGCGGCGCCCGGCGTTCCACCGGGAGCGCCCGCATGCCAATTAGAGGGATCGTCCGGATCTCGTTGCGCGTCGACAATCTCGAGCGATGCGCCCGCGCCGTCCGGACCGATGGGCCAAGGATGTTTATCGCTGTAATCCACCGTCGTCACGACAGCTCCGGTAATGTCCAGCAGTGCGATGCGTTCGCCGCCATTATCGAGCGAGCCGGAGAACCAGCCGGCGACCGGTTGATTCGGATATCGCAATTGGAAATCGGCTGGACGAGCATCGCTGGCCAGAACGATCCTGGCTCCGGGAGCCAGCAACGGAAAATCGGTGGGAAAGCGGAAATTGATTCCACTGAAACTGTGGCCGCTTAGATCGGCGGGCAGCCCGCCTGTGTTTTGAAGTTCGATGAACTCGAACGAATCACCGCCTGGTGGATTGTATGAAATCTCGGTGATACGAATTGGGCTGCCGAATTGCGTCACTTGAAACGAGATATCGAGTATCGCGCTCCAATTCGTGCCCTCGAGCGAGCGTGCCTTGAGGTGAAGCGGGCCGGTGATAGTGACTGGCGCACGATACTCGATGGCTCGATCGCTTCGAGCGCTTGTGAATGGCATCCGAGGATCGGCGCCGTCGGTTGTATAAAGAATTGTCCCGGATTGATTCCTCAGCGTGAGTGGATAGCCAGCAGGCACTCGGCCGCCAAACTGGCTGGCCACGGGTGCATTGGACGTGGCGAGGAATCCCGCCTTTTGAAAAATGTTTGTGAGGTGCCGCCTTCGGCCGCTAATCCAACTGCTGATAGTGCCATCACTGAAAGGCGGCGAGGTGATAGAAGCAGCTACCTGCGCTTTCATCGCGTTGTAGCGCGTGCGAAGGGAGGCATCGGTTAACGGTCCGTCGTTGAAGAAAGCGCGGTGCACGCGGTCGGCAAACAGCAACTTGAACTCGGGCGATTTCTTGAGCGAGTTGAACATTGCCTGATAATCCGTAGTGCCCCACGGCGGGCTCAGTGTGGAGAGCGTCCCCGCAATTGTATCGTAACTCACACTGTGAGCCGTGAAGGCAAACTCAGTGTCCCACGGATAGAAGCGAAACTTGGCTCCCGGCTTTTTCTCGCGGGCGGCCCGTGTGTTGTTGTGCGGCCAATCATCGTTGTCCGCCCAAATGAGCGGCAAGAGGTAATCGACGAAATTGGTCAGGTCCATTCGCTCGGCGACCGCGAGGTAGTTCGAAGCGATGGTGAGGTCCCTTCGCACGACTGTGCGCAATTGGCTCCAGGCCGCCGTATCGCCGCGAATCGCCTGGTTGCCCGGTCCGAGAACATCCCAAAGCTTGCCTCCTCCGTGATACGCCTGAAGAAAATCGTCATCCACACGTTCGCAGGGATTGTAGAGTCCCTTGTATACCCCGTTCAAAAAGAGATAGACGAAGGTGCCGTGACACGCGGTGATTCCCACATCCAAGGTCAGCGCGCGCAGATACTCGTCTTTGATGAACGGACTTGAGTGGTCATTCATTCCGGCGCGCAGATGAAGTGTGTTGTACGAGTCGAGCGTCGATTCGGGAAAGATCCGGTAATTCAGCCGCCCTGGCCCGTAATCCCCGCGGAAGTACAGGCGATAGGAATACTTGCCCTCAGGAGGAGCCGAGCGGTAATTGTAGCGGCCGCGAATGTAATCTCCGCCCGCCACGCGAATTCCCGCATCGAGTTGAAATCCCCCGTTGTCTTCGGGCCGGATCAGTTCAACCGAAACCGGCCGTTCCCAAGCGGCGCCATGTTTTGTCGTGTTGCGGGGACTGAATTCCATGATGCCGTTGCGGCCATAAAGATTGTTCGTCGCAGTCACGAGAGAAAGAACGGGAAGCAACCGACGATTGTTCGCCAGATTCATGAGATAAGTATGCGTCCGAACGCGCGAGGGCAATTGGCTTGGCGCGAAGGCTGCCGCCCGAACGATGCGCGTCGTCGTGATCGAGATCGGCCCGGCGTAAACCACGCCATTGGTCGCCGTGGGCGGACTGCCATCGAGCGTGTAGCGGATTTCGGCTCCGGCTGTGGCGCAGGCGAAATTCAGGGAGAACGGCGCGTTGAAAAAGCCGCGCTCGACGCTGAAATGAACCTCGCTCACTTTGCCGGTGATTGTGGTTGAATCATTCGCGGCGCCAGGTGTGGCTGTCGCAAAATAACTCCAGCGCAATTGGCCTCCGCCGATTTGCCGGCCGTAAGAATGGTTTGGGGCCTGTTCGGGATAAATCAGTTCATCAACGGGCGTTCGAGGAAGTTCTGCGCCAAACAGGCGCAACGTGTCACCGGTTGGGTTGAGTTTGAAATTCGTGTGAAAGCGCTGATTGACGGCCGGTTCTCGACGATCTTTGCCGGATGCCCAAAGCACGAGATAGCCGCCGGGCGGAATTATTGTTGGTGGAAAAACCCATTGACCTTCTTCTTCGCGATCAACGCTGAATGACCAGCCGCCGAGATCGACAGGGTGCGAGCCGCGGTTGTACAGTTCGATCCAATCCTCAGGGTCTCTTTCTTCATCTGTGATTCCGGTCTGATTCTCCGCCATGATCTCACTAATGATGATCTCTGGCGCGGGTTGGGCAGAGTTAACTTGGTACTTCCATGGGAAGCCGCTGAACGCGACCGGGACCGGTTCATCGGTTGCAATGCCGTGATTTGGACTCCATGTAACGGCCACTTCGCCAGTGCGGACTTCCGGAAAGGAGAAACGATACGGGCCGGCGCCGACGCCAACGATTCCTGTGGCGGGAATTCCGTTCGCGCGCAGATCGGAAGCATCAATGCCATCGACCGGCCGGCTGAAGCTGATCTCGATTTCGCCTAATCGACGCAGCAGTGTGCCCGGGACCGGAATCACGTTGGTCAGAATTGGTCCAGCGGGATTGATCAATTGATAAGCCCAGGTCGAACCTGGAGCCCCGGCGTCGAAGCGCTGCGGCGGATTGTCGACGTCCGTGATTGTATGAAGCGGTCCCCATGAAATGTCCACGGGGCCAAAAGTAGGTTGAGGGAAAGAGAATGTGTAACTCGCGCCGGGATGCCATTCACTAGGAAATCGCTGGACTGCACGCCAGTCACTGGCTCGCTGAACGCTACGGTGACGGAACTCAGTTCATTCACAAAACCAGCCACGGGCGTGAAGTTACTGATGATCGGGGCGGCTGACGCTTTTTCAGCCGAAGTCAATTCGGCATCGAACACCAAATCGGAACTGCTAAGCGCGGCATTGAGAACAAGTACGGCAATCGTGTTCTCTCCAGCGACGAGATAGTTGGATGAGTCAGGCAGATCGAATGTGGATTCGAAAGGCTCGACGGTCGCTGTAGCCAAGCTTGTTCGACTCAACGCGCTATCGCTGGCTGGGGCATTCGTGGAAGCCACACGCACACCATTAATCCAGGCGACAAATCCATCGTCGATGGCGACGCGAAATTGGAGAGCCGCAAGGGCTGCCGGATTCGCGACTGTAAACGTTCGTCTCAGAAAGAGGGTCGTATAACTCCCTTGCATCCCGGTTAAATCGGTCCCGGGAAAGGCAGCTTCGCCGTACGAGAATGGCGCTGCCCCTTGTCTCCAGGCTCTGTCATCGAAGAGACGCTGCCGCCACGCCGATGCATCGTTCGGCGAAGGAGTGGCATCCCCGCGAAAGTACTTCCAAGTGCTGCCCATCGGAATGACGGTGGCTCCGTTGGCGAGATCGATTTGGCTAAGGAAGAGAATCAGGACGATAAACAGTCGTCCGGTATTGAGAATCATGCTCATGCGCGGCTCGAATATGAGCAAGCTTCGCGCCGACGTCAAAGATGGAACGCAACGGACGCAACGGACACTTCGAGCGGAAGATGCGGTGAGTTGGTTTCCGTTAAATGCAGATTCGAAAAGGCTTCCATGTAAAGAGTGGTTGGATTCTCGCTGCCCGCCGGAAGCGCATACGAGCGATCCAATTGGTCCAACGTCACCGGAAAGCCCGCCTTCTCATTGGGATTTGTTTTGGATTTCGAGATTCGGATTTCGGATTTCAAGGTTTCTGCAACTCGCGCCCATTTCCGCAGACACTGATTCATTGCTCACTGCCGCTTTACCCCTGAACCTTCGCGTCTCGCCCCTGTAATTGACCTCGCTGCCCCGCAATCTCCACTTTTCACCGATTTATGATATGCTGCTGGCGATTCCGAAACGCCGGATTGAACTGACGCGCGAGTTCGGTAAAGCTTAATCGTCCCATGACACCGAACACAGTTCCACCAAGCGGACCTGCGCCAAAGCGCAAATACGTGCGCGCCGTCGGCCCACGCCTGCGCATCTTGCTTTTCTTTATTTTCGGTTTGGTCGCATTACTCGGGGCTAACTCGGTTTATTTGCTGAGTATCACAGTCCTCGAATGGGCCACCAAGCTGACTTACCAGAATTATTTTTATCAATTCATGTTCCTGGCCCACTTGGTCCTTGGACTTTTGCTCGTTGTCCCGTTCATCATCTTCGGCTTTTTCCATATCAAGAACTCGTATAACCGAACCAACCGCCGCGCTGTCCGCGTCGGTTATGCCTTATTTGCGATTAGCCTGATCCTGCTGTTCTCCGGCATCGCATTGACGCGGCTCGACTTCTTTCAAATCAAGAATCCCAATATTCGGCCGGTGTCGTATTGGGCGCACGTCATCACGCCTGTTCTAGCAGTCTGGCTGTATATACTTCATCGATTAGCCGGTCCAAGAATCAAATGGCGCGTTGGCCTCGGATGGGCTGGTGCGGTCGGTGTCATTGTCGTAGCCATGGTGTTTCTCCACGCGCAAGACCCGCGCAAGTGGAATGTCCAAGGGCCAAAGGAAGGCGAAAAATATTTCGCGCCATCGCTGGCCAAAACCGCGACGGGCAATTTTATTCCAGCGCGAACGCTGATGATGGATGACTATTGTTTGAACTGTCACAAGGATAATTATGAAGGCTGGTTCCACAGTGCCCATCACTTCAGTTCGTTCAACAACAAACCTTACCTCTTCAGCGTGCGCGAGACTCGTCAAGTGGCACTGAAGCGAGATGGCAACGTGAAGGCATCTCGTTGGTGCGCCGGTTGCCACGATGTGGTGCCGTTTTTCAGTGGTGCGTTTGATGACCCGAATTTCGATCTGGAAAAACACCCCACCTCACAGGCCGGCATCACATGCACGGCGTGCCATGCGATCACTCATGTGAATAGCACGCGCGGCAACGCGGATTATACCATCGAAGAACCGGTCCATTATCCGTTCGCTTTCAGCACGAACCGGCTGTTGCAGTTCGTTAACCAACAGCTCGTGAAAGCCAAACCGGAATTTCACAAGAAGACGTTTCTGAAACCGCTGCACCAAACGGCCGAGTTTTGCTCGACCTGCCACAAAGTCAGCCTGCCTCGCGAACTCAATCACTACAAAGAGTTCCTCCGCGGACAAAACCATTACGATACATTCCTGCTGAGCGGCGTTTCGGGACATAACGCCCGGAGCTTTTATTATCCACCCAAGGCGCAATTCAATTGCAACGGCTGCCACATGCCGCTCAAAGCGTCGGATGACTTCGGCGCCAAGTTTTTCAATCCGACGAATAACGTCCTCAGCGTGCACAATCATCTGTTTCCAGCGGCGAATACCGGCGTCGCGCACATTCGGGGCCAGCCCGACATCGTGAAAGCGCATCAGGACTTTTTGAAAGGCACTGTCCGCGTCGATCTTTTCGGTCTCAAGGAAGGCGGGACGGTTGACGCTCCTTTGGCGGCGCCGTTGCGGCCAGTGATTCCAAAACTCAAACGCGGCCAGAAGTACTTGCTTGAAGTGGTGCTGCGGACATTGAAGCTGGGACATCCGCTCACAGAAGGCACGGCCGATTCGAACGAGCTTTGGGTCGATGTCAGGGCCACGAGTGGAGGGAAAGTGGTTGGGCGCAGCGGCGGGCTCGGTGAGTTCCTGGAGGTCGATCCGTGGTCGCATTTCGTCAATGTTTATATGCTCGACCGCGAAGGCAACCGGATCGATCGGCGGAACCCGCAAGACATTTTCACTCCTTTGTATCGCCATCAAATACCGCCGGGCGCGGCGCAGGTCGTCCATTACGGTTTCACCGTTCCAGAAGACGTGAACGAACCTCTTCAGATCGAAGTGAAGCTGCAGTATCGGAAGTTCGATGCCATCTACATGAACTACGTTTTTGGCACGAACTACGCCGCCGGAAAGCCATTCACGGTTACAAATGATCTTCCGATTACGACGCTCGGCCAAGATCAGATCACGTTTCCGATTGAAGGTGTCGCCGCCCCTGAAGCCCAACTCTCAACGCTCAACTCTCAACCCTCAACCGTCCCCCCCTGGGAACGTTGGAACGATTATGGCATCGGCCTCTTTTTGGAAGGTGATAAGGGAAGCGAGAAGGGCGAACTGATTCAGGCGTCGCAAGCGTTCTCCGAAGTCGAAACGCTGGGGCGTGCCGATGGGCCACTAAACTTGGCCCGCGTTTATTACAAGGAAGGGCGTCTGGACGACGCTGTTGCGGCCTTGCAGCGCGCGATGAAGTCTGATCCGCCGGCGCCGCGCTGGACCGTTGCCTGGTTCAACGGGCTGGTCAACAAACAGAACGGATTCCTCGACAAGGCGATTACGGAATTCCGCAGCATCCTTGAAGACCAGGATCCGAAGATTATCGAGCGCGGTTTTGACTTCAGCAAGGACTACGAAGTCATCAATGAGCTGGGCCAAACTTTGTTCGAACGCTCCAAGCTGGAGCGCGGCGACGGGAAGCGAGCGTTACTGGAACAGGCCAAGGAGCGATTCGAAAACACGCTGGCGCTCGACAGCGAGAATCTCACCGCGCATTACAACTTGGCGCAAATCCACATGCAGCTTGGCGACAAGAAAAAGGCGGAGGAACATCGCAAGCTGCATGAACGGTATCGCCCTGACGACAACGCGCGTGATCGCGCCATCGCCATCCACCGGCGCAACAACCCGGCCGCCGACCACGCCGCCCAGTCCATCGTGATTTATCCGTTGCAAAGAGCGGGCGCACCCGAATTGACCCAAGCACGGCCGGTCGCGACCGCCAGCACTCAGAAATGAATACGAGTGCAATCAGGACCGCAGCGTTTACGCTGCAGAAAAGTGAAAATCATCCAGATGGCCTCGAGAATTCCAAGATGCCCGAATCCTCGCGTGTCTGCCGCGCAAACGCTGCGATCCTATGTCAACCATTAAGACCGTGTGATGCTTTTGGCAGCTGCTCATGAAAGACGAACAGATCAATAAGAACGACCCGAACACGAAGGCTGACCTTCGTGTCGAGTCTCCGGAAGCCGGCGAATTGGCGCATTACGATGACGCGGTCATTGGCCGCGCGTTTCGTTGGTCGGCGGCCGCGTTTGTTCTCCTCGTGATCGTCGTTGGGGCCGGGATTTACGTAATCAAACGCAAGCCGAAGGCAGAGGCTCCCAAGCTCACGCAAATCACTGCACCCGTCGCACGAGCGTCTACTACGTCGGAAATTCCAAAGACCAAATTCACGGAAATCACGGCCACCGCGGGAATCGCATTCGTGCACAACAACGGCGCTTACGGCGACAAGTTGCTTCCCGAAACGATGGGTGGCGGTGTCGCGTTCTTTGATTTCGATAATGACGGCGATCAAGACTTGCTTTTCGTCAATTCAACCTATTGGCCGGGCCGTGTGCCTCCGGGCAAACAACCGACGACGATGGCGTTGTATCGCAACGATGGCAAAGGACGTTTCGAGGATATGACAAAAGGCTCGGGCTTGGATGTGAGTTTCTATGGAATGGGGTGCGCCATTGGAGATTATGACAATGACGGACTTTCCGACGTTTTCATCACGGCGGTTGGGGAGAATCGTTTGTTTCGCAACACCGGCAACGGCAAGTTCACAGACATGACCGCCCAAGCCGGAGTTGCTGGCTCACCCACCGAATGGAGCACCAGCGCTGCTTGGGTTGACTGTGACAATGACGGCGACTTGGATTTGTTCGTGTGCAATTACGTTCGTTGGTCCAAGGAAATCGATTTGGAAGTCGGCTACAAATTGGTCGGCGTCGGGCGGGCTTATGGACCGCCCATGAATTTCCAGGGGACATTCCCATATCTCTATCGCAACGAAGGCAACGGCCGGTTCACCGATGTTTCCGAGGGGAGCGGTATCCAAATCAAAAACCCCGCCACCGGTGTTCCGGCCGCAAAATCATTGGGCGTCGCGCCAGTTGATCTCGAGAGCGATGGCCGGATCGATCTGGTGGTGGCGAACGATACGGTGCAGAATTATGTGTTCGCGAACCAAGGCAGCGGCATCTTTAAAGAGGTTGGCGCAACAACGGGAATTGCTTTTGACAATTACGGCAATACTCGAGGGGCGATGGGCATCGACTGCGGTCACTTTCGAAATGACAACAGCCTTGGGATTGCCATTGGTAACTTTGCGAACGAGATGACGGCGCTTTACGTGTCGCAGGGAACGCCGATGGTGTTTACTGACGAAGCTATTACGGCTGGCATTGGTCCCGCGAGCCGCTTGCTGCTCAAGTTTGGAATATTCTTTTTTGATTACGACCTCGATGGCCGTTTGGACGTTCTGACCGCCAACGGACATCTCGAAGAAGAAATCAATAAAGTCCAACAGAGCCAGCAGTACGCCCAACCAGCGCAACTTTTCTGGAACGCCGGGGCAAGCAGTTCGGCGGCGTTCGTCACGGCGCCGCCAGATAAAGCAGGCGCCGATCTTTTCAAACCGATTGTTGGCCGCGGCTCGTCCTTTGCCGATATCGACGGCGATGGCGATCTCGATGTTGTGCTCACGCAGACCGGCGGTCCTCCTTTGCTCCTGCGCAACGACCACGATCTCGGAAATCATTGGCTGAGATTCAAGCTGATCGGCAAGCAAGCGAATCGCAGCGCGATTGGCGCATGGATCCGCGTTCGAATCGGCGCGGAAACGCACGCACGCCAAGTCATGCCAACACGAAGCTATTTGTCCCAATCCGAATTGCCGGTGACGTTCGGCCTCGGCAAAGCAGACCGTGTGGATGACGTCGAGGTGATTTGGCCCGGTGGTCCGAAACAAAAAGTTCCGCTCGACCAAGTCCGACGCGATGCGGTGACTGTGGTTGAACAGTCGCCGTAAAGCACTCCGGCTGGAGCCTCCGTGGTCGCGACACGTCTTGGAGTGCGGCAGTCCTCTGCCGCTTTGAAACGGTGGGTCCGGCTGTTGTGGTATGTAGTCCCGGCTTCAGCCGGTGCGATTGCCATCCGCAAATCTGTTTTGCTGCCTGCAAACGGCTGCCGCCTAAAAGGCGGGACTGCATACAGGGCGGTTCGCGGAAGAAAACATCAGGCGAGACGCGTTGTCCTGCTTCACGCTCGCTTTTCCCGCATCAGCGCGATGACGTTGCGGTCGGGGTCGCGAAAAAAGGCCATCCAGAGTTCGTGGTCAGGCATCTTCGCGATAAGATGGGGCGCGGCTTCGCAGGCAACTCCGCGCCCCACCAACGTCTGGTGAGCCGAATGAATGTCATCGACTTTGAAATAAAGAGCGCAACTGAATTTCTCCGAATCCGGCTTCTCGGGTCGGCTGAGCATGAGGCGCACCTTGCCGCAAGCGAAGAAAGCCAATCCTGGCGGCGCGCTGAATAGATGCTTCATGCCAAGCGTGTCGCGGTAAAAGGCAACCGCCTTTTCGACATCGCTCACCGTCACAGTGCAATCTGTCCGATTTCGCTGAGACGGAACTGGGCATTGGGAGGATTCATGGATCGGGAATGGTCTGTCGACCTTAGCGTGTTGGGGCGGAGTTCGGCAGCAGATGTTTCTGGAGAAAGAGAATTGTCACGTAGAACTGATAATCGGCATTGCTCTTCTTCGCGAAGCCATGCCCTTCATCTTTGGCCATGAGATACCAAACTTCGCCGCCGTTTGTCCGGATCGCCTGCGTCATTTGCTCGGATTCGGTCACGGGCACGCGCGGGTCGTTCTTGCCTTGGACAACCAGAAGCGGCTTCTGGATTTTGCGCACGCTGGTCAATGGCGAGATGCGCTGAAGAAAATCGCGCATCGCCGGATCTCGCTCGTCGCCGTATTCAGCCCGGCGAAGGTCGCGCCGGTAATCCTGCGTGTTGCGAAGGAACGACAGGAAATTCGAAATACCCACCACATCGATGCCAGCGCGAAGCTGATCATTGAAGTGAACCATCGACGCCAGGACCATATAACCGCCGTAACTCCCGCCCATGACGGCGAGGCGATCGCCATCGAGTTTCGCATCGTTCTTTGCCCATTGGATGACCAAGCCGATGTCCCTGACCGAATCTTCCCGTTTGAAACCGTTGTCGAGCGTCAGAAACGTTTTGCCATAACCAGCCGAGCCGCGCACGTTCGGAACGATCAGTGCGATCCCAAGTTCGTTCAGGTAAAAATTATTGCGCGCCAAAAAGACGGGGCGGCTTTGGCTTTCCGGCCCCCCGTGAATTAAGATGAGCGCCGGACGTTTGCCCGGAAACTTGATTGGATCCGGCCGATAAACGAATGCCGAGATCGGCAGTCCATCAAAGCTTTTCATCCTCACAAGTTCCGGTTCGACAAACTGGTTTGGGTTCAACCCGCCCATTTCGCTTTCAGTCCAACGTTCGACTTGGCCCGTCTCGACGTTGAACGAAAAGACATCGCTCGGTGATCGTGCTGAACTCAGGTTGAAGGCCAAATCGCGACTGTTGTCGTGCCACTCGAGATTCGAGATGACGCCGCTGGGAAGTTGCGGCGCCGCGGTCTCTTTGCCATCCTGCGCGGACAAGATACGCAGCCGGCTAATCCCATCTTCATTCGTCACAAACGCGATCCGCCGGCCGTCCTGCGACAGATCGAAGTCTGAGACGTCCCACGGAATGCGCTCGGTCAGCGCGGTTCGCGTCTTTGTGGAGAGGTCGATCTTAACCAGGCGCTGGAATTCCGATTGCCAATCGGTCGTTACAAACACGGCGCGGCCATCGCGGGCGAAACGCGCCGCTGAGTAGGCCACGTTGTCATTCTCCTTTGGCGTTAACAGTTCGCGAGCGCCGGATTTGGAATCGACCAAATGCAGGTAGCTTTCGTTGATGGAAACATATTCGAGAACGATCAGCTTCGAATCGTCCGGAGACCAATCCTGGACTTGCCAGCCGCTGCTGGGCGCTTGCATGAGCAACCAATTCGATTCGGGCTTGCTCGGATCCATCCGGTAAATGTCGGTGTCGCGTCCGTTGCGCCGCGTCGAGGTGTAGACGATCTCGTCGCCGTTGTTCGACCAGCGGGCGCCGGTGTTTCGCGAATGTCCATCTGTAACCAGAGCCGGTTTTCCTTCCTTCAAATCGAACCGATACAATTGGTAAAACTCGCCGCCGCCCGAGTCTTGTCCGTAAAGGAGGTACTCTCCGGTTTTGGGATTAATTGAACCGCCCGCGATCGGTTCCGCTGAAAAGGTCAATTGCCGCCGAGCGCCTCCAGGCATGCGCACGTAATGCAACTGCGGCACCTCCGCGAATCGTGTGGCGATGAGCATTTCACGCCGAGCGGGATGCCAGCTCTGGAATTGAGCGGAACGAAACTCAAGATAACGGGCCGCGTTAGTGCGCAGTATAGGAGGAATTGGAGGGATATTTTCTGTGACCAAATTATCCGGCGCCTGTCCCCATGAGAATGCCATCACAGAACCAATAACCACGAGGAATGCAGATCGGATCATGACCGAGAAGTTAAGGGCGACGACCGTGCTTTGGCAATCGCGGAGTGCCAGCGGTGCATCCCGAGGTTGCCCGCCGCTACCGACAACTTCGGGATGCACTGGAGTGCCAGCCCATGCCAACTCCCGCCTTGACAGCTTTCGAGCGAGGAATAGTTTTTACTCTATTAACCCTGGTTCCAAACTATGAAAACCCTCCTTGCCTTTGTCACGATGCTGTCAGTTGCTGTCGCACCCACCTCGCTCTGCGCCGACGAAGCGGTGAAAAAAGTGGATGCCAAGGCAGCTGCTGCCGAACCGCTCAAGATCGGCCAGCCCGCTCCGGACTTCCACATCAAGGACCAGGCCGGAAAGGAAATCAGCCTCACCAAACTAAGCGCTAAAGGTCCAGTGCTCGTCCGTCTAACATGCGGTTGCCTCGGATGCGACAAGGAGCTGCCCTATTTCCAAGCGGTCCACGAAGCGTATAAAGCCCAAGGACTCGTTAGCCTTGCGGTCTTCAAGGAAGCCGATGCCAAAGTCGAAGCGTACGTCAAGGAGAAGAAGCTCGATATGCTCTACGCCGTGGACACGAAAGGCGCGAGTTGGGATGTCTGGCGCACTAAGACAATGCCAAGCAATTTCCTGATCGAAAAGGGCGGCAAGATCGCGGCGATCGCCGTCGGCTGCGATCCCACCGGTCTTACAGCCGATCATCTCTCCCAAAAGGCGGCCGGACTCGTTGGTTCAAAGGCCGTCGATGTGAAGGCGAAGGTGGATGCAAGTGCGGCAACACTGTCCGGGACGAAGAATTAAAGCGAGCTTCTCAAATTCAGTCCAGGTCAGCGGAGATAGTACCTTCGGTCGAATCCCAGGCCCGATCAATTTTGTCGTCTTCCGTTCCTCCCTTCAAATTGTGATTTTGTCCTCCATGATTTTGTCTCGTCGCTGACTCCTCGCGAACGGGATCTCGACGCGTTCCCGTCCCGAACCGTTCAGAGCGAAGTGAGGGACAAAAATTATGGAGGACAAACACGATCAAACAAAGCTCGTCGGCCGGCGCGTCCTGCTGTCCAGATGTATCTGAACGTTGTAGCGGCGGCTCGGAAGAGTACCGCAAACTCGAGTTGTCTAGGAATGGCGGCGCCCTTCCGAGACGCCGCTACACAAAGACGGTTGTGGGGAAACTCAGACGTGGTCAGGTTCCGGATGCATCCAAGGCGACCGATAAGGCCGTCGCAACAGGCGGTTTGCTTCGTTATCGCCGGCCACTTGGCCTTTGGCAGGATCCCAAGTCAGAGTGCGTCCAAGCTGCGCGGAAAGATTCGCCAGGATGCTCGAAGCACTAGAGATATGCCCCTGTTCTATGTCTGCAACTGGCTTGCCGCGTGAGGCAATCGCGGACAGAAAATCCTTCATGTGCCAGCGCACGGCCGACGAGACATGCCGCTCCAAATCTTTCTCGGTCCGGTCTTCCGGATATTTGTCGTACTCAAACAGCGGCGTACCCTTAAGCGTCGATTCCTTTTTTCCATGCGGAAAATACTCATATTTGTGGACGCTTGCCTTGAGTGTTCCCTTATCGCCATAGAAAAATGCGGCCCACGCATAATCAGGATCAGGATCCGTTGCAGCGCCCCAACTACGATGCGTCCAAATGACATTCAATTCCGGAAATTCAAAGGTCGCACTCTGCGTGTCCGAAATATTGGCCTTGCTGTTTTTGTCCATGTAAATGCCGCCGGTCGAACTGATCCGTTTGGGCCAGCCGAGGTCCATCATCCAACGCACCATATCGAGCATGTGAATGCACATGTCCCCGACAATGCCATTGCCGTATTCCATAAAGGCCCGCCAGCTTCTCGGATGACAAAGCGCGTTGTAAGGCCGCTTCGGCGCGGGGCCAGTCCACATCTCGTAGTCAAGATTCTCAGGCGGCGCCGTGTCGGGCGGATTCTGGCGTGCACGCATGTGGTAGTAACAGCAGATTTCGACGTGTGAAATCTTTCCAAGCAAATTCTCCTTCAACACACGGTCACGCGCTTCAATCAAGTGCGGCGTACTGCGTCGCTGCGTCCCGACTTGAACGACGCGGTTGTACTTCCGCGCGGCGGCGAGCATCGCTTGGCCCTCGACAATATCGACGCTGATTGGCTTCTGGACGTACACATCGGCGCCGGCTTTCACAGCTTCGATCATCGCCAGGGCGTGCCAATGATCCGGTGTCGCGATCAAGACCACATCGAGGTCTTTCTGTTTTAGCATCTCGCGATAATCGCTGAACTGACGCGGCTCTTTTTTTGAAGCTTGCCGCGATGCAACAATCTCGGCGGCTTCCTTCAGCATCTTCTTATCGACGTCGCAAAGCGAGACGACTTCGACTGGCGCAACCTGAATCAATCGCAGCAAATCAACCTTCCCGTACCAGCCCGAACCAATCAGGCCGACGCGCTTTTTCATGTCGCCAAATTCGGCGGCGTAATTGGGCAGTGCGGAGAGTGCAATTCCGGCAGCAGTTGATTGGAGAAATTTTCGGCGGTTCATAACTGCCTTTCTTGCAGAATTAGGTCAAGAAGACAAGCCGACAAAACCGGCAAAAAGTAATTTTGCTTGTGGAGGCTTGTGGAGCGCTGACCGCCGAGTCCGCGCCGCAGGTCGCAAGAACAGATTAAAACGCGCGGACTCGGCGGTCCGCGCTCCCGCAAGCAAAATCAAAAAAAGTGCGAAATCAACTAACTTTTTCCTTGAGTGAAGCGCCACCTTAGGACAACATAATTGCAGTTAAACGGCGGCGAAGAGATAACGAATGAGATCGCCGCAAGTTCTTTGTAATTTTTGGATTGAGTTTCAATTTACCCTGCCATGTTCGTGTATAGAAACTAAGTCCTTGAACCGTAAATCTAGGTAGATAAGGAGCCTTACCTCAGGTAGTGGCCGACAGGCCTTAACTGGAAGTCGAAAGCTATCAAGCGGGTTCCCCCTGTTTCTAACAAGTTCAATGGAACTGTTTAACCCCACGGCATTACGGCGGGGTTTTATTTTGCCGTAGCGCAGACTAGACTTTCAGTCTGCTGTAGCCCGGAATTGTATTCTGCGGCTCGGCCGCAAGTTCAAGCATCTTGGAAAGTGCGGACGATATGCTGATTTCAAGTTGGCGATACGACAGACTGAACTGAAAGTCTGCGCTGCGGCAAACGCATCCATGCCGTCGTGGAATCCTGGGTAGTGCCGAGATGCGCGCATGCGAACATGAGGCCTTAGCTTCAGCGCCCCGGCCCTCCAGATCAAAGCGCGCGAAAAGTGGCTGGGCTGGACGCCGCGCCAGCGTGCCCGCCGCCTCTGCTTTGTGGTCAACAACAGCCGGTTTTTGGTCCTGCCCGACCGCCAGCTTTATCCCAACCTCGCCTCGCGCGTTCTGGCCCTTTGCCTCAAACGCTTGAGCGGCGACTGGCAGGAGCAGTGGGGACATCCGGTGCTGTTGGTCGAGAGCTTCGTCGATGAAAGCAAATATCGCGGCACCTGTTATCGGGCCTGCGGCTTTGCCGCCGTCGGCTGCACCAGCGGCTTTGGACGGGCGAGCCGCGACTTCTATGTCGAGCACGGCCAGCCCAAACAACTTTATCTGCGGGAACTGGAGAAAGGGGCGGCGAGCCTCTTGCGCCGTGGAAGGCTGCCGGCCCGGCTGGCCGAATATGAAGAGCCCATCAGCGGGCCCTGTCCGTTGCGGGCGGGCTCGCTTTACTCTCTGCTGCAGGTGTTCCGCTCTTTGGGAGACAAGCGCCGCGGGCACGGCTTGCGCCATCCTCAACCCTTTGTTCTGGCCTGCGCGGCGGTGGCGATGTTGATGGGGGCGGGGAGCTATCAGGCCTTTGAAGATGAGTGCAGCAAGCTGACCCAGCGGCAGCTCAAAGCCCTGGGTTGCCGGTATCATGAAAACAAGCAGGCCTACCTGCCCCCGAGCGACAGCACCTTCTTGCGCGTGCTCGATCAAGTCGAGGCCAGCGCGTTTGATCTGGCGGTGGGACGGTGGATGATCGAGCAGGAGATTTCCGTGCTGGATTGCCTGGCGGTGGACGGCAAAGTCTTGCGCGGCAGCGGACGCACCGACGGCCAAGCCTTGCAATTGCTCTCGGCGGTCTCCCATCGCTTGCGCCTGACAGTGGCGCAGGAGCCGATTCAAGAAAAGAGCAACGAGATTCCCGCGCTCCAACCACTGCTCAAGAAATTGCCTTTGGCCCAAAGCCTGATCACGGCCGACGCGCTGCACTGCCAGCAACAGAGCGCCCGCTTTGTGACCCAGGAATGGGGCGGCGATTATATCTTCGGCCTCAAAGGCAACCAGAGCGGCATCTTGGAAAGAGCGCAGGCCAGGTTGCCCCAATGTTTTTTTTCCCCCTGAATACGACTCGGGCTGGGAAAAAGATCATGGCCGGCTGCAACGCTGGCGCTTGCAACGGGTGGAAGTCAGTCCGGAGGAGGCGGGCTTGTGCGGCTGCTGGCAATTCATCGCGGTCTGGCGCGAGCGCCAAAAGCTTCGCCGAGGGCAGGTCATCGAACAATCCGAGGAGTACAGCTTTTACGCCGCCAGCCTGGCCCACGACGAACACGACGCCTCGGCGCTGGCCGGATTCATTCGCGGCCACTGGAGTGCGTGCGAGATCGGCGCGCATTACCGGCGGGATGTGTCCTTGGGAGAAGATGCGTCGCTGATCAGAGGCCGCAGAGCGCATGTCATGGCAGTCCTGCGCAATTTGACTCTGGGCTTGTTCGAACTGCAAAAGGATCGCGGCCAAGCCAGCGCCGACTACGTGCCGGGCTGGCAGCGCAAGATGACGGGCACCCAGGCGCTGAAACTGCTCCGCGCCAAAACCATTTAATCGCAGCAGCGACTTGTTCTTTGTTTGTGCGGTAAAGCCGACGATGGCTTAAGGCAACCACGCGGCCATCGCTGGCGGCTCCCAAGCTAAACTGCCGGCGCCAGACCCGACTCAAAACTCTCTGGCGCGCCGGTGTCGCCTTCGGAGCTCACGCTAAGCATTGCCAAATGGCCAAATGCTTCGGGGCATTGTCAGAACTCCAGCTGAAATGGCCATGGCCCCCCCTTAAGCTCCTGTGAAAAATCTGTTGCCATGGACCAGGAAATGTGTTTGCATCGGCACCGTTCCCTAGAGAGTGGGGCGGTAGTTACGCCCGTGTTTCCGAAACAGAGTATGCGCACGCAATCCAACAACTTTGCCTGGGTCTATGAGATAACGCCGGAACCGGCGGGATTATCATAGCATAGGAGCGGCCATACCTCGGCGCTGGTTCGTAGCCACGTATGAACTATCAGGGCAAATGACCAATCAGTTTTTGCGGTTAAACTCAAACTTAGTCTAGTGCATGAATACCAAACCCGTCGCCAGCTTAGTCAACTCGTCTTGCGCCCTTTTGGGTGCTGCAGTTCTCGCCTTGTCGGCGTTACCCGCCCGTTCGCTTCCGATCATTACCAATGTGGTCGAGACAGGGGGTGACAACGAAGCCACCGATACGGTGACGGCCAAATACACCGGGATCACATTTACCAACGGCATCGAGGGCGAATTCCTAACGCCCTTCCTCGTGCCGGTTTTCGGCGAGGATGTGCCCGCGTACGTGGACCGCAAGCACCAGTGGAACGGCGCCGCGACGAATGTCACCATCAGTGCGCTCAGTTATCTCGCCGGGGGCGAATACATCATGATCGGCAATGACAATCGTGATAACGCTCAACTCAAACTCGACGTTACCGTGTCGCAAGCCGCGATTGTGTTCGTCCTGGTTGACAACCGGTTGACTGACGGCAGTGGTGATGATCCACCCGAAGCTGGCCGTCCGCTCAGCACCTGGACCGGCATGAGCTGGCTCCATGCCCAAGGCTTTGCTCCGGTGCAAACCGGTCGCAACCGAAGAGGTGACGCGAGTGTCCCTGACGAAGTGGGTGTCGATGAAAACGGCGATGCCACTGGCCCTGGCGGCTCGATTCAGAACTGGTCGTCCGTCTATTCCAAGGTCGTTCCAGCCGGCACGTTCTCATTGCTCCAAGCCGACAGTGCCGGTCGCAACATGTACGGCGTCGTTGTCAAGTCCGCCGTAGCCACGCCTGCGCTGCAAGCTCTGTTCGTTCATGGGGCTACGCCTTCCGTCAGTGATTTGGCGATTTCAAACCGGCTCGTCACTCTCGGTTACACCGTGACCGGTGTCACGGCTCCTAACTCTCAAACAGCGAATGCGGATGGCAAGAATCTGATTCTGGTTTCGTCCACCGTCAGTTCCGGCGACCTGCTTGTCGACAGTGTGCATAAGTTCCGCGATTCCGTCGTTCCTTTGATCAATTGGGAAAGCGCCAACTACGATGATTTGGGAATGACTGGGACCGCGGCGACCGATTTCGGAGCACAGACGGGCGTTACCAATATCAATATCGTCAACGCGAGTCATCCGTTAGCCCGCGGCTTGCGCGCCGGAACCAATGTTATCTTTTCCGCTGCCACAGACGTTGCCTGGGGCCTCGCTGGAGCAAAAGCGATCGTGGTCGGCCGCCAAGTCGGCAACGACGCGCGCGCCATTCTGTTCGGATTCGAACGCGGCGACGTGATGGCCAACGGTCGGCCTGCCCCCGAACGCCGCATTGGATTGCCGTTGACCGACAACAGCGGAGTTGCAGCAAACGCCTCGGGCATTGCGCTGTTCGATGCCGCAATCCAGTGGGCTAACCCAACACTTCCAATGCCCTCCGTTGTGGGTCATCCCTCCGATGCCACGGCAGTTGAGAATACCACCGCGACGTTCAC